>Ga0066639_10001177_pt1 | contig 23283 bp, 26 predicted proteins | sample CryGeyCG2114_010_2_FD_59504 | JGI IMG/M metagenome (GOLD analysis project Ga0066639, IMG submission 59504) | Groundwater microbial communities from aquifer - Crystal Geyser CG10_big_fil_rev_8/21/14_0.10 | ecosystem: Environmental > Aquatic > Deep subsurface > Groundwater | place: USA: Utah...
AGCAATCGTAAATGTCCCTCTTACGTTAAAAGCAAGTAATCCCGGATTTGAAGAACAATAAATTCTTATGAGAGTGCCAACAAACAGAATACCCCTTAAAGGCGGTATTTTGTTTGTGGGACGGGTAATATACTGTATACTTAATGGCATAGCATGAATTACTTGAAACATTCTTCACGTGGATTTACTCTTACAGAACTTCTTGTCGCCATTAGTATTATGGTTATTTTAACAACCGTTACTCTTGCCAACTACCCACGTTTTGGTCGTACACTTGCTATTGAGCGTGATGCACAGTTGGTGGCACTTGCGTTAAGAGATGCCGGTGCGCGCGCCGCCGGTACACGCATTAGCGCTTCGGGAGAATTTCAGAGTTTATTCGGGGTATATTTTGACACAACTCCGGGAAATAATAATAAATACATTATTTTTTCCGATATAAACGGAGATCAATTTTATACGCCGGGAATAGGAGAAGAGCTTGAATTCGTATTTCTTTCGCGAGGGGTAAAAGTTGATGAAATTTGCCGGTTGGTGAAGGCTACGCCACCGCCACCGGAAGACTGCGCTATCGGTTCTCTTAGTATCACATTCGAACGTCCGGCACCAACCATTCGCGTGTTAGGTGTGGGAACGAGCGGCGGGCCTCCGGTAAATTTTGGTTCGGGAGATTTTGAAATTCGTCTCGGAGTGGACGGCGATACGTTTCGGCGGGAAGTGATCATATGGACAACGGGAGCTATATCAATTGAAGAATTATAATGATGTCGAGTAAAAACAAAAGCGGATTTTCTATTATAGAAACAATTGTCGCAATTGCTCTTTTAATGCTTGTTCTTACCGGTGCAACATCTCTGGTTAACCTTAGTTTACGCACGATAACTACATTCAGAGACGAGCTTACGGCTACTATGCTTGCACAAGAGGGAGCCGAGTACATACGCTGGAAGCGAGATTCCAACCGTATTGCGTCTTCAAATCCGAATAACTGGATGGATAATATATTGGTGAAGGGAAGTGCTCCCTGTAATGGCTCGGCGTGCATAGCACAGTTAAGCACGGCAACGGGTAACGTGACATTCAGCAAGTGTACCGGCGGACCATGCCCACCGCTCCGTTTTAATTCAACGACGGGAATTTTCAGTTATGAAATGTCCGGCACAATGGTTACACCGTTTATTCGCACTATTGAAGTTACCGAAATCACAACACATAAAGAAGTTCGCGTGCGTTCTACCGTAACGTGGCCGCGTCGTTTTGGTGTGGGGGTAAAATCGGTGGTAGTGGAAGAAATTTTGCTTAATTGGCAATAGTAATGTGATAAATATATGCATAGCGTAAGACATGAGAAGTATACTATGAAAAATCTCATAGGTAACATATATCATTATAATCGCTCCGGAGGGTTTTCTCTGCTTGAGATGATTGTTGCGGTGGGCATTTTTTCCGTTGTGGCTTTAATCTCCACGAGTGTAATTCTTTCCTTAAATACGGTTCAGAAAAAGGTTCTTAATGTCCAAAATACGCACGATAATATTCGTTTTGCTCTTGAATCGATGGCGCGTGATATACGTACGGGGGAAAATTATATTGGAGGATGCGATTGGCCCGCCGGGTGTAATATGTTTTCATTTCAAAGATCTACTTCGGGAGAATTGGTAACATATCGTCTTAATGGCGGCGTTATTGAAAGGCAGGAGAGTACAGGACCATGGTTTCCCATTACCGATCCACAGCGTACCATTACGCGTCTTCGATTTTATACAACGGGAATCGGTGCTTTTGTAGAGCAGGAAAAAATAACAATTGTAATAGAGGTAGAAAGCGGTATTCCAACCCGGCAGGCGGAGTATGCCAGCTTGCAATTGCAAACGACCGTTACAAAACGAAGCATATTCCCATCCCTTTAATTACTTAATTGTATGAGAAAAAATCATAAAAAAGGCATTGCCCTTCTTCTGGCCGTTCTTATTGGCAGTATTGCAATTGCTATTTCGGTGGGAGTATTCAATGTTTTTTTCCGAGAAATTCGTATCACCCGGGGGCTTACGCCGTCACTTGAAGCGTTTTACGCGTCCGACGCAGGCGGAGAATGTGCGCTTTATTGGCAAATTAAGGAAAATGCGTTTCCGTTTTCCGGTGCAACAAGTCCGATACAATGCAATGGAGAGAATATAACCGTCACCGGATCATCAGGGGATTATTCTTTTAGTTTTGATTTTTCGGTAGGGTCAAATCAACGGTGCGCTCAAGTGCGGGTACGCACAAATGGGGGAGAGACATGTACGCGCATTGATTCATACGGCACAAACAGAGCATGCGGAGTAACCGGACAGCCGGGTATGGTGGAACGCGGACTTGTTATTACCGATCCGGTCGGATGCTCTTTGTAATCCATGACTATGACGGAAAAAGAGGCGCAAGAACGAATTAAAAAACTTCGCACGGTGATCAATCATCACCGTTATTTGTATCATGTGCGGGATACGCAGGAAATTTCAGACGCAGCACTTGATTCATTAAAGCATGAATTACATCAGCTGGAAGATATGTTTCCGGCACTCATAACACCCGATTCTCCCACCCAGCGTGTAGGAGGGGAACCGCTTTCCAAATTTGAAAAAGTAACACATGCCGTCCGTATGCTTTCTTTGGAGGATGTATTTACGGAGCAGGAGTTTGTGGAATGGACGAATCGTATGGATCGTTTTCTTAAAAAAGAACGATCCGTATTTCCGTTGTTTGGTGAGGTAAAATTTGACGGCATTGCGGTTAGTCTGGTGTATAAAGACGGCATATTCATCCAAGGGTCAACTCGTGGAGATGGCAGTGTGGGAGAAAACATAACACAGAATTTAAAAACAGTGGAATCCATCCCGCTCAAACTGGAAACGCATACTGCCTCTCAATTGCGTCCCGATATCGCGCGGCATATAACAAAAGGGGAAGTGGAGATTCGTGGGGAAGTTGTTATTACAAAAAAAACATTCAAGGCTATTAATATACAACAGGAAAAAAAGGGAGAAAAACCCTATGCAAATCCACGCAACCTTGCGGCAGGATCTTTACGCCAACTTGATCCGCGCATAACAAAAGATCGTAATTTGGTATTTTTGGGATATGATGTTGTCACCGATATGGGGCAAAAAACACATGAAGAAAGTCATGCTATTCTTTCTTCATTGGGATTTCGTTCGGACGCGCTTGCGCGTGTGCTTCCCGAGGCGGCGGATGTATTTTTGTTTTGGAGAGATGTGGAAAAGAAACGGGAAAAGTTGCCGTATCACATTGATGGTCTTGTGATTAGTGTAAACGATATAAAACAATTTCATGCACTTGGCGTTGTCGGAAAAACACCGCGGGGAGCGTTGGCGTTTAAGTTTGCGCCGGAAGAGGCAACTACGCATGTTTTGGATATTCAAGTGCAGGTGGGGCGAACGGGAGTACTCACTCCGGTAGCGCATTTGGAGCCGGTAGCTATTGGCGGCGTTACGGTAAGTCGTGCCACGCTTCATAACATGGATGAAGTTCACCGGCTGGGGGTGCGTGTGGGAGATACGGTAATCGTGGGGCGTGCCGGTGATGTTATTCCGGATATACGTTCCGTTCTCACGGATTTGCGCACAGGAAGTGAAAAGCGGTTTCATATGCCGGATACATGTCCTATGTGCGGCGGTCCAATAGAGAAAAAGGAAGGAGAGGTTGCTTATCGGTGCACAAATAAAAAATGTTCTGCTCTTATACGGGAAGGGCTTTACCACATGGTTTCCAAGAAAGGGTTTGATATTGATGGGTTGGGGCCGAAAATTATTGACGCTCTCCTCGATCAAAGTCTGATACAAGATGCCGCCGATGTATTTGACCTCACGGAAGGAGATTTGGTACCACTGGAGCGGTTTGGAGAAAAATCGGCAAAAAATCTTATCGAGTCTATCGCGCACGCGAAGCGACTGCCGGTGGCACGGTTTTTATATGCATTGGGTATTTTTCATATTGGAGAAGAAATGGCAATAACGCTTGCACGGAAGTTTTTTGGTACCGCTTCAGCGAAGGGCCGATCCTTTTCGGTGGAAGAGTGCAGAAAACGACTTGCGGCACTTTCCGTGGAAGATCTTGAGCATGTGGATGGTATTGGTGCCAAGGTTGCTGAAAGTATATATGCATGGTTTCATGATACGCATAATATCGCATTGTTGGGAAAGCTTGATACGGCGGGAATACGGCTTGACCCTCCGCATGCTCCGCGGGTGACGCAAATATTGGCGGGAAAACGAATTGTTGTCACGGGAGAATTAGAGGGTATGAGTAGAGATGAAGTGCGTGACGTTATCCGTGCATATGGAGGAGATCCCTCGGAATCGGTATCTAAAAAGACGGATTATGTGGTAGTTGGCAAAAATCCCGGATCCAAGTATAGTAAAGCCCAGCAGTTAGGTATATCCGTATTGGACGAAAAGGCGTTTCGGGACCTCTTGCAATTATAGATATAAAGAACACACACATATATATGAAAAATATTCATCATATCAGCGAACTTGCACGCATTGATCTTACCGAAACGGAAGAAAAACGTATTGGAGCGGATTTGGAGCACATACTTGCTTATGTGGATAAATTAAAAAATGCGGAAACGGGCGGCGGTGACGAGCTTATATACGGGGGAAGTGCGGTAAATGTATTTCGTGAAGATGAGGAGGGAAGCGAAATCGAGGGAAGAGAAAAGGAACTTATTATTGAAGCTCCCGATCATGACGGTACGTTTATTAAGGTAAAATCGGTACTGAAGAAATAAACAAAAACAGAGAGTATATGAATACGATTTCAGAAATACAAAAACGCATAAAAAGAGGCGATTCGTCTGCCCGCACGGAAGGGGAGAATGTTATTCGTGCCATTAAGAATAAAGATGCGGATATTCATGCATATCTCTCGTTTGATGAAGAGCGTATATTGCAGGATGCGGATATGCTTGATGCGCGTATAAAGGCGGGAGAAATATTTCCATTAGCGGGGGTTCCTATTGCCGTTAAGGATAATATCCTTATGAATGGCGTAAAGGGAGCGGCGGCGTCTAAGATGCTGGAGTCGTATAGGGCGCCATATGACGCTACCGTAATCCGCAAACTAAAAGCCGCTGGTGCCATTATGGCGGGACGTACGAATATGGATGAGTTTGCTATGGGGTCATCCACCGAAAATTCCGCTTTCGGCGCCACAAAAAATCCGCACGATACGGCACGGGTGCCCGGAGGATCATCGGGCGGATCAGCGGCCGCTGTTGCCGCCGGCACGGCAGTTGCCGCATTAGGATCAGACACGGGCGGGTCCATCCGTCAGCCGGCGGCGTTTTGCGGTGTGGTGGGATTAAAACCTACATATGGGCGCGTTTCCCGTCATGGGCTTATTGCCATGGCTTCGTCTTTGGATCAAATAGGTCCGCTTACCCAGACAGTGGAGGATGCTAAAATAATTTTTGACCTTATAAAAGGTGTAGATACATTTGATTCCACTACGGTGGAATTAACCGAGATAGAAGGGCAAGAAGTACGCAAAAATGAAAAGATGCATATAGGTGTACCGAGGGAATATTTTGGCGATGGACTCAATGCCGAGGTGAGAGAATCCGTTATGACGGCGCTTCATGCTCTGGAAGCGGCAGGACATACGCTTCATGATATAAGCTTGCCGTATACCGATTATGCGCTTGCGTGTTATTACGTTATTATGCCGGCGGAAGTTTCCGCCAATCTGGCGCGTTTTGACGGTATTCGCTATGGACTCTCTAAAGATGCTGATGTACTTATTGATGTATATAAAAAGACACGCGGCGCCGGATTCGGAGAGGAAGTACGCCGCCGTATTATGCTCGGGACATATGTACTTTCCGCCGGGTATTATGATGCATATTACACAAAAGCCGGAAAAGTGCGCGCGCGCATAAAACATGATTTTGAGCGTGCGTTTGGGGAAGTAGATGTTATCGTATCTCCCACAACGCCAACGCCGGCATTTAATATAGGCGAAAAAATAAAAGATCCGCTTTCCATGTATCTGGAAGATGCTTATACGGTACCGGCAAACATAGCCGGTATTCCGGCGCTTTCCGTCCCATGCGGCAAAACATCTACCGGTCTTCCTATTGGTATTCAGTTTATGGCGCGTTGGTTTGATGAAGATGCATTGTTCGACATAGGAAAAGAATGGGAGCATTTACGCACATAATAAAAACCGCCGACTTATATCCGGCGGTTTTTTTCTGCGCGGGCGACCGGGCTCGAACCGGCAACCTCTCGCGTGACAGGCGAGTGCTCTAACCGATTGAGCTACGCCCGCAGTTTATGTTTATATAGTGTACGCATTTTTTCTCTAATTATCAAGGTTTACTTCATTTTTGCCAAAGGCGTAACCATTATTATCCGCACAAGATATTATGCGGAAGACGTATCATCAGACGCATCGGTGCTAAAAAGGGAATCTTTCGGTATATGTTCTATGTGGGCAATTGCCTGCGGGAGCCGCAAGAAATCTTTTCGTAGATCTTCTTTAATGGCGGAAGACCGTAATGCCGCCGCCGGATGATAAAGCGGATACACGACATATGGTTTCGCCCGCATGAGTTTTCCGTGTGTTTTTGATATTTTTGCGTCCGGCAGAAAATAATTCATCGAAAACCGCCCGAGCGTGGCTATTATTTTTGGCTGTAAAATATCTATTTGGTTTTGCAGATAGGGCTTGTAGGCATCTATTTCTTCCGGCAGGGGATCACGATTCTGCGGCGGTCGGCGTTTTACAATATTAGTAATATACACCGACTCCCGCGGCCAATCCAATTCTTTTAACAGCTCATCTAACAGTTGTCCGGCGCGTCCCACAAAAGGGCGTCCTTGTTTGTCTTCATGGAAGCCGGGAGCCTCTCCGATAAATAAAATGGATGCATTCGGACTTCCTTCACCAAAAACAAGTGTTGCCGTATTGGCAAGAGGAAGGGACGTATGTACTTCCATTTCTTCTTTGAGCTTTTGGAGCTCTTTTTCTTTGGTCATAGAATTGTGACAATGCTCATATATAGCTGCGCCTTATATGTGTGGCGTAGCTGTCGCATTGCACAAAAATATACAGTGTATATTTTTGTGTGCCGATGGCAGGATTTGAACCTGCGACCTAACGCTTATGATGCGCCCGCTCTAACCACTGAGCTACACCGGCATTTTATTTTTCATGGCTTCAATAAGTGCAAGAATTTTATATTTTAAACGGGAACCTTGTGATACTCCTAACGCTAACACTCCATAATATGAGTCATGATTTTCATAGATTTTCTTAGGACGTTCTTTGAGTAAAATTGGCTTGTAGAATTGTTCTTCCGGTAATTCTAATAAATCTGACCAAAATGTGAGAACTTCTTTTATGCGTGGACCATGTATGGCGTTAATAAAGATCCGTGGCATAAATTCTTCTTTTTTAACATCCATGCATACTTGAAACCACTCAAACATAAAGGAGATCATGTGAGGATCTGAATTGGAAAAAGATAGTTTTGATTTTTTACTTCCTTCACCCCAATAAAGACAAAGCCCCGCTATTAAAAACTCATTTTTTGATAACTGCTGTATCTCCTTTTTAGCACTTTCCGTAAAATAATCAATAACATCCTGTTTTTTCTTTCGATTTGTTTCAGCACCACGCATTCTTCCCAAGTGACCTGCTTGTATCATATTTTTCTTTAAAGCGGATGCTTGTCTTGAGGTAAGATTAATATTTCTGCACCAAACACTGGCAGAACTTTTAGAAACATTAAGTAGATTAGCAATTTCTTTTATGCTTTTTCCTCTACGTCGCAATTGTAGGGCGCGTAACTTTTCTCTAGACTTTGCCATATGCTATATATAGTATATTATTAAGGTTCGATAATCAATTGACACATTATTGCTCGATTTTTCTATATTCTGTAAAAAAATACTAGTATTCTTGCGCAAAACTAAAATTTAGGGTATAGTTTCAATTATGATTGTGATTCATTATGGATTGCAAAAAAGAAATAATAATCGCGGGATGGAGGAGTGGATACAACCTCTGGAGGAGGTTGTATCGGAAGGCTCAATGAGCCGTATCCTAAAAGTTCCGCAGTGGATAATATAAAGTACGAAAATACATCGCGGGATGGAGGAGTAGTACCTCGGAAGGCTCATAACCTTCAGGCGCGGGTGCAATTCCCGCTCCCGCAACAAAAAAGGGGCACAATTATCTTGGAGTGATAGAAGGTGTGGATAGCGTTCTCATGTGCTTGTTTCTGTTGAGGAGGACTTATTAAGAGAGGGAATTAACCCTATTTCTCCTTATATTTCTTATTATGGTAATATAAAAACATATTAGTAGTAATTTAGAACAATGAAACAACTTGATCCAAAAGCGGTGTGGTTACTCTTTATAAGTGGTCTACTACGCTTTTTCGCGATAACACTGTTTTTAACATTCTTTTTTGGAAGTATTCTTATTGATGCATTTAAGGTAGACACTGCATGGATAACAAGTAGCTATTTTCTCATTTCTTTTGCCGTTTTGATACTATTTTTGGTAGTCGTATGGATATGGGCTCGTTTAAGTTACCATTTTTATCGGTACGAGTTTACAGAAGAAGGATTTCGAAAAGAATTCGGTATCGTATGGAAAAAATATGTAACTATTCCTTATGACAGAATCCAAAATGTTGACATTTATCGAGGCATTGTTGCAAGGGCATTAGGACTCTCTGATTTACACATACAAACTGCCGGTGCTAGTGCACAATACTCGCGCTATGGCGCATTAGGCCTTAGTGCTGAGGGAAGATTGCCTGGACTGTCAAAAGAAGTTGCTGAGCAGGTTCGAGATGAACTTATTCATCGCGCGCGTGGATCTAAAAGTCAAGGATTATAGCATTTAGATAATAACCTCAATGTTGTTTTATGCTATTACAGCAATCCCTTGTTGATAACCCACCAGACAAAAAGCATATTCATGGTGTATGGTTAATCCATTATACTAACATATTTCATATACATCGCTTTTCATCATATACGCATGTAGCGAAAAAAGGTACCTGATACTGTATCTTCCGATTTAATTTTGAATCAACTGTTCGAGATCCTTGGCGATCGAAAAAGCGTCCCTGACCCCGTTACCATATTCCGTTCAAGAGGGAGACCTAAAAAAGGTACCTGACACCTATTCCACCTATTCCTCTATTCCTGACACCTATTCCTTAGTTTTTCAGCAACATCTTTCGCTCTTTCCTTGGCAACATTCACCGTATACATTGTCCATTGTTTAACCCATGGCGTTTTATGCCCTTCGGTAACAAATTCAATTTTTGTATTCACAATTTCAACATCCTTAAGAACATCTTTGTCCTCTAAACTTTCTTCAATTATTATTCCTTCGTAATTCATAATATTGATTCATTTCTTGTATCTTAAAAAAACTTTGTAAGAATACATCAACTTCCTTCTTTGCTTGCAGAATAACTACAGTTTTATCGGGATTCGAGGTTTTGAGGTTCTTTAATTTTTGCAAGATATCTTTTCTCGCTACCTGGGGGTATCTCCATAGCACCCACCGCACCAAATCCCAACTAATCCTCTCCTCACATCCGGAAATATCGTCCTCACGATTTTTAGTAAGTCTCCGTTTTATTATCCGATAAAAGCATGTAAAACGAGAGGGGTCCAAGAAAATAATTGTATTCGCTATCGGTAAGCGCAAATGAAGCGTTGAGCGATAATTACCATCCATAATGAAACTGACTTTCTTAAGCAAATCCTGAATAGTACGTTCCCATTGGTCACTCTCGGGCTTTATCCAGTTCGGTTTCCAATAATACTGGTCCAGATGAATCAACTCAATACCTAACTTGTCGTGAAGCCGTTTTGCTAGTACTGACTTTCCAGCACCAGGTGAGCCAATTATTAGAATCTTTTTGTTCATATACAAAGCAAAAACATTGAGCCTGTCGAAGTGCTACCACCGTTGGACGGGTTTAGAACTTTGAACTGGAGGGAGATTGAAAAAGATTTATATATTATAAAAAGAAATGGCCACCATATGCTACTAGATATTATTGTATGGCGGCCAAATACTCGTTGAACCTGATTTCTTCCTCAGGACTTAGACTTAGGTCAGGTGGTGTTTTAAGGTAATCACAAGTCAGCTTTAAGCTTGCGAGTTGATATAGATTTCCATCAGCGTGGTATTTATCCACAACTTCTTGTATGAGCACCGCATCTGTATCGGTAACTTTAGTGTCTCCGTAGTAGTACTTCAGAAGCAAATGCCATCTCGCAATTTCATATCCTTGATAAGTCGGTAACAAACCGCTTCCATCCCTGCAGTCGTTGAGCGAGTTGGGAAGAGTTGATTTTTCTTTAGGATATAGGTTCTCATCCACTCCCATATTCTGCAGAACCATAACTAGGCGGGCAGTTACATACAAATTACTCTCAGCTCGTGCCTGAGTCAGTTTTTGAGTTAGCTCGCAAATTTCATCCATTACAAAAGACCTCCATTCAGACTGAGTAGACTATACAATATTATTTAACATTTGTCTGCTCGCCCTACTCAGGGACTTTCGAACTTTAGATTGGGCAGAGGAGTATAAATATCCAACCGTCATTCTTTCCCAAATAAAGCAGTTGCTAGCCAAGCATCAGGAGCGATAACGGAATAACAAATAACGGGCAGAAAAAAAGATATTGAACCACAATTTAACTTTTTAAAGTACCTAGCACCTATTTTATTTTGCTGGTGATTGACCCCAAAAGCTATCCACACTGTGAACAGTGTCAGAACTGGAATTAAACGACAGGGTGAAAATATTTGTAGCCTAGCCTATCATAATAAGTACACCAAAAAGCATCTAATACCTATTTCACAACCGTAAATGACTCAACAATATCACTAGCTTCATCATAAAAAGATGACCTTATTGGAGAAATGGAAAATAGGTGTCAAAATAGGTGTCAGAAATAGGTGTCAGGTACCTTTTCTCCCACATCTTCACATGATATATTTGATGTATGGGACGAGCTCCACGAGTAGATATAGCCGATATCATTTATCATGTAATAAACCGTTCTAATAGCAGAACTGAGTTGTTTAATACGAAAGGAGACTATAGAGGTATTGAGAATATCTTAGATCAGGCACATAACAAATTTAAAGTAAAGATATACGCATATTGTATTATGCCTAACCACTGGCATCTGGTTGTATCACCAGAGGAGGATGGAGAAATGTCCCGATTTATGCAGTGGCTCACACTTACTCATACACAACGATACCACGTGTTTCATAAGACCATAGGATTCGGTCATCTTTATCAGGGAAGATACAAATCCTTCCCCGTACAAACAAATGAGTATTTTTCACAGCTTGTACGATACGTAGAAAGAAATCCGGTACGCGCAAACCTAGTTAGGAAAGCAGAAAACTGGCAATGGTCTAGTCTTTGGAGAAGGGAGTATGGAAGTGATCAACAGAAAAAACTCCTCACCAAATGGCCTATCGGAATACCGGACGATTATCTCTCTTATGTAAACACTAAAGAGAAAAGCATAGATTTAGAAGAGATGCGTGATTGTGTAAATAGAGGAAGGCCTTATGGTAGTTCTCAATGGACAAAACAAATAATTGATATATTTGATCTTGGATTAACAACTCGTTCAAGAGGGAGACCTAAAAAAGGTACCTGACACCTATTCCAGATAAATACGGCATTCTTTAGCCCGAACCACATTATTACCCGAAGCATTGTAGTATTTGAAACAGATGATGTCATCACAAGCGGGGCTACCATTGCCTCTTCCACTTTGCAGTTGACAGCGCGTTTGCTGGGTGACCCTACAGGGGATCAGGAATGTGTATTGGATGAAGCGGGTGCATTAGTGGATGGCACGGATAGCTCACTAGCGGCAGGGGATTATGATGCTATTCAAACTACCGAGATTGCGTCTAACCGGCTCGATATTACCGATATATCTGTTGGGGAGAGAACAGGGGATACGCGCTTTACATTAAACGGAACAGGACTCTTATGGATTAAAGACGCTGGAGACGCGGAACCAACTCGTATGTTCCTTCGCATAAGTGGGGACTTTGACAACACTGATCCCGGGTTAGGCAATGGTCAGACCGCGCGTTGTCGCATGGATTCCGCCGAAGCAGGGGGTGGCAACGAGCCGGTGCTGACGGTTACGTGGAATGTAGGCAACCAAGCCCCCACCGCGCCCACATCACTCCAAACGGAGTCGCAAACAAACCCAACTGACATAACAGATCCCACACCCGAATTTTCCGCCATCTACAATGATCCCGATAGCGGCGATCTCGCCCCGTGGTATCGTATTCAAGTATCAAGCTCGTCCATTGGAGACTGGGCCATACTCGACTGGGATTCGGGAACCACCACCATGGCAACCACCACGGAAGGCAACCGCAGTCCCGAGCTTTCCTATGGCGGCTCCGCGCTAGCGTCTTCTACCATCTACTACTGGCGCATCAGGTTCTCCGACGATGATGGGAAAGAGGGTGCCTGGAGTACGGCAACATCTACCTTCTCTCTTGCTGCCGCAGGTGTACCAGGAGTTGCTACAACCACCGGAGGCATACAAAACTTTGTGTATACGTACGATAATGTGGGGAATATCACAAAGATAGTGGACACCTCGGAGACGGATACAGAAAAGACAATACAATATGTGTACGATGATCTCTACCGCCTTACGTCTGCCTCAACGACGCTCGCAACCACCACCCAAAGCGACTATGTGCGGACGTATGCGTATAGCAGTATTGGGAACATCACCAGCAAGAGTGATGTAGGATCTTACACCTACGGCGAAACAGGGTACGCAAACCCGCATGCGGCGACGGATATTAATGGTGCGACCCAAACGTACTCAAACTCCGGAAATCTTCTCTCAAACGGCACCTGGAACTTCCGGTGGGATTATGTCGGAAGGATGAAGAAGGCTTCCTCAACAAGTGCGACAGCAAGCTACGGCTATGATCACACCGGGCAAAGGGTATTTCTTGCGGAAAACGATCTCGCTACTACCACCTACGCCAATAGCCTCTATTCCATTTCTAGCGCAACCACAACCAAGCATATTTTTGCCAACGGGCAGTTAGTGGCTACGATTGAGGTGGTAGGGACGGCGACGACAACGAATTATGTCCATACGGACCATCTGTCTGGTTCGAGTGTGATTACTGATGATAACGGGGACGTGGTGCAGGTTCTTGACTATTACCCATTTGGAGCACTACGAGTAGACAACCAAGACACAAACTTCAATGAAAAGCGGAAGTTTACGGGGTATGAGTATGATGATTCTACGGGGCTAAATTATGCAGGGGCGAGGTATCAGAATCCTGCGAAAGGAAGATTCACTTCACAAGACCCTGCGAGCAGAGATGTTCCAGAAAGTTTCTTAGCTGATCCACAACAATTAAATATGTATGCGTATGGGAGAAATAATCCTGTTAATCTTGTTGATCCTACTGGAGAGTATATCCTCTTCCCTAAGTTTCGAGCAGGTTTGGATATAAGATTCAATCGTGAAAATATTAAAAATGCAGCTAGTAGATATCCCGATGTACGCGCAGACATTCTTGCGGCAAATATTTATGAAGAGAGACGAGGGGCATTAAACGTTAATTTCATAGATACATATACCGATGTTTATGGTGGATTGCTCGGTATTGATACATCTATAGGATTGGGACAGATAAGAATATCAACAGCACAAAATGCCGCAAATGCAGGGTACTTCGATGTAGATCAATTGTATGATGACACTTTCAGTTTTGGAGGCAACATGCCGCAAAGATTAAAGATGATTCATCTTCTTAATAACAATGAGACAAACGCTATAATTGGGGCAGCGTTCTTGCAACAGCAGATTGATAAGTGGAAGGAATTTGCACCAGATGTCGCAAACGATCCTGAGCTACTAGGGTCTATATACAATGACTCACGTAACGATCCAGCAGATGGAGGATTCAGTAATCCTTTCGGGGAAAGAGTAGCGGGTAGTATAGATAGAGTCAATGAGTTACTAGAATAAATTGTTAATATGTTTAGAAAAGTTGTTTTTTGGGGGATTACTGTTTTAGGGATTTCTATTATTTTATTGGCAGCAGAGACGCAGTTTTGCTTATTCACGTCCACACAGGATTGTTTATGGAGACAGGAACCAGAGAACATTTTCCACATTCTACTTGGGGTAATTATTTCTGTTATCGGTACAATTGGGTTGTGGAAAACGCGAAATACGTAAGTTAGCGAAGCAATTATTGCTTGATATGTTCTTTTCACACCAGAACATTACCGCTACAGTAGTATAAATCCAGCCCAAACTATTAAAACTGTTGGTAACTCGTAATTCTCAAAGCCGCTGTGAATTTATTAACCCTCAAACATGCAAAAGAAAAGGAAGTCAAAGACCACATCAACTGTAGTTAAACGTAATGAGACACCAAACTTATTAGAGGAGGTTGAGCTAAATCCTCAGCAAATAGCAGGTGTTCTAGCGGAGGCAACTTCTGGAGCAATTGTCTCGAGTATCCCTGGTTTAAACAAATTATTTGAATGGGTTGAAAGAATTGACCAAGCTTCTCGTGAGGAAAAGCTAAAGACATTGCTCAGAGAGTACACAGTACATTTTGAGTCGGTAGACAATGCTATTTCCAGACTGAAACTACTCACGTCAACACGTGGCGGCCAAACGTTATTTAGGAAAATAATTCAAATAATAGACAAAGGGGCAGAAGACTTGGAGTGGATACGTTTATTAGCAATGGCACTTCGTAGAATATCAGAAGCAGAGTTTGAAAAGTGCTTTGATGCCCAAAATAACGGGGTCAGGGACGCTTATCCCCGTTATCATCGTTACTCCCTGATGAAGATTACACGATGTTTGAAAATATATTAGAAGAGGCAGTAGAAAATCATGATATGTGATTGCTGGGAAAGAATGGTGGCTGACCCCAAAACAAACAAAACACACAAAACACAAAACAAAAAAGTAATTACATAAAGCATAAATTATGTATCCCACTTGTGTTTTTCTTACCACGTGATAGTGTAAACGTAAATTTACATCTTATGAAAGGAGTTGCGTATGAAGAAGATCGCGACTTTGTTGGCTGTAGCGGTAATGGTCGGTACTTTGTCCGCGGATGCTCTTGCCGAGAATACGGCACAGCTTGAGTCTCCGGCTGACGGCAGTACTATATCCGGTATTGCCCCTATCCAAGGATGGGTTGCTGCTGATAGTAATGAGTCGGTGGAGGTTATTATTACCATAGATAATTTTCCTCCGTCTACGGCGGCATGCTGTACGTCTCGCAGAGATGTTGAGGCTCTGCATCCCAACGCCGGTTTGGTGGGCGGCTTTACCGCCACCATGAATTGGGGGGTGATTCGGTCCGGAACGCATACGGTGCGCATGGAGGTTCATTTTCAGCCGCGCGGAACAGTTGTGCAAACCAACACCATCACGGTACTGCGTCCTGCCGACAGGGCGTTCATTCCTAACCTGGATCTCACCACTGCAGAAGTAAGTTTGGTGGGGGACACGGTTATGATAGACGGCATATATGTACCCAGCGATGCTAATGGTGCCATAACGGAAAAGGAGGATGTGCATGTGGGGTTGCGGTGGAATTCAGCAACGCAATCATTTGGCATTGTTGAGACGAATTAATTTTTTTCTCGTGGCGGAATATAAAAGCCTGTTGAATATTCAATAGGCTTTTTATATGCGTGTTTGGTTGCAAAACTATCGTTTAATATTCATTAAGCGAAGGATTTCCCTTCCTGTATGATATAGGATTAAAACGGGTAATGTATAACATTCCATATCTCTTCTTCACGCTTAGTTTGCAGGTGAATAGACACAACAATAATATGTATATACCATCTGAGTATTTTTGGGTATACTTGTAAAATGATAGAAAGAAATAAAACAATACTTAACGGACTTCTGACTATTACGACGTTATTGCTTACCTCATTTTTTTGGCGGCAACCGTTTGTATTGGTTGTTCTTCTGCTTGCTGTTGGTATTGGTATGATGATGACAGAACGGTATAAAAGCGCGATCATAATTTATATTGTCGCATTTCTATTTGGCCCGTTGAGTGAAGCACTTGTAATACACTACGGCGCTTGGAGTTACACGGAACCGCATATTTTTAATTTCCCCATATGGCTGCCATTTGTGTGGGGTAATGCAGGATTGTTTTTAAATAGGGTAAACAATCATATCCGCCTGCGGTTTTGACGTACGCATGTTTTTATGCAATGCTTTTTTAAAATCTTAAAAGGAGGTGTTTTGTGGCAGATGCTAATGAAGAGCGGGTCCAGGGGTTTCTATTTGGTTTTGTGGATTTTCTATATGCAGTTTTGTTTGGGGTGATTCTACAACAGACGTTTACCAATGTGTTGCTCATTACAACAATTCCGCGACCTGAAAAGTTAGTGCGTATTCTGCTAGTCGTTGGCGTGGCGTCATTTTTGTGGTATTGGTATGTTGGGCAGTTACTCTCATTTGGTGGAATGGCGATGTTATATGTTATCGGCTGGCTGTATGACTTATCCTATGAGCTGTTTGCACCATCACGAGAAGGACTTGCGGGCGGTCCGGCCGTTCCGTTTGTAAGCGACAGAAGCATTGTGCGATTAAGAAGATTTTTAAGAATTCCTGCATAGGAGGTTGTTATGGGAACACCAATAGATGAAATGAATCCCGTTTTTCTTATTGCGTGTGTTGGGGCAATTATAGGTGCTGTTTACTATTGTTATCAGGCATGGCATGCCGGAAAAACCCAAAACAGGTAGGTAATATCGTTACCTTGCATATCAGTTTTTAAGCTCTAACATTCTTGTTAGAGCTTCTTCTTTTGAAATAATTGACAAAATATTACAAGTTCGACACAAAAATGATTTCCTATTCCTATATGTATATATAGGGCACAGTATTTCCACATATCATTCCACCTCTCTTCTTCACGCTTAGTTTGCGGGTGAATAGACGGCCTATCCGCGCTCCCAGTGAATAGAAGATGGTGGAAGTTTATATGCCAAAAAATATTAACATTGTGAGTATGAGCGGGAAAGCAATGATTCTTATTTTATTGTAAGATTAAGTAAAATGGGGTGCTTATCGCATTTGGCTAGTTTAAGAAATTATAAATAAAAACCGCTCGTGTGAGCGATTATGACTTAAAATATTGCGTTACGAGAGATCCGGGAATAACACGCAGGTTAGAGAATACATGAGGGTTTTGCAGGCGGCGGCGAAGGCGCTTTGCAAAACGGGAAGCGCCGCGAATGCTTTTAAACGTGAATGGTACGTGTCGCATTGCGCCGCAACAGTGGACGGTATGGGGTTTTTCCAATATAAAACAGCGTATTCCCTGAGTTAATTCAATAATTGCCTTTCCTTCCCGAAGATGCGTTCGGCAGTCAGTGCATGCACATACAATACCGGGGCGAGGTGGATACACAATATGAACGTGAACGGATAAATCTGTTTCAGTCCCTTTCATGACAACCTCCATAATGTAAAGTAAATTATACTATTTGATGGCAGTTTAGTATGTGGAAGAGGGAAATGCAATAATTATGCATGTAATAATATAAACATATGGGTGAAATACAAAAAGGAATATATAAGCATTATAAAGGAAAGATGTATCTTGTTTTAGGAGAGGTAACACATTCCGAAACAATGGGAAAAATGGTTTTATACATACCTCTTTACGGAGCGTTTCGGATGTTTGTGCGTCCGAAAGATATGTTTTTGGAAGAAGTGACCATGCCGGAATACGATTATACGGGTCCGCGGTTTTTATTTGTAGGCAAGGAATAACGATGTTGCTCTTGGCCTCTATCATGTGTACCATAGGGGTATGCAGGCACTCGACATACTTAAAGAATCAGCACTTCGCTCCATAGAAAGCGCAACGGATACCACGGCATTACGCGACATAGAAATTGCGTATCTTGGTCGTTCCGGAAAGGTAACGTCCATTTTGCGCGGAGTAAAAGACCTATCTCCCGATCAGCGTAAGCACATTGGCAGGGAGGCAAATTTACTTCGTAGTGTTCTGGAAGATGTGATTGCGGAAAAACGCCGTGTGTTAAATAAGCAGGAACATGCCGAGCGGCTTGGAAAGGAGCGCATTGATATTACTCAACCCGGTGTAAAAATGCCGCGAGGAGGACTTCATCCCCTTACTATCATCCGCCGCGATATCGAGCGCATTTTTTCTTCCTTGGGCTTTACTATTGCCGTTGGACAAGAGGTAGAAACGGAGCATTATAATTTTGATGCACTTAATATTCCGGCGGATCATCCGGCGCGGGATATGTGGGATACGTTTTGGATTAAGCAGAAAAAAGACGAAGGACAGAGAGCGGAGAAAGAGCGGCTGTTACTGCGAACGCACACTTCTCCCGTGCAGGTGCGTTATTTGGAAGCGCATCAGCCGCCGTTTCGGATTATTGTGCCGGGACGCGCTTTTCGGTATGAAGCCACGGACGCATCGCATGAGATTCAGTTGTATCAGTTGGAGGGGCTGATGGTTGGAGAGGATGTTTCGCTGGGACATTTTAAATATATTATCACGACATTTTTAAGCGAATTGTTTCAAAAAGAAGTGACTATTCGTCTTCGTCCGAGTTATTTTCCTTTCGTGGAGCCGGGGGTGGAGGTTGATATGAGTTGCGTTATATGCGGCGGCAAAAAAGGATGTTCGGTTTGTAAACGCACGGGATGGGTTGAAATACTTGGTGCGGGAATGGTGCATCCGTATGTATTCAAGGCGGCCGGCTTAAACCCGAAATATTGGCAGGGATTTGCGTTTGGTATGGGTATCGACCGGGTGGCAATGATGAAATATCATATTCCGGATATTCGTTTTTTCCATGCGGGAGACGAGCGGTTTTTGAAGCAATTTTAATTTAGTGTTTACTGTTATACCATATGAAATTTTCTTACAATTGGCTGAAAGAATATATCCCCAAACTTCCGTCGCCTGAAAAATTGGCGGACATATTAACCATGCATGCGTTTGAGGTGGAGGAATATAAAAAGCACGGAAAGGATTATATGTTTGAGATTGCCATTCTTCCCAATCGTGTTGCCGATGCGTCGGGACACGCGGGGCTTGCGCGTGATATCGCCGCCGTTACAAAACTTACGGTTGTCTCTCCAAAGGCGGCATGTACGGAAGAAAAAGGAACGAATATAAAGGATATGCTTACCGTTTCGGTAAAAAATAAAGAGGCATGTACGCGTTATATGGCGCGCGTTATGCAGGGCGTTCAGATAAAGGAATCTCCGGCATGGCTGAAGGAACGGCTTGATGTGTGTGGTATTAGGTCTATTAATGCCATTGTAGACGCCACAAATTATATTATGCTTGAAACAGGTCAGCCGCTCCATGCATTCGATTACCAGGCGCTTTCCGGTACCGGGAAAAAAGAAATTATTGTGCGGAATGCTAAAAAAGGCGAGAGAATGAAAACGCTTGACGGGCAGGATGTTGTTTTGGAAGAGAGCATGCTTGTCATAGCCGATAAAGATGATCCGCTTGCTCTTGCGGGTATTAAGGGAGGTTCGAGAGCGGAAATTACTTCCAATACGCATACCATTATACTGGAGGCGGCTCATTTTAGCGGACCGGGCATACGCCGTACGTCGGAGCAAACCGGTATTCGTACCGATGCATCTGTTAGGTATTCGGCACGCATGAGTGCTTTTCTTGCTGAAGATGCTCTTATGCGCTTATGCAGTCTGATTGCGAAAATATCCGGCGCAAAAGCCGTACGGGGAGTTTTTGATATATATCCCAAAAAAGAATCCGCTCCGCACATCGCCGTACGTCCCGCATATGTAAACAGTCTTCTTGGCGTCTCACTTAAGGGAAAGGATATACAGGCGCTTTTAAAGCGTGCGCATTGTACTGTTGCAGTGAAAAAAGATTTTCTTATAGTGACACCTCCTCCCGCAAGGACAGATTTGCGCATTGAGGAAGATCTTATAGAAGAAATAGGGCGTATATATGGATATGATAATGTAAAAGCGATACCGCCCCGCGGAGAACTTATTCCGCCCCGTGTAGATGAGGTTGTATTTTTTCAAAATGTAATGAAAGATATACTGGCAGGTATTGGGTTTCAGGAAACATATAATTATGCATTTGTAAGTGCGGGTGATATTGCATCTATGGGAGACACGCCGCATATGTATTTGGAGCTTGAGAATCCCGCTCGTGCGGAATTTCAGTATATGCGCGCATATCTTACGCCCGGGCTTTTACGAAATGCCGCGGAAAATTTGAAGCATGAAAGTACGGTGCGTATGTTTGAGCTTAGTTCCGTATTTGGTACTTCTCGCGCAAAAGATCTGACGCATCATGAAGCGCGTCATTTGGGGGGATTTATCGCGCATAAACAAAAATCAAAAAAAGCACATTCATTTTTTGAACTTAAAGGCTCTCTTTCCCGTTTTTTTGAAGCCCTGGGCATTACGGCACATTTTGATGATATTTCGGCGGATGATATAGTATTTCACCCTCATCGGGCGGCGCATATAACAATAGACGGCACACGCATAGGTACTATGGGGGAGCTTCATCCCATTATGGCGGAGCGATTTTCAATTGGGGGAGAAGTTGCTCTTTTTGAAATCGATGCCGATGGTTTGGCGCGGCTTGTCCGCAAGGAAAAAGAATTTCGGCCCATATCACGCTATCCGTCTATAATGCGGGACATAGCGGTTCTCGTGCCCGTATCTGATCGCATTGTAGAATTGTACGATGTAATAGAGAATACGGCGGGAGAGTTGCTTGTGGATACGGATCTTATTGATATGTATGAGGGAAGTGAAATTCCGGACGGGAAAAAAAGTTTGGTGTTTCGTTTGGTGTTTCAATCGCATGAACACACTCTTAAAGACAGCGATGTCGATGGTATTATGCAAAAAATCATGAAAGCGTTCGACGAACATCTCGAGTGGGAGGTGCGGAAATAATAATTCTATCCATTTTTACAAAAAGAAAGGCTTCCTAAAATATACTGGTGTAGTGTATGATTTTTTGCTACCATGGATCCATATATGGCTAAAAAAGAGGAAAAAAAGACATCCGGCAATAAAGGATCTTCGGACTATGGCGCGAAGGACATTTTTGTATTAGAAGGGCTCGAGCCGGTTCGAAAGCGTCCGGGGATGTATATTGGCTCTACCGGACCGGATGGACTTCATCATCTTGTATGGGAAATTATCGATAATGCTATTGATGAGGCAATGGCGGGATATGCGCATCATATTGAAGCCGTTATTTTGCCGGGAAATAGTGTACGCGTTACCGATGACGGGCGCGGTATACCCGTTGATATTCATAAGCAAACGAAAAAATCGGCATTGGAAACGATTATGACCACCCTACACGCCGGCGGAAAATTTGGCGGTGGGGCGTATAAAGTGTCCGGCGGACTTCATGGTGTTGGAGCATCGGTGGTAAATGCTCTTTCCACCAACATGAAAGTAGAGGTATGCAAGGAAGGTGCGCTCTATCGCCAGGAATATAACCGGGGGGTACCGAAGGCGCAGGTCAAAAAAGTTGGTACATGTACGGCGCAGGGAACGGCGGTTACGTTTGAGCCGGATGCGGATATTTTTACGGAAAAGGAATTTAACTGGAAGCGCATTTTGGACCGTGCGCGTCAGCAGTCGTACTTAACCCGCGGAATTAGGATGACTCTTCGCGATGAACGTGATCCCGAAAACGAACAACATTATGGATTTCATTTTGAGGGAGGTATTGCGTCTTATGTAAAATATCTTAATCGTGATATCACGCCGGTACATGAGACTATTTTTTATGCCTCCAAAGATGTTAATGAGGCGTTTATAGAAATAGCGCTCCAATATGCGGATGACCTGCAGGGGCGCGAGATGGGATTTGCGAATAATATTCATACGCCTGAAGGGGGTATGCATATTACCGGATTTCGCACCGCCCTTACGCGGGTACTTAATGATTACGCACGTAAGAGTAGTGCTCTTAAACAGGACGAAGAAAATCTTACGGGGGAAGATGTACGGGAAGGTCTTACGGTGGTCATTTCTATAAAATTACAAGAGACGCAATTTGAAGGACAGACGAAATCAAAATTAGGAAACCCCGAAGCGCGTACTATTACCGAATCCATGTTCGCGGAAACGTTCGGTATGTTTTTGGAAGAACATCCGACGGATGCGCGCGCCATTGTTGCAAAAGTAATTTTGGCGGCAAAGGCGCGCAAAGCAGCTAAGGCTGCCAAAGATACTATTCTGCGCAAGGGTCTTTTGGACGGGATGACGCTTCCGGGAAAGTTGGCGGATTGCCAGTCAAAAAAAGCGGAAGAATCGGAATTGTATCTTGTTGAGGGAGATTCTGCCGGCGGATCCGCAAAACAGGCGCGCGACAGGCGTAATCAGGCAATTTTGCCTCTTCGAGGGAAGATATTAAATGTGGAGCGCGCGCGTCTGGATAAGATGCTTGATTCCAAAGAAATTAAAGCTCTTGTAATCGCATTGGGTGCGGCCATTGCGGATGAATTTAATATAGACAAGCTTCGGTATCATAAAATCGTTATCATGACGGATGCCGATGTGGATGGGGCGCATATCCGCACACTTCTTCTGACGCTTTTTTATCGTTATTTCCGCCCTATAGTGGAAGCGGGGTATTTGTATATCGCTCAACCTCCTTTATATAAAATTAGCCGTGGACGGGAGTTTCGTTATGCATATACGGAAGCGGAGAAAGAAAAAGTTCTTACTGAAATGCAAGCCGCTAAAGAAGAAAAAGCGAAAGGTAAAAATAAAAAGAGTGAAAAAATAAAAAATGAAGACACGAATGAAGGCGAAGAATCCGACAATGAGGCGGAGGGAGGCACGCAAGCAACTAAAGGGTTTAATATCCAGCGCTATAAGGGACTGGGAGAGATGAATCCCGAGCAACTATGGGAGACAACTATGGATCCGGAGCGCCGCATGTTTCTTAAGGTTACCGTAAAGGACGCTGAAGAAGCGGATCATATTTTTGATGTTTTGATGGGCGGAGAAGTGGCACCGCGAAAATCATTTATCCAAACACACGCCAAAACAGTAAAGAACCTTGATGTTTAACATATGCCAGGAGGCATATGTTAACCGGATCGTCTTGCGTGGCGCGAGAGCGCCGTGCGAG
>Ga0066639_10001179_pt1 | contig 23244 bp, 20 predicted proteins | sample CryGeyCG2114_010_2_FD_59504 | JGI IMG/M metagenome (GOLD analysis project Ga0066639, IMG submission 59504) | Groundwater microbial communities from aquifer - Crystal Geyser CG10_big_fil_rev_8/21/14_0.10 | ecosystem: Environmental > Aquatic > Deep subsurface > Groundwater | place: USA: Utah...
GAACAGTCGATGGGATTTTTACTTTGATGCCCACTTCTAGGTCAGTCCCAAATAAAGAAAGATGACTATCTTCTACAGAGCATAAAATATTACCGAGAATTTGAACGGTGTTCTTTTTTTCTACGACCGACTGAACCTTTTGAAGGGCTTCAAGAAGCTCAGTTCTTTCAATTGAAAATTTCATCTTAGGACAGTCTCCTTTATGTTTTTCTCTTCTCCCACAAAAGCTATCATTTATAAAGTCATAGTAGTAGGGCGGGCGCTTTTGGGGAAAAGTCAGATAACCGATTGATATTAAATATGAAATTTTGATTCAAAGTAGGGGGATATTTTTGCGCTTATTTGGCTAAAATATGTGGATAACCAAAACTTATGCAATGCATGCCCGACTATCCACACCCACTTATCCACATAAAAAACTAAAAAACTATAGTATCGTTGAATAATCACTTTTTTCTTAAAAATTTGCAATATCGATCGCCAAAGATAGATTTATCCCCAAACTAAGAACAAAAGAGTCAACTTAATCTAATTCGCTCTATATCTATTTTTAGAAGGAAATGTGGACTTATTTATTAACATACTAATTTTATTATAAAAATCACTCTATATCCTGTGGATATCCATGTGCATAACTTGCGGATAGTCGTGTGGATAACTGTGTCCACTAAAGTTATACACCGGAATATTCACATGGTTTATCCACAAATTATTAAAACAATTTTTTAGAGTTGATTTTGAATACCTTCGACAAGGTTCTGCATTTCGGAATCGTTGTTTTCAAGAGACGCTTCAACCTTTTTGACCGCATGAATTATAGTCGAGTGATCTTTACCGCCAAAATAAGTCGAAATTTCTTTATAGCCCATACCGGTGTATTTTCGGACGAGGTACATCGCAACTTGTCGCGGAAGAGATATTGCTTTAGTTCTTTTGGTGCTTTTTAGGTCTTGAATCCTAAGGCCGCAATGTTTAACAACGGCATTTTGAATCGCTTCAACCGTATAAGTTGAACTTTCATCAGGGATTAAAGTTTTGAGCTCATTTCTAGCCATCTCCAATGTTATCTCTGCACCAGTCAATGATGCCTGCGCTTGAAGGCGAATCAATGTTCCCTCTAATTCGCGTACATTGGATTTAACATGGGTCGCCGTAAGTATTGCAACATCTTCAGGCAAATAAATATCTTCTTTTTCTGCTTTGGCTTTTAGAATAGCTATTCGAGTTTCGATTTCCGGTGGAAGGATATCGACGACCAGCCCCCACTCAAATCGAGTTCGAATACGATCTTCGAGTCCTTGAATTTCTTTTGGCGCGCGATCTGAGGTGATAACGATCTGCCTATTTGAGCCATATAGACTATTAAAGGTATGAAAAAACTCTTCCTCGGTTTTGCCTTTGCCAGCAATAAATTGAATATCATCGACTAAAATACAGTCGAAACTATCACGATATTTGTTTCTAAATTCACTCATTTGGCGGTTTTGAATCGACTCTATGAGTTCATTCATAAAATTTTCGGCGGATATATAAAATACCCGAGCTGTTTTGTTTTTCTCAATGATGTGATTGCCAATAGCGTGTAATAAGTGCGTTTTCCCTAGTCCAGGTGGGGAATTAATAAAAAGCGGGTTATATTGGGAGCCTGGTTTTTCAGAAATCGCAAAAGCTGAAGCAAAGGCAAATTGATTACTGCTGCCCACAATGAAATCTTCAAAACGATACCTTGGATCAATATTGGCTCGGTACTCTTTTCCTTTTGAAAACTCAGAAGCACCAGATGTGGCATTTCGACTTGGCGGAGCAACTAAGTTGACCTCCAATGGATCGGTATGGATGGCTTGTGATCGCATTTGATTTTCAAGGATAATTCTACAAGGTCGGCCGGTGACCTGACTGATACAACCTTCGACTTTTGAAAGGTAATGATCTCTTACCCACTCAGCGAAAAAATCATTTGGAACCGCAAAATGAAGTTGATCTATAGAGTCTGATAATGAATCGTCAGAAGAAAGTTTGGTTTCCTCCGCTCGGACCCAGTCAAGCGGATCTATCCAAATTTTCAACTGGTTAGCGGGAATCTCCTTCTGAAGATTCGAATACGCTGACTGCCAAATACTTTCCCATTGCGATGCGATCATTATCTGTAGTTCGGCCCTTTTTTAGGTTTATTTAGGAATGTTGATCGAAATAGCATGTGCTGACGATCTTGACAATGTATGAGTAATACTATAATTCGTAACGCAAATAAATCTCGAGAATTATTAAGAAATAGTGTACTAAGAAATAAGAAATTTTAGGACAGATAATTATGAAACGTACGTATCAACCAAGTAAAATCAAACGTCGCCGTAAACATGGCTTTCGATCTCGAACAGCTACTGCCGATGGCATCAATGTTATTAAACGCCGTCGAGCGAAAGGTCGAAAGGCTTTGGTTCCTCACGTTGCAAGTAAGTAGCAACACTACTCAACGCCCCGAATTTTTAACGCAATCAAATAAACGGTTTTCAAAAAATTCAAGACTTTTAAAAAGAGCTGATTTTCTAAAATTTTTTTCTAAAGAAACAAAAAAATTTCGCGGTCGAGCAATTACGATTTATCAAATCAAGAATAGCGATGAGCAATCGCGTATGGGAATCACCATTAAGACTAAAATGACGTCCGTTGCACGTAACAAGCTGAAACGGCTAATTAGAGAATGGTTTCGAAACAATCAGGTAAAATTTCAAGGAAAAGAATTAAACATTGTGATTCCCAACTCAATTTCTTTTTCGGCGGATACGATTAAGACGATTGATCGAGACCTTAAGGAAATAGAAGAAGAGTTAACGAGGGACAATGCGAAACATCTATAAACTAATCATTAGCCCTTTCATCCATTTTTTGTCTGGCCCAACATTTGGATGCCGATTTCAGCCCACGTGCTCCGATTATTTTTTTGATTCAATCGATCAGTTTGGAATCGTTTTTGGTATAAAAAAAGGGGTACTCCGATTGCTGCGATGTCACCCATGGGGCGGACGCGGTTTTGACCCCGTTTGCGGTGAAACATTGTTAGTAGTTAAGAAAGAAATATGATGATCCTTAGACTTGCATTGATAACATTATTGTTCGCAACAACACCCCATTTAGCGTTTTCAGACGAGGGAAACCCTGCTGAAACAAAGAATAATACTGGCAAAGTTCTACTAAACCAGGTCAAGCCCAACCTAAAGAATGAATCGAAGAGAGTATCTGAGATTAATACCGATTCCGGAGAAATTTTCCTTACCGACAGCGCAGAATTTTTAAATCAATGGACGCTGACGAAATACCGAAAATCGAGAGAAAAAGATGCGCTCCACGTTGGGTTAGAGGACGTCGTAATCAATAGCCCGGCTTTCGGACTTGTGTTTGACCGCAGCGACTTACTTTACCTGAAAGACGTTAAAGGCAAGGTTTCACAAAATGGAGATGAAACATCTTGGGAATATGACGATGAACGAGTATCGTTAAAAAAATCGATTAAAGCAGACCCGTCCGTTCCTTATTTTTATTTGACGATATCAGGAAAATTTAAAAAGGATGCCCCAAAATACGCCTATGTTTCAATAAAGGGTCACGATTCAGACAACACTCAAGAGTCCCAATTTGCAAAAATGATTTACTTTACGCGCGACGGTGAAGATGAAGAAGTTCTTTTTTCAGAAGTAGATTCGGACTTTCAAAATCGATTTTCAGAAAACTCAGTTCGTTGGATAGGGATAACAAGCCGGTATTTTTTATTGAGCTTAATTGCTGACAAAGATGCGACGCCAAAGGCGTATGTTGAAAGATTAGCAAATAAAACAGGTCGAATCAGCATGGCCTATTCTCTCGAAAATACTCAGTTTAATATTCCGCTAAAACTTTATTTTGGCGCTAAGGAGTTGGCTACGATCAGTGCGGTCGACCCATCGCTAGACGTTACGGTTGACTACGGTTGGTTTCCGATGATTGCGTATCCATTGCTTTGGCTTTTGAATAAGCTTTTTACGATTATTGGAAATTATGGAATAGCGATTATTATTTTAACGGTTTTACTAAAAATTGTGACTTATCCTCTTACTTACAAGAGCATGAAAAGCATGAAGGAAATGCAAAAAGTACAGCCTGAAATCGCTAAACTTAGGGATAAATATAAAGATGATCAAAAGAAACTTAATGAAGAGATGATGCTTCTTATGAAAAACCGAGGCTACAACCCGGTGGCGGGTTGCTTGCCGATGCTCGTTCAAATGCCAGTTTTTATTGCCCTTTATAATGTTCTTTTGTCGTCTGTCGAGCTTTATCAGGCACCATTTGGTTTATGGATTAATGACCTATCCATTAAGGACCCTTATTTTATTACGCCTGTTTTGATGACCATTACGATGTTTTTTCAACAGAAACTCAGTCCAAACACCATTACCGACCCGACACAAAAAAAAGTCATGCAGTTTATGCCGTTAATGTTTGGTGCTTTTATGGTGACATTGCCTGCCGGGTTGACTCTTTATATGCTTACAAATATATTAGTGAGTATTTTACAACAATTGATTCTCAACAAGAAACTAGATATAACGCCGTCGGCGCAAGTTGTTGTTGAGAATGGCCAATAAACGCAATTATTTTGATTTCGATACGATCGCCGCTCCCGCAACGGCAATTGGGGGCGCATTATGTGTTATTCGCGTTAGCGGTTCGGATGCCCACCGAATAACATCTCATGTAGTTAGGAAAGACATCGGCTTTTTTGAAGACCGTCGCTCTTATCGCGTCTCGGTTTATTCTAATGCGGGAAAAAAGATTGAAGATGGAATATTAATAAAATTTTCTAATCCATTAAGCTTTACTGGTGAAGATTGTGTGGAACTCCATATTCACGGTGGTGGAATTTCCGTACATCGAACAATCAAAAGCCTTCTTGACGCGGGAGCCACGCCCGCACTGCCCGGAGAGTTTAGCTTCCGAGCGTTGAAAAATGGAAAGATGACGCTAAGTCAAGTTGAAGCGGTTTCTGATTTAATAGGTGCGCAATCGGAACTGATGGCGGATCTGGCGCTAGGAAATTTGGACGGAAGGCAAGAGAAGTATCTCGATCGAGTTGCAAAGGAACTTCGATCGCTGGCCAGCCTTTCTGAGTTAGGAATAGATTTTTCGGACCAAGATATAGAGGAGCTTTCGCTTGCCACTCATAAGGAAAGATTAAATCCAATAGTTGTTGAATTACGGGAGCTAGAAAGATCATTCGATTCCGGGAATGTGCTTAAAAATGGTGTTCCTATTGTACTGGTCGGCGAACCAAATGCAGGAAAGTCCTCTTTGTTTAACTCAATACTCGGGCTTGATCGATCTATAGTGACTCCTTATGCCGGAACTACTCGGGACGTTGTGAGTGAGTCTCTTTTGGTGCAAGGAAGCGAACAAAACATTTTACTTAGATTTGAAGATACCGCGGGAATTCGATCTGGAGAAAGTGTTGTTGAAAATGATGTTGAACGTATTGGAATCGATCGTTCACGAAAAGCAATAAACTCGGCGACACTTGTGTTTAATGTCATCGACTCAACTCAGTCGTTTTCGGAACATTCGGCTCGGATTGGCGAAGGGAAAAGCGAACATTTTTTTGTTCTGACGAAGATAGATTTGGCTAGGCCAGAGGATATCGAAGACTTATCAAATAGGCTTCGAGATTTTGGCGCAAAACATTTGTTTTTGACGTCCTCGAAATCTGGTGCTGGGCTCGATGAATTGATCCGTGCTGCTGCAAAATCAATTGAATCAAAACTGATTAGAAAGCCCGGCGAATTGGTACTAACTCGACGCGAAAATGCCGACGCCGTAGGTTGCTCGTTAGTGTGTTTTGAGCGGGCCTTGGCTGCGGATGATTCCGCACTTTTTGCGTCAGATATCAGAGAAGGGCTGAGCGCGTTGTCTCGTCTAATTGGAGACACCGTGTCAGACGATATTCTTGAGCGAATTTTCTCGGAATTTTGTATAGGTAAGTGATTGAGAAAATTTGATTTGATTGAGGAGTTTTTCGGATGAGTTATCCTATTAAATGTATTGGGGTTTTGGGCGCCGGTCAAATGGGCGCCGGCATTGCACAGACTGCGGCACAACACGGTTTTTCCATTTGCTTGTGCGATGTAAATCTTCAAGCAGCTGAAGCGGGGAAAGCGAAAATAGAAAAGTCTCTAAGCCGGTTGGTCGAAAAAGGAAAAATATCTGAATCCGATCGAAAAGGCACTTTAGAGGATATTAACTTAGTAGATGGAGTTGAAGGGCTTAGTCGATGTGATTTGATAGTCGAAGCCGCTTCGGAAGATAAAGAATTAAAGTTTAAACTTTTTCGTAAAATCGATGAAGTCGCAAAACCTGATGCAATCCTTGCAAGTAATACCTCTTCGATAAGTATTACGGAGTTGGCTTCGGTGACGAAACGTCCTGAAAAAGTAGCAGGTATGCACTTTATGAATCCAGTTCCGATAATGAAACTAGTGGAAGGAATTCGAGGGCTTCAAACTACAGACGAGACGTTTAAGTCGATCAGGTTTGTTGCAGAAAAAATGGGAAAAACGTTTGTTGAAGCCAATGACTTTCCTGGGTTTGCCGTCAATCGAATATTGATGCCGATGATTAATGAGGCTGTGACAGCACTTCAAGAAGGGGTCGCTTCCGCAATCGATATAGACACCGCAATGAAATTGGGTACCAATCAACCAATGGGTCCATTGGAGTTGGCAGACTTTATAGGGCTCGATACTTGTTTAGCTATAATGAATGTACTTCATGATGGCTTGGGAGATTCGAAATACAGACCAAGCCCATTACTTAAAAATTACGTGGCGGCAGGTTGGTATGGCAGGAAAACAAAGCGAGGTTTTTTTACTTATGAGTAGTCTTATTGAAGAAAAATATGACTTTGGGGTAACGGTTTTAAAAGTTTCGCGACCAAAAGTGTTGAATGCGTTGAATTCGGAAGTTTTAACCGAGTTGCGCCTTAAGTTGAAAGAAATTGCTGAAGACGACACTGTTCGGGCACTTGTTTTTACTGGAGACGGTGAAAAAGCTTTTATTGCGGGAGCAGATATTGCAGAAATGCAAGGGAAGAGCACAGGAGAAGGTGTTTCGTTTTCACAACACGGGCATGAGGCAACAAAGCTACTTGAATTAATGCCAAAACCAACCATTGCAGCGGTGAATGGATTCGCACTTGGCGGAGGAACGGAATTTGCTCTTTCATGTGATTACATCATAGCGAGTGAAAAGGCAGTATTTGGACAACCGGAAGTAGGCTTAGGAATTATACCTGGATTTGGCGCGACGATAAGACTGGCGAAGTTTGTGGGTTTTCCAATGGCCAAAGAGCTGATTTTTTCAGGTGAGTTGATAAAAGCTGATGAGGCTTTGCGAATTGGTTTAGTAAATCATGTATTACCCGCGGCAGGATTTCTTGATGCGGTGGTGAAAAAGGCTCAGGTCATTGCAAAAAATTCGGCCAATGCCATTAAGAAATCCAAGTCACTTTTGAATGAATTTTCAGAAACAATTGGATTGAGTTCAAAGCTAGACGCAGAAGCGCATGAGTTTGGAAGATTGTTTGGCTCATCGGATCAAGTTGAAGGAATGGCCGCATTTTTAGAAAAGCGAAAACCAAAGTTTGAGGGATTATAGATTATGGCGAATGACAATTACCCAATGATGGACGAATCAAAAAAAATGCTTCAGGATCAAGTGCGTAGCTTTGCGCAATCTGAGATCGCACCTAAAGCGTCAGAATTTGATCAAACCGGAAACTTCCCCCATGGGGTTGTTAAACAACTTGGCGAAATGGGTTTGATGGGCATGATGGTTCCCGAAAAGTGGGGCGGAGCAGGAATGACTACCGTTGATTACGTAATCGCTATGGAAGAAATTAATGCCGCGTGTGCTTCTTGTGGTGTAATTATGTCTGTAAATAATTCTCTAGTGTGTGCACCCCTGGAAAAATTTGCAAGCGATGAACAGAAAGAAAAATACCTTAAGCCTTTAGCAAAAGGTGAAAAACTCGGCTGTTTCGCACTTTCAGAGCCAGGGCATGGCTCCGATCCGGCCGGGTTGAAATTACAGGCAAAGAAAACCGAGGGTGGTTTTATTTTGAACGGAAGTAAAAATTGGATTACTAACGGAAAAGAAGCCGACCTTTGCTTAGTCTTTGCTACAGTAGATCAAAAACTTCGACACAGGGGAATTTGTGCATTTATTGTTGATACAAAGTCGAAGGGGTTTCAGGTATCGAAACTTGAAGACAAGCTTGGGATTTGCGCTTCATCTACCGCGGCACTTTTTTTTGATGACGTCTTTGTACCGGATGAATGCTTGATAGGTACTGTGGGACAGGGCTTTAGTATAGCAATGTGGACGTTAGATGGTGGTCGAATAGGTATTGCTGCACAGGCCTTGGGGATTGCTCGTTGTGCGTTCGAAGCTTCAAAGAGGTTTTCGTCAGAACGCGAGCAATTTGGGGCCCCGATTGCGAAATTACAGGCAATACAGTTTCATTTAGCAGACATGGCCGCGAAGCTGCAGTCGTCTCGGCTTTTGACTTGGAATGCCGCCCGCCTGAAAGATGAGGGCGCGCCTTATGGGAAGGAAGCCGCAATGGCGAAACTTACTGCGGCGGAATCGTCGATGTGGATTGCCACCAAGGCAATTCAAGTTCACGGAGGTTACGGGTATACTACCGAGTATGTCGTTGAAAGAAATTTTAGGGACGCGAAGATTACAGAAATATACGAAGGAACTTCGGAGATTCAAAGAATTGTGATTGCTAATCATGAGCTTAAGGAATTGGTGGAGTAATCAATGGCCGATGATTTAGAGCAAATTAAAATAAAGAAGGCGGAATGGAGTTCGCGCCTAGGCGAAGCGGAAAAAAAGCGCCCTCCCAGAAACGCGAGCTTTACTACTCATTCGGATATGGATGTACCGTTGCTCTCAACGCCAGATGACTTGGCGTCGAGTGGTTTTAATTATCTTGATGACTTGGGTTTCCCAGGAGAATTTCCTTATACGCGTGGCGTACAGCACAATATGTATCGTGGAAAGTTTTGGACGATGCGCCAATTTGCAGGGTTTGCTGGCCCTAAGGAAACGAATAAACGGTTTAAATTATTATTAGATCAAGGCCAGACTGGTTTGTCCACGGCGTTTGATATGCCGGCATTGATGGGTCGAGATGCCGATCACCCATTTTCTAAGGGCGAAGTCGGTAAATGTGGTGTTGCTGTTTCCAGTCTTGAAGACATGGAAGAGCTTTATTCTGGAATACCGCTAGATAAAGTAACAACATCCATGACGATAAATGCACCGGCGATCGTTTTTTTGATGATGTATTTTGCGGTCGCAGAAAAGCAGGGCGTTCCGAAAAACATGGTTCGTGGAACTATTCAAAATGATATTTTGAAGGAGTATATAGCTCAAAAAGAATGGATTGTTCCCGTAAAGCCCGCGGTAGATTTTGTGACGGATACGATCGAGTATTGTACAAAGCATTATTCGGGGTGGAATTCTGTTAGCATTAGTGGCTACCATATTCGTGAGGCAGGAGCGACTGCCGTTCAAGAGTTAGCCTTTACGTTAGCGGATGGGCTCGCCTACGTTGATGAGGCAATTAAGCGCGGACTGAGTGTTGATGAATTTGCCCCGCGACTTTCGTTCTTTTTTGATGTTCATAATGATTTTTTTGAGGAAATTGCCAAATTCAGAGCGGCGAGAAGACTTTGGGCGCGAATAATGAAAGATCGTTATGGCGCTCAGAATCCAAAATCTTTAATGTTGCGGACGCATGCTCAAACCGCAGGGGTTTCGCTAACAGCACAGCAACCAATAAACAATGTGGTTCGCGTTGCTCTTCAGGCAATGTCAGGTGTTTTAGGTGGTACGAACTCGCTTCATACCAATGCACTTGATGAAACGCTTGCGCTTCCAACGGATGAGACGGCGACTATAGCGCTTCGGACGCAGCAAATTATTGCTGAAGAAAGCGGAGTTGCGAATGTGGCCGACCCGCTTGCCGGCTCGTACTTTGTTGAATCACTTACTAATCGAATTGAAAAAGAAGCGTTAGACTATATTAAAAAAATCGATGAGATGGGTGGCATGATCAAAGCCGTAGAAAATGGCTATCCGCAGTCGGAAATTGCGGATAGCGCTTACCAATATCAGTTGCTAATCGATTCAGGAAAGAAAAACATTGTTGGTGTAACAAAATACAAAAAAGAAGCGGAAGAAAAAATTGAAACGCTTTATATTGATCTCTCAATCGAGAAAAATCAGATTGAAAAATTACAGGCACTTCGATCAAAACGCTCGAGTAAGGATGTCCAGACCTCGTTGGAACAACTTAAGTCTGCGGCTCAAGCCGGAGGTCAAAACCTATGTGACCCAGTGTTGGGGGCGGTGAAGTCGTACGCCACCCTGGGAGAGATATGTGATGTTTTTCGAGGTGTGTATGGTGAGTATCGGGAAACAGGTGTATTTTAACTGGGCTTGGGGATAATTAAAAATGACAGCTGCTTCTACAAAAAAAGTTAGAGTATTAGTTGGAAAGCCAGGGCTTGATGGCCACGATCGTGGCGCCAAAGTGATTGCACGGGCGCTCCGAGATGCAGGGTTTGAAGTGGTCTACACGGGTGTGCATCAAACCCCAGAAATGATTGTAAATGCGGCGGTTGATGAGGATGTTCAGGTTATTGGCCTGAGTATATTGTCGGGCGCACACAATGCTTTGGTGCCAGAGATAGTTGAGAAGGCGAAGGCCGCGGGACTTACGGATGCTTTGTTTATTGTAGGCGGAATTATACCGGATGAAGACATAGAGCCCCTACGAAAGGTTGGAGTTCATAAAGTTTATACTCCAGGGTCAAGTATGGAAGATATCATCACCTATATTCGAGAAAATGCGCCGAAGCGATAAAGTGCGGTTTTTTCGTTGCGGCAGTCTTTTAATTAAAGGCGCCGTTCATTTTTAAAAAATTGAACCAAGTGAAACAAAAATAAGGGAAAGATTCGAAGTTTTGTGAACCAACTCCGAGAGTGAAGTTTTGCTAATAAATAGAGGCTTTCATACTGGTTGGGCGTGTAAGGGTACCACCAGAGAGGTTTCATCTGCGGAAATCCTGGCCTAGGTGAGTTGATGTGTTTTATTTTTACAAACCCTAAAAGCCCATAGAGAGAGTTTTTAATTCCAGTGCCACTATTCTTGTGTCCTACCCATGGCGCTTCAGGAAGTCCGGCCGTGAAGGCGACATCATTGATTGTTACAGTGCCGGATTCAAGTTTTTTTGCCATTTCGAGTCCCCGACCCACATCTTTTGTAAATACGGAGGTCGTTAGGCCAAACTCAGTAGAATTTGCCTTCTCTAGTGCTTCGTCGGGACGATCGAAAGTTTCGATCGTTACGAGGGGCCCAAAGGCTTCTTCTTTGAATATTCGTATTCCTTTAGTGCCGACACCCTTTGGTGGAAGAATTACCGTTGGCTCGAGTAGGCTTCGGTCTTTGTTGAATGACCCACCTGTTAATATTGTGGCGTTCTTTGCAATCGCATCCTCAATCAAAGATTCGTAAATATTTTTTTGATTTTCAGTAATAATAGCACCCTGATCTGTTTGAGTTGAGTCGGACGGGTTAAGTCGAAGCTTTTTGATTTTTCCTAAATATAAATTTAAGAAGCGATTTAAGTTATCAGAGTGAACTAAGATTCGTTCGGTCGACGCGCACATTTGACCTGCATTTGCGAATGCGCCCCATAGGGCGCCACTTGATGCGTGTTCGAGATCGGCATCTTTGGTTATGATCAACGCGTCTTTGCCCCCAAGTTCAAGGCAGGTGGGTATCATGTATTTTCCGGCGTGCTCGGAAATTTTCCGGCCTGTTGCGACGCTTCCAGTAAAATAGATTTTGTCCGGTCGACAATCTATTGCCGCAGCACCGGTTTGTCCGTCACCAATGATCATAGAGACTAGATTTTTTGGAAAGCCCGTTTCCTCTAAAAGGCGGATGATGATTGAGCCTACGTGGGGCGTGAACTCGCTTGGCTTAAAAACGACGGCATTTCCGGAAAGCACCGCCATTATGATTTCACCGAAAGGGAGATAAAATGGAAAGTTCCATGGTGAAATGATCAACACAACACCCAAGGGTTCAAAATTTACCCGGCTTCGACGGTTTAACAATAACAAGTTGGATGGGCGAATTGTTTTTTCGCGCAAAAAGCGCGCACCGGTTTTGGCAAAATAAGTGAGAGAGCTGATTGTGGGAATGAGCTCGTGTGTAAGAATTTCGGTTTTTGGTTTCCCCGTTTCTTTGCCGATCTCGGTGATGATTAAATCCATTTGATCGATTATTGACTCTCGTAGTTGAATGAGTTTTTTTGATCGAAATGAAAGAGATTGAGCCGCCCACTCTTTTTGAGCCAGCTGCGCCGCACCAAAAATAGTTTCTAGTTCTGGGTTTAAGGTCGATGGGCGGTCAAAAACATTTTCGCCGCTGATGGGGTTTCGAGAAACAATTCTTTCCATGGTAAATTGACATTAAATGAAACTATCGAAGACGGCAAAGGCCGTTTTGAAAGAAAGGTATCTGCTTAAGGGCGAGTCCCCGAAGCAGATGTTTGAGAGGGTCGCGCGATGCGTGGCCTCGTTGGAGCCTCCGAATACGCGGAAGAAGCTCGAATCGGAATTCTTAAGCCTGATGCTTTCACTCCGGTTTATTCCTAATTCCCCAACTTTAATGAATGCGGGAAAACCTGGGGGTCAGCTTTCAGCCTGCTTTGTTCTTCCCATAGGAGACAGTTTGGAATCGATCTATGACTCACTAAAAGACGCAGCGCTCATTCACCATAGTGGGGGAGGAACGGGATTTAGTTTTTCTAAAATTCGTCCACGAGGAGGATTAGTAAAGAAATCGGGCGGATATGCGGCGGGCCCGGTCGGTTTTTTGGAGCTTTTTAACAAAAGCACGGACGTGATTCGCCAAGGGGGTAAACGGCGCGGGGCCAATATGGGTATTCTGAGGGTGGATCATCCCGATATTTTGGAATTCATTCGAATTAAATCAGACCCACTTGCCCTAAGTAATTTCAATTTGTCTGTTGGGATTACAGATCAGTTTATGAAGGCATATGCCACCGGAAAAAAGTTTGATTTAGTTGATCCGAGGAATAGGAAAAAGGTGTCGTCGGTATCATCGGACGTTTTAATGAATGAGATAGCCCTTGCAGCCTGGAACTGCGGAGATCCCGGGCTTATTTTTTTGGACGAAATAAACAGAAAAAATCCAACTCCCGATTTAGGGGACATTGAGGCGACAAATCCGTGCGGCGAACAGCCGCTGTTGCCAAATGAGTCCTGTAATTTGGGCTCGATTAGTTTGCCGCGTTTTTTTCGAAAGGGTCAGTTTGATTGGAAATCATTTGAGAATGCGGTTGGTTTGGCCATTCGGTTTCTAGATAATGTAATTGATCTGAATTCATATCCAACAGCAGCATGTGAAAAAATTTCTAAGGTAAATCGAAAAATCGGCTTAGGGGTGATGGGCTTTGCTGACTTGCTTCTACTCATGGCGCTACCATATGACAGCGAGCCAGCATTGCAGTTTGCTGAGAGGGTAATGAAGTTTTTGGATGATACTGCAAAAAATGAGTCGGCGAAGCTAGCCCGAGAACGAGGTTCTTTTAAGGGGTTTTCTAGGTCAATTTGGAAAAAAAGGGGGTCTTTTCCGCTTCGAAACGCAACGGTATCAACGGTCGCTCCTACCGGGACAATCAGTATTATAGCGGGAGTTTCAAGTGGAATTGAGCCATTGTTCTCAGCAGTATTAGAGCGCAGGGTTTTGGATGGACGCGTTTTTAGAGAAGTTCATCCAGAGTTGGAAAAGTTGTTAAAGAAAAAATCCGTCGATTTGAATGCGGTGGATGAGACAATCGCAAAACAGCTGATGTTAGACCGATACGGAAAATCTTTTCGGGTTTCTTCGGAAATCAGTGTTGATTGGCACATTCGAGTTCAAGCAGCCCTTCAAAGATATTCGGATAGTGCGGTTTCAAAAACAATAAACCTTCCTTCATCGGCTACCGTGGATGATGTGAAAAAGGCGTTCTTTTTAGCGCATGAATTGAAATGCAAAGGGATTACAGTTTATCGGGACGGCTGTAAGGTGGGCCAAGTACTTACAGCGATTGAGGAAAACAGCGCTGACTCAAAACGTTACGATTGCATTGACTGCTGATTCCGCTCTGTGGTTTAACTCGATACGAAATGTTGAATCAGTTTGATCTAATTGTCATTGGGGGAGGGCATGCCGGAGTTGAAGCCGCGAATGCCTCCGCGCGAATGGGCTGTAAAACGGCCCTCGTTACCATGAATGCATCAAGAATTGGCTTTATGCCGTGTAACCCCGCAATTGGCGGTTTGGCGAAAGGTCAGCTTGCTAAAGAAGTCGACGCATTTGGCGGATTAATCTGTAAGATCACAGACTTATCGGCGATTCAATACCGTGTTTTGAACCTCAAAAAAGGCCCCGCGGTGCAGTCCTCGCGGGCTCAGTGCGACAAGCGCTTGTATGCCTTAAACATGCAAAACGCGATATATTCCACTAAAAACCTGTCCGTTATCGAAGCCGAAGTGAGCGAGTTGGTTTTGGAGGAAGGACGCATCTCAGGCATTTTAATTAGTGATAACAGCACGTTACGGGCTCGAGCGGTGGTCCTAACGTCGGGAACATTCCTGAGCGCGGTAATGCACACCGGCGAAAACCAAGAAGAGGGAGGACGAAGCGGTGATAAGTCTTCGAAATCACTTAGTAATTCTTTGAAAAGTCTGGGATTCACGTTGAATCGACTGAAAACGGGCACGCCACCGCGCTTATCTAAGAAGTCGATCGATTTTTCAAAAACCGAGATTCAACCAGGCGATAAAAACCCAAGACCATTTTCTCGTTACTTTGGTAGGCACCCGTTTCCGACGCTCCCGCAGGTCCCCTGTCACATCACCCACACAAACCAGCAAACACATGAAATTATTAAAGAAAATCTACATAGGTCGCCAATGTTTTCCGGGGCGATAACCGGAAAGGGACCGCGGTATTGCCCTTCGATTGAAGACAAGGTCGATCGTTTCGCCGACAAAGACCGCCATCAAATTTTTTTAGAACCCGAGGGTCTTGATGTTGATGAAATTTACGTAAATGGAGTTTCGACGAGTTTGCCGGCCGATGTGCAGGAGTCTTTTATTAGGTCCGTTCCTGGCTTGAGTAATAGTAGATTTATTCGGTATGGTTACGCGGTAGAGTACGACGCTGTTGACGCGAGGGTACTAAAACCCACGCTCGAGAGTAAAGATGTACCCGGGTTGTTTTTAGCCGGTCAGTTAAATGGAACATCGGGTTATGAAGAGGCGGCGGCCCAAGGGTTGATCGCCGGAATTAACGCGGCGCTTGGTTTTTTGGGGAAAGATGAATTTATATTAAAGCGGCACCAAGGGTACATTGGAGTTTTAATTGATGATTTGGTAACCAAGGGAACTGACGAGCCATATCGCATGTTTACTTCTCGAGCCGAATATCGCCTATTGTTGAGGGAAGATAATTCCGACGAACGATTGAGTGAGTTGGGATTTCAGCTCGGCGTATTGTCGAATAGTGACCACCGAGTTTTTCTTGCGCGACAAGTTGAAAAAAGACTTCTGACAACGGAACTCACTTCGACATACTTCACCGCGGCTACACCCGGGATTGAAAGCTTGTTTGAGGCCAACAATTTTCCCGCGCTTCGCGACCGAATTGGGCTAAAAGACCTACTAAAGCGACCCGGGGTTACATTAGAGAACCTAAGAAGATATGGAATTTTCGCAACAGACACCTCAAAATTGATTCAAGAGCACGTGGAGTGCGAGGTTAAGTATGAGGGCTATATTGCGAGGGAAAAAACCAGGATAGATAGAAGCCTAAAGGAAGAGTCTGTCCCGATTCCGAATGATTTGGAGTTTGAAAAAGTATCAGGCCTTTCTAACGAAATCAGGGGCCGGCTCAAGATAACCAGGCCCACCACCCTGGGCCAAATGTCCAGAATACCCGGAGTAACTCCGGCGGCGGTTGCAAACCTGCTGATTCACATGAAAACACTCAGTAAAAGCGAAAAACACCAAAAACGTGTTTAAGCAGGCAGCCGAAGACCTTAAGGCTAAAATAGAGTTGTCCGGAAGAATTCCAATTGAACTGGTTTCGCAGGTTTTGGATTATTATCGGTGCGTGCTAGAAGGAAATCGAATACAAAACCTTACTCGTATCCTGGATCCAGTAGAATTCTTTGATAAAAACGTCTTAGATGTTTTGGAGCTTCAGAACTCGGGATTCCTAAGCGGCGCTACTGCGGACCTTGGATCTGGTGCGGGAGTACCGGGGCTGCTCCACGGCGCAATGTATTCGAATCAAAAATGGGTCTTACTTGAATCGGAAAGGAATAAGGCCGAATTCCTTAGAAATACATGCAAAACGTTAAGGCTTGTAAATGTTTATGTAGAGGCTGCGCGAGGCGAAACTATTTTGGATGCGCTCGAGGCAGAATGTGTCGTAGTTCGCGCGGTCGGCGCCACAGACAAAATTATCCGCCTCTTATCCAAATGTTCCACGTGGAACAGGCTGATTTTATTTAAAGGACCAAAGTGGGACGAAGAGTGGGCGCGGTGTCAAAAAAAACGGTTAGCAAATGGCTTTAAGTCACCCCGGGTTCACGACTACTCGACAGGCGACCGAATAAGAAAGATTATTTTATTGGAAAGGTTCCACGTGGAACAACCCAGCACGCCGAGAAAGTAGTGGACCAAAACACTTTTATTAATGAGTATTCAGCGTTTTTGTTAAAATAGTTGTTGCCTACCCGGGTAACCATCATTAATCTATATATCTGATAGAGGCGAATATTTTTTTGGATAGTTAATTTTCTGAATCAACAATGGCTACCCAGACTCATTCGCAACCACAAAGTAATTAGGGGGCGCTTTGCAAGAACAAGGCGCCCCCAAATAAATTAAAAAAGTTAAATGAGGTCGGTCGTGGGAAAAGTAATAGCTTTAATGAACCAAAAGGGCGGGGTAGGCAAGACTACTACAGCGGTAAACCTTGCGGCTTGTTTGGCTATCGCCGAACGAAAAACGCTCTTGCTCGATTTCGATCCCCAGGGAAATGCATCTTCTGCGTTGGGTGTCGATCCATCCGCGCTTCCCGAGGGGCACACGATTTATGAAGCTTTGATTGGCGAAACGTCTTTGAAAAGTGTTATTCAACCCACTGAAATGGAGTGCCTTTCAGTGGCCCCGGCAAATACAAACTTAACCGGCGCCGAGATTGAACTTGTTTCGGCCTTTGCGCGAGAACAAAAACTTAAGGCCGCGATTGAGCCGATAAGAAATGACTATGACTTTATATTAATAGACTGTCCGCCGTCACTGGGGCTATTGACCGTAAACGTTCTTACGGCTGTAGATAGTTATTTAGTTCCCCTTCAAACGGAATATTTTGCATTAGAAGGCTTGTCGCAATTGCTGACAACTGTATCGTTGGTGCAACAGAGCCTTAACCCAAAACTTGAGCAAGAAGGAATTTTGCTTACGATGTACGACATTCGAAACAAGCTCGCGAAAGAAGTTGAGCAGGAAGTTCGAAAACATTTTGGGGCCAAGGTTTTCAAAACGGTTATTCCGCGAAATGTGCGTTTAAGCGAATGCTCTAGTTATGGAAAGCCAATCATTCTTTATGACATTAACTCTAAAGGATGTACGGCATATTTAAATTTGGCCAAGGAGGTCCTTAATCAAAATCGTCCTAACAAAGAGCCGCCGCCCTTTGTTGTTCGTTCCAACGGCGGAGTTGGATATCAGGATTCGATTAACTAAAGGAAGTAATGAAAATGGATCTACAGCAGCCAGTTAAAAATCAAAAATCCTCTGCACTGGGGAAAGGCCTCGCTTCGTTGTTGCCGGGGGCTCGCCCATCCGACAAGCCGCAAGTTTATCCGAAACCAGAGGAGGACGAGCAACAGGTGAGTTCTGGCGCGGACCGAATTCCAGGAATAAGTCTAACGGACCCTAGAGAGATTAAGGTGAACCCTTATCAACCGAGACGGGACTTTGATAAAGTGGCTCTCGAAGAACTGAAGTCATCCATTAAAGAAAACGGAATTCTTCAGCCACTGGTTGTGCGACGAGAGGGCAATAAGTATGAGTTGATTGCCGGTGAGCGGAGGTTACGGGCCTCAATAGACCTGGGTCTTCAGCAAGTTCCAATTGTTATTCGGAAGTCAACCGACCGCGAATCCCTAGAGTTGGCCCTTGTAGAAAATATTCAGCGCTCGAATTTAAACTGTGTTGAATCTGCTATGGCGTACTTTAGGTTGATGCAAGAATTTTCACTTTCTCAAGAAGACGTGGCGAAAAAAGTGGGCAAGGATCGCACTTCAGTATCAAACCACCTTCGATTATTACGACTTCCGGAAGGAGTTCGAAATGCGCTACGAGAAGGAAAAATCACTTTTGGGCACGGTAAAGCATTATTGGGGCTGGAAGATCAGGATTTGAGGCTGGAGCTGTGTCGGCAAATCGTTGAAACTGGTATGAGTGTGCGAGAGGCAGAGGAGTGGGTTAAGTCTAAAAATGCTCCCGCCGATACGAGTGAAATTAAAGGCTCAGAAAAGCCAGATGCTGAAAAATCCAAAATTAAGCAAAGACTCGAAAAAGTTTCACTTGAGCTCACAAGAAATTGGGGAACTCGGGTCGAGGTAAAAGGAAATTCAAAACGAGGTAAGATTCTTTTGCATTATTCTTCGAGGCAAGATCTTGAGCGAATATTAGAGGAGCTACAAAAAGACCATCAATGGAAAAACTAAGTGAAAAACTGAGTGTTCCCGTCAGCAATTTCGATGTCACTGGCGTTATTGAGCAAGGGTGTGAGTTTACAGGAAAGCTTTGCTTTCGGGGAACTGTCCGGATTAACGGGTTGTTTTCTGGAGAGGTCTATACGCCCGATGTCTTGGTTGTGGGTGAAAATGCACGAGTCGAAGGAAATATTAATGCTGGTGTTGTTATAATTAACGGACACGTTAAAGGCAGCGTTAACGCAAAGCATCGGGTTGAGATTCATAGACCTGCGGTGTTTAAGGGCGAAATTATAACTCAAAGCCTAAGTGTTGATGAGGGAGTAATTTTTGAGGGGAAAAGCCGAATGGTGAATGCTCTCGACGCCCAGTCAGAAAATCCGTCTAAACCCTAACTAATACGCTTGACCCATCCAGAGACGCGATGTTAGCACACATCAAGCGAAACATATCCATAATCACACGGGGTTAGACGGAGCATTCAGTGGCCGAAATTATTGCCAATTTGGAATTGAACAGCACAGTTTTTATTCAATTTTTTATATTTATTGTCATTTTTATAGCGCTTAAATATGTATTTTTTGCGCCATTTCAGAGGCTGATAGAGTTACGTGAAAAAAGCACTATTGGCGATCTTCATGAAGCTCAAAAATTAATGGATGAAGCCCGTGAGCGAATGGAAAAATATCAAGGACTTTTGCATGACGCGAAAGTTCAGGCGCGTGCAAAATTTGATGAAGAATTATTAATTGCGAAAATGCAGGAAACCAAAATTATTATTGACGCAAGAGAAGAGGCCAAGTCGATCACCCAAAAGGCCATTTCCGAAATGGAAACGGAAAAAACCCGATTGAGTGGCGAACTAAAGGCTGAAGTTAAGGTTTTGGCCGGGCAGGTTGCTGAGCGCGTGCTGGAGAGCTGATAAAAATGAGTCAATATTTGTTTCCATTCTTAAATATTAGCATCCTTGGTTTGATCTTATATTTTTCATTAAAGGAAAAAGTTAAGGATGGAGTCAGAAGTCGCCATGAGCATTTTTCAAAAATGGTTGAGTCGGCAGTGAGGCAACTAAATGAGGGTCGCGATCTTTTGGAGAATGCGAGAAATAAACTCGATTCAGTCGATGTTGAAATTGAGTCACTTCAGAGTCAAATTCAAACCGAAAGAGAACAGGTGTCAGCGCGAATTATTTCTGAGGCAAAAAAACTATCCGGTTCCGTCGTATCCGATGCACGAACGAGAGGCGAGGCTTTGATAAATGAAATGGTATCGGACGTAACTCGTGCGCTTGCCCTCGATGTTATCCGTGGTGCTGAGGATGAAATTAAAGAAAAACTTACACATGATCAGCGCACTCGAATTAGAGGAGAGTTTTCGTCTTTTGTTCAAGGGGTGCGGTCGTGAGCGTAGCGAAAAATTATGCTAAAGCGTTGTTTGAAGTATTGGCCGAAGAAAAAAATGGTGCTTCAACCAATTTTGAATTGGCACGCCAGCAGCTTGTATTGGTCGAGAGTGCTGTTGAATCCAGTTCAGAGCTGAAAATGGTGCTTTACGGGCCTGTGGTAAGTGCACAGGATAAATCGGCGATCATTAGCTCAATATGTGATCACATTGGAACTCTTTCAGTAGTTAAAAACGTGCTTGGTGTCGTTGCAAGAAAAGGACGAATGTCTATTTTGGGCGATATCATCCTCGCTTTTGATAAAGCAAGATACGAGGCTGAGGGCGCTGCTTCAGGTAAGGTAGTATCAGCAGACGAGTTGTCTGACGCGGAATTAGATTCAATTAGAAATTCTTTTGAGTCGAAACTGGGTACGAAGGTTTATCTCGAATATGAAGTTGATAAAAATTTATTGGCCGGGCTGAGTGTTACTTTGGGCGGAAAAACTTACGACGGTTCACTGAGATCCCAATTGGATCGAATACAGAAAACATTTTTGGATGGCGCTGCAGCAGCGTCCAGTTAATTAAAGCAATAGGAGCAAAATATGCAGATTAGACCAGAAGAAATTACACGAATTCTAAAAACGCAGTTGGCGGACTTTTCAAAAAAATTGGATGTGTCGGAAGCCGGGACCGTGATTAGTGTAGGTGATGGGGTCGCAAAGGTGTACGGGCTTGATAAGGCAATGGCCGGCGAGCTAGTAGATTTTGGTGACGAAGTTTATGGAATGGTTCTAAACCTAGAGGAAGAAAGCGTTGGAATTGCCGTACTTGGTAACGATAAAAAAATCAGGGAAGGCAGCACGGTTAAGCGTACCGGAAAAATCGTTCAGGTTCCCGTAGGCGAGAGCCTTTTGGGGCGTGTTGTAAATGCGCTTGGTTTCCCGATTGATGGAAAGGGTGATTTGAATGCAACCGAAAGTCGATTGGTTGAAGTTAAGGCTCCAGGGATTGTGGAGCGTCAGTCCGTTCATGAGCCATTGCAAACGGGATTAAAAGCGATTGATTCAATGATACCGATTGGACGGGGTCAGCGAGAATTGATCATTGGCGACCGACAAACGGGCAAGACGGCGATTGCACTCGATACAATTATTAATCAAAAAGGTAAGGGCGTTTTTTGTATATACGTAGCGATTGGACAGAAGCAGTCAACAGTCGCTCAGGTGGTTGAAAAACTTCGTCAACACGGAGCTCTCGAACACACAGTGATTGTGGCAGCCACCGCTTCTGATTATGCGCCACTGCAGTTCTTAGCTCCTTATACTGGCGTAACGATTGGTGAATGGTTTCGAGACAGCGGCAAACACGCCTTGATTGTCTATGATGATTTAACGAAGCAGGCCCAGGCCTACCGCCAACTTTCACTTTTGCTTAGAAGGCCACCGGGGCGAGAAGCATTTCCGGGGGACGTATTTTATTTGCATTCAAGATTACTCGAGCGTGCTGCAAAAATGTCGAAGGAAAAGGGCGGGGGCTCTTTAACGGCATTGCCGATAGTTGAAACGCAGGCCGGCGACGTTTCGGGATACATTCCAACAAACGTAATTTCAATCACCGACGGTCAGATTTTTTTGGAAACAGATTTGTTTCACAGTGGAGTTAGGCCTGCTGTAAACGTGGGTTTATCGGTATCGCGGGTTGGTGGTGCAGCTCAAACAAAGGCGATGAAACAGATTGCTGGTACGTTGCGCTTGGATCTCGCTCAGTATCGAGAAAAAGCAGCTTTTGCTCAGTTTGGAAGTGACCTTGACCCGGCGACGCAGCGACAGCTTGAGCGAGGCAAGAGATTGGTCGAGCTTCTTAAGCAGAAACAATATTCTCCGCTTGGCGTTAATGAGCAAGTGATTAGTATATACGCTGGAACGAAGGGATTTTTGGATAAGGTGCCCGCAGACAAATGTTCGGAATACGAAGGGCAGCTTCACGCATTTATCGCTGCAAAACATCCCGGTCTTTATAAGGAGATTGAGGAAAAAGGCAAGATTGATGACGATCTTAAGGCAAAGATTGAAGCGATATTAAGCGAATTCACGACACAGTTTACTGTATAGAAGAAAGCATAGTATTTAATGGCAAGTATTAAAGACCTGAAAAAAAGAATAGTAACGGTCAAAAACACTCAGCAGACAACGAAAGCTATGAAAATGGTTTCTGCCGCTAAGTTGCGCCGAGCTCAAGAAGCTATTATGAACATGCGCCCCTATGCGACGCAAAATGCACACTTAATCTCTATTACGAGCGCGCGTTCAGACCGAGCCATTCAGTCGCCACTATTGGGTGGTGGTGTGGTAGAATCGGTAGCTAAGTCGAAACAAAGAAATGTTCTAGTATTGGTTGTTACGTCCGATCGAGGCTTGTGTGGTGGCTTTAACTCTAGTGTGATTAAAAAAGCGATATCGTGGTCGGCCAAAAATAAATCGCTTTATGATGGAATTACTTACGGGTTTATTGGGCGAAAAGGTAATGAGGCCCTTAAAAATACCGGTCAACCGGTTGCATTTTATGAAGAGTTTGGGAGAGCCGTAAGCTTTCAATTGGCAAAGCGAGTTGCGGACCTGGTGATTTCTGGATTTGAACGCGGCGAATACTTCGAAGTAAAGATAATCTACAATGAATTTAAGAATGCAATTTCTCAAAATCTAATTGTCGAGCAGTTTTTACCAGTGACCCCTTTGGACGTGGGCATTGATTCTAGTGCTGAAAAAACATCGTCACGAGTGAGTGGAGATGAGGATCTTTATTTAGTTAAAACGGACGTAAATGAAGTACTGAAAAAGCTACTTAAAAAGCATTTTTCGACGCAGGTTTTCAGAATTATGTTGGAGTCACAAGCAAGTGAGCATGGCGCACGAATGGCAGCGATGGACAATGCCACGAACAACGC
>Ga0066639_10001183_pt1 | contig 23225 bp, 15 predicted proteins | sample CryGeyCG2114_010_2_FD_59504 | JGI IMG/M metagenome (GOLD analysis project Ga0066639, IMG submission 59504) | Groundwater microbial communities from aquifer - Crystal Geyser CG10_big_fil_rev_8/21/14_0.10 | ecosystem: Environmental > Aquatic > Deep subsurface > Groundwater | place: USA: Utah...
TTGTTTCAAAAAAAACCATTGTTTATTTTTTGTCATAGTTACTAAACTTTAGTTAGTTTATGACCGAGCTTTTGTTTTTTTGTGATGAGATAGGTTTTGTTGAATTTATTTGGCTTGGTTTCTATAGGGATTCTTTTTATTATCGTAATTCCGTTTTTCTCTAACTGCTCTATCTTGTCAGGATTATTGGTAATTAAATTTATTTTTTTTATTCCTAATTTTTTTAGGATGCTAGCTGCAGTCTTGTATTCTCTAGAGTCGACAGGCAAATGTAGGGCTTGGTTGGCCGTTATAGTATCTAGGTGTTTTTCTTGTAAAGCGTAAGCTTTGATTTTATTGGTCAAACCAATTCCTCGCCCCTCCTGATTTAGATAGATCAAAACACCACTGCCGTTTTTTGAAATTAATTTTATGCTTTTTATTAGCTGTTCTCGACAATCACAACGCAAAGACAACAAAGTGTCTCCGGTAAAACACTGAGAATGAAGGCGTACCAAAACCGGTTGTTTTTTTATCTTTCCCATGGTCAATACTGCCTGTTCCAAAGCATTTTTTTTGGCGGAATAAATAGAGATTTGAAAGTTGCCGTATTTGGTAGGCAAAAAAGCGGAAGCTTGCCTAGCAATTGGTGTTGTTTTTTTGGTCATGTTTTTAGATTTTTTTTAGCAAGCCAATCATTTCAATAGCAGTCAAGGCAGCTTCGGCTCCTTTGTTTAGTTTTGAATTTGGTTCGGAGCGTTTGACTGCATCTTGGATGTCATAAACAGCCAGCACTTCAAAAATTACTGGTATTTGGTGTTGTATCATGATGTCCATACAGCCCCGAGCGCATTCGTTGGCGATTAATTCGAAATGATAGGTGTCGCCTTTGTGTATGGCCCCAAAAGTGATAATGGCATCATAAGTGCCTTTTTGTGCTATTTTCTTAGCCAGTAGAGGAATTTCAAAGGCTCCGGGTACTCTGAAAATTTCAATTTGGTTTTTATCCAATCCGTGTTTTTCCAAGACTGCCACACATTCAGTTTCCAAATTGGTGACAATTTCTTTCCAAAAGGCGCTGCTAATGATAGCGATTTTCATAATTATTTTTTTAATATTTTTTCTAAATATTTTGCAATGATATCAGTTTCGATATTTACCAGATCGCCAATTTTTGCTTGGTTTATGGTAGTATTTTCCCAAGTGTAGGGAATAATAGCCACACTGAAATCGTTTTTTTCACTATTGGCCACCGTAAGAGAAATTCCGTTTATTGTGATTGAACCCTTTTCTACGATATGACGAGCTAATTTATTGCTTGTTTTTATAGTCAAGATTTGGCTGTTCCCTCTTTTTTTAATTGCTGTTATTTTTCCAGTTCCATCAATATGTCCTTGTACAAAATGACCAGATAGGAATTTATTGTTGGTGGTTGGTAGTTCTAGGTTGACTAATTCTTTTGGTTTCAGGTTGCCCAATACTGTTCTGTCTTTGGTTTCCGGCATGATTGAAACTATAAATTTTTCTGGTTTGATTTTTTTCTCTATTGTTAAGCATACTCCGTTTATAGCTACGCTGTCGCCGATTTTCAGTTTATTGCAAAATGATTTTGGAGCCAAAAAAGTGTAGATACCATCATCTACTTCTTTTAATTGCCCAAGATTTTCAATTATTCCAGTGAACATAAACAGTAGATATACTACTGAAAAAGTGTCGTGGAGTCAAGGATTTTATTTTATATTAGCCAACTATTGGTGGTAATTATTATTTTTGATATAATACATATAGATTAATTTATTTTTTTAAATATGAAAATTTCTAAAAAGCTACCACAGTTTGAGGGTAAAAATGGTTTAATAATAGTATGTAGTAGTCAAGAAGCTGATTTTTATTTAGCTCACGATGGGCAGGTCGATAAACTGCTTCATTTTAAATTGGAAAAACCAAAATTTTCTGATCGGGAAGATTATGCCAGTCGCGGTTCAAGAGTATTTGAGTCAGGCGCCAAGATTGAATCTGTGAAAAAAGAAGAAAGAATAAATTTTGCCAAAACTTTTAAAGAAGAGACCAAACAATTGGCTTCTGAATATAAAGTAGATGCGGTTTATCTATTTGCTCCCAGTACAATATGTAAAGATTTACAAAAAATATTGCCAGTAGTTTTGAAGAAAAAATTGATCTTAACTTTAAACGGAAATTTTCAAAAGGATAAATTAGATGATATTTTGAAAAAGGTTGTGAAAAAGCCACTTAAATAAGTGGCTTTATTTTTTAAATGAATTTGTTATACTTAATACTAGTTTATTTATTAATATCTTGGAGGGGGTATGAAGTATTTATTTTTTTCAACTGTCTTTTTGTTCGGCAGTTTTTTTGTTGTTCAAAAAATCTTGGCCGACAATCATGATATCATCATCAACGAAATCGGAGCGTATGCCAGTAGCAGTCATGAGTGGATTGAGATTTGGAACAAAGGAAATGAGTCGATAGATATAAAAGATTGGAAATTTTGGGAAAATAATACCAACCATGGGTTAAAAGCGGTCAGTAGTAGCGATAGTTTTATTTCTCCCAACGAGTATGGGGTAATCGCTCAGGATAGCGAAGAGTTTTTAAGAGATTATCCGGATTTTATCGGTTCAGTTTTTGATTCTTCTTGGGGTTCTTTAAATGAGAGCGGCGAAGAAATAGGTTTAAAAGATGAAGCGGGTAATTTCGTAGAGCAGTTTGTTTATGTTTCTACGACTAAATTTTCCTTAGAGAGAAAAGATCCTTTTTTAAATGATTATAGCGCTTCAAATTGGCAGGAAAATTTAAACGGCAATACGGTGGGCGCTAAAAATAGCAATAGTATTGCTCAAGAAGAAATTGTTTTGGTTGATACCTCCACTCAAAATTTTATTTCCGATTCTGTCACTACATCATCTAGTCAGTTATTTTTTGATTGGCCATTTATTAAATTAAACGAAATTATTTCTAACCCTACCAATGGTAATGAGATGGTGGAGCTGTTTAATAATAGCTCTAGTACTTTAGATATATCAGGTGGTTTTATCTGCGATTCTACCCAGAGTAATTGTAAAATTTTGAGCGGTTCGATTTTTTCTAATGACTGGTTGGTGGTGGATTTATTGACTGATAGGTATTTGAATAATGATAGTGATACTGTATTTTTGGAAGATCAAAATAATAACATAGTTGATCAGATTGTTTATGGGGGTGCAGTAGTGGCCGCTCAGAAGGAGCAATCTTTAATTCGTAAGGTTGACGGACAAGACAGCGACAGTGATATTGATTGGTCTGTTACTGATAAAATTACTTTGGGAGCAAAGAATGAGTTATTTTTAAATGACACTGTTCCTGCTCAAAGCAATGGTGGTGGACAAATGAGTTATGGTGAAAATATCATAGAAAAAAAGTCTGCCAGTATAATAAATAATTCCAAATCTACTTCTGCTAGTTCTTCAACACAGAAAAAAGATCCAGTAAAAATATTTTGGCAATTAAAAACACCCTATGGTTTGGACGTAGGAGAGGAAGGCATTTTTAACGCTCGCGGTACGGCCGATCCACGTGGTGGCGAAATAAATTTTATTTGGAATTTTGGTGATAATACTAGTAGTACCGGACATTTGCTTGGCCATAGCTACGCCACTTCCGGTGTTTTTGTTGGTTCAGTTTCGGCTAGTAGTACCAGCGGAACATTTGGAGAAAATAAATTTATAGTTTATGTTGGAAAAACTTTTTCTACCGTTTTGTCAGATGTAAAAATTAGTAATTGGATAATCAATGGCGGTGACGATGTTCCCGAATATATTGAATTAAAAAATAATTTGGACAATAAACAAAATATATCCAGTTGGAAATTGAGAAACAAAAGTGGCAAGGAATATGTTTTTCCAGATAAGACTGTAATGCCAGCTGCTGGTACTTTAAAATTTTTTAAAACCATCACACACTTAGTTTTTGACAAGAATGACGATGTGATTAGTTTGTTGTCTCCAGACGGCCAAACTATAGACAGAGTTTTTTTAAAAACTCTCGCAAAGGTTTCAAAATTGTCAGTAAAAAAAAGTGTTTCCAACAAGAGAATCGCGACTAGTGTTATAAAAGGCACTGTGACAGTTGGACCGGGAGTTTTTGGAAGCCAATTTTTTTACATCAATGATGGTCAAAATATTTTTCAAATTTATCAATACAAAAAAGATTTTCCAGAATTAAAAATCGGCGATTTTATTCAGGTGGTAGGAGAGCCGTCGTTGGTAGAAGGGGTAAAAAGAATTAAAATAAAAACCCAAAGCGATATAGATATTTTATCTACAAACAATGATTTGCCAATAAAGCACTTGTCCCTGATAGGCCTCAATTCAAGTTTGCTAGGAGAGGTGGTAAAGCTGTCTGGTGATATAACAGAAATAAAAAATAATTATTTTTATTTAGACGATGGTGAATCAGAGATATTGGTGTACTTTTTTAAAGGCACTAATGTAAAGCTAGTTGATTTTAAAGAAGGAGACAAAATAGAGGTGATTGGTATATTGGATAAAGACAAAAATGGCTGGAGGATATTGCCTAGATCAAATGAAGATTTGAAAAAGATAGAAAATGATCAAAATAAAGCCATGTTAGATATAGAAAACTCTACGACCGTAAACAAGAATAAGCTTTTAGACAGGTATTTATCAGCCACTGCCGGCGGCGTAACCACTTTGTTGCTTAGTTTTTTGGCTAGGACACGCGGAGCCGCCATGTCGTCTAGTCTTAAAAAGGGTATTTCATTAGCCTTGAAAGCCATCAAACGGGGTTGATTTTTTTATTTGCTTATGGTAAATTTATGATTGTTTGAAATATAAAAAATGGAGAGGTGGCCGAGCGGTTTAAGGCAACAGTCTTGAAAACTGTCGTATCGAAAGGTACCGTGAGTTCGAATCTCACCCTCTCCGCACATTGTGTTAGTTTCTTCTAATGATTAGTTTCCAAGAAATACAGGCGATAGTCGTTGGTTGGTTAACCATCCACGGTTTGCGAACTGTGGTTATAGCAGTTGGTTCGTTTTTGATATACAAATTTAGTTCTATTTTTATAGAAGGGGCGGTCAGAAAATTGGTGTTAAGAGATAATTTCTTATCAGAAGCTGAAGAGAGACAGCGTGAAGATACTCTAATTGAAGTTTTTTCCGGATCCTTCCATATTTTAGTTTTAGTCGTAGCTGTGATGATGGTGCTTACTGAGCTGGGAATAGCAATTGGTCCTTTGGTGGCTGCTGCCGGAATAGCCGGTTTGGCCTTTGGTTTTGGCGGACAATATCTTATACGTGACATCATTGCTGGATTATTTATAATTTTTGAAAATCAATATCGTCTTAATGATGTAGTATCTTTAGATGGAACTTCTGGAGTGGTAGAAGCGATTACTTTGCGTATGACGGTTTTGCGAGATCAAGACGGTACGGTTCATTATGTGCCCAATGGAGAGATCAAACGAGCTGCTAACTTATCCAAACATTTTTCTCGAGTGAATTTAAATATTGGAGTTAGCTACAGTAGCGACTTAGATAAAACTATTCAGGTGATAAATGAAGTGGGTAATAATTTAGCCAAAGATCTGGTATGGAAAGAAAATATTGTGAGACCACCGCAATTCCTTCGAGTTGATGATTTTGCTGACTCGGCAGTCATATTGAAAATTTTAGGTGAAACAAAACCTAAAAAACAGTGGGAAGTGGCCGGTGAATTTCGCAAGAGACTTAAACTGGCTTTTGATAAGGCAGGAATAGAAATACCGTTCCCCCAGCGAGTTATAAGACATATTTCCGAGAATTCAGAGAAAAAATAATAATTATTGGGAGAGGTGTCTGAGTGGTCGAAAGTGCGGCTCTCGAAAAGCCGTGTCCTGCAAGGGACCGTGGGTTCGAATCCCACCCTCTCCGCATTTATAAAATCTACTATGTTTTGGATGGTTTTGGTTTTAGGGTCACACTTGTCTTGGGCGATAGAAAATGTTTATACCAAAGTAATGGTTGGTTCAAAAATAAAGAACCAGTATGTTTTTTTAGTTTTGATAATGGCTCTTAGTGTCGTGGTCTTACCGTTTGTTTCTGTTAAATATATATACATGCCAACCGTTAGTATTTTTGCTTGGTTGGTATTGGCTAGTATTTTGTACACTGCTGGTAGTTTGCCATATATTAAAGCGATGAAAATGGAGGAAGTCACTCGCATAAATATATTGTGGAACACGATTCCGGTTTTTAATTTAATCTTAGGATGGGTTTTGATCGGGGATAAAATTTCTTTAACTGAATTTTTGGCTATGTTTTTTTTGATCAACGGAGCTATATTGGCTTCTTTGAAAAGAGAGCAGAGTGTCTTTAAATTCTCCAAAGCGTTCTATTTAATGATTTTATCTTGTATTTTGTATTCTGCCTATGCTGTGGTGGTGAGATTTATATCCAGAGAAATATCTTTCCCTACTATATTTTTTTGGACCACGATTTTAAATGCTATTTTCATCCTGGTGTGTTTGTTTAATAAAAATAACCGAAGGGATTTGGTAGAAGTTTTTAAAACCGAGTCTAGTGGTTTTTTCCTTCTGTTTTTAGTAGTGATAGCGATAAGTAATCTAGGAACTTTTTTGAATCAGTGGGCGTTGTCTTTAAAGGCTGGGGCGCTAGTATATTCTTTCGAAGGGGTTCAAGTATTGATTGTTTTCTTTTTGGCTTTAGGTGTGGCCAAATTATCCCCTGGTTTTATTGCCGAATCGTTTGATAGAAAAAATTTATTAATAAAATTTTTATCTTTTTTACTGGTAGCTATCGGAATCGTATTATTAGTAGTGTGATCTAACAATGAAAAATATAGTTTTAAAAAATCAGATAGTAATGTATGAGCACCGACGCCTAAGAGCATCTTTTAGGGTGCGCTTGGCAATATTACCAAATGGAAAAGTAAGAGTGACTACGCCGATATTTTTTCCTGAATATAAATTGCGACAGTTTTTTGAAACTAACACTGATTGGATTTTAGAAAAAGTAAAAGAAAATCAGGAACGCTCAGCTAAGAGTATTTTTCCTGTTCAACCCAATGATTTTTTAGTCAATAAGTCTAGAGCCTTACGTTTGGTGCGTGAGAAAATTTCAAAATTTAATGCTGTTTATGGTTTCAAATATAACAAAGTTAGCATTAAAAATGTTAGTACCCGTTGGGGTAGTTGTTCTAAAAGTGGGAACTTGAATTTTAATTATAAAATGATATACTTACCGGAAGAAATGGCCGATTATATCGTGGTGCACGAACTGTGTCATTTGCAAGAAATGAACCACGGAAAAAATTTTTGGCGTTTGGTCGCCATTACTTTGCCAGATTGGAAAAAAATAAGAAGCAAATTAAAAAATATTTTTTAAATTTTTATTTATTGTATGAACAAAAAGATTTTGATATTATTTTTTTTATTGTTGGTAGTTCCTTTTTTATCTGGCTGTGCAAACAATAGTAAGTTGCAAGCGGATAATGATAAGTCGATGGCCGCCTCAGAGAAAAATTCCGAAAATATGACACCTACGTCAACCGCCCAAGAAGATAGTATGGTGGCTGAAGAAAAAAATGTAACCAATAGTCCTAAATTAATTAATAAAGATAACAAAAAAACTATGGATAAATTTGATCCTAATAAACAATACGTCGCCAAAGTTTCTACTACCGCTGGAGATTTTACTATTTCTTTTAATAAGGGACAGACACCAAAGACAGTGGAAAATTTTGTAACTTTAGCTAAAAAAGGTTTTTATGATAAAACCATTTTTCATCGTGTGATTAAAGGTTTCATGATTCAGGGCGGTGATCCGCTTGGCAATGGAACTGGTGGTCCTGGTTACAAGTTTGATGACGAACCGTTTAATGGTGAATATACTAGAGGTACTGTTGCCATGGCTAACTCCGGACCAAATACTAATGGTAGTCAATTTTTTATCATGCACGCCGATTATCCCCTGCCAAAAAATTATGTTATTTTTGGTCATGTGACTAGCGGTATGGAAACAGTGGATAAAATTGCTAATGCTGAAGTAAAAAGTAATATGTTTGGTGAAATTTCTACTCCGGTTGCTCCCGTAACTATAAATTCAGTAGTGGTATCGGAAGAGTAAAAAAAGAAAAATTATTATTCATCCAAATTGGGTCGTTCAATTGAGAGCGGCTCAATTTTTTTTTCACCGCCTACTATTTTAACTACATCTTTATCTATTTTATTGAATTCTTTGTGAGCGGTGTTAAAACTATTTACGGTAACATCTAAATTTTTTCCTAATTTTTTTAAATATTCATCATAGGCTAAGAGGTGTTTTCCTAAGTCTTCTACTCGTGAGCGGATTTCTTTTGCCGACTCTTCTATTTGTAGCGCCCGCAAACCTTGCAATACTGTTTGTAGATAGGCCAAAAAAGAAGTTGGCGAAACGATAATAACATGTTTTTCTCTAAAAGCATATTCTATAAGATCGTGGGTGTTAGTTTTTATGGAACCAACTTGATTGACTAGTAGATCATAGTATATTCCTTCAGATGGTATGAACATAAAAGCAAAGTCCATGGTATTTTCTTTTGGTTTAATATATTTGCTAGTTTCGTTGATACGATTTTTTAGATCAGCTTTAAAAATATTTTCTAACTCTGCTTTTCGGTTTGGATCTTTTTCTTTTACTGCACGATTATAGTTTTCCAAACTGAATTTGGAGTCAATTGGTATGATTTTATCTTTTACAAATACCACAGCATCCACTATATCACCGTCACTAAATTTATATTGCATTTGGAACGCTCCAGGCGGTAGAACATTTAACAAAACATTTTCTAAATAGTATTCCCCCAATATGCCGCGTTGTTTTGGGTTTTGCAAAACATCCTCGAGATCCTGCAGTTGGGTCGCAAAGTTTATGATCTGACGGTTGGTTTCGTCCAGCTTAGTTAATTTTTCAGTTACATCGGATATGATTTTTGCGCTTTGACCAAACTGATTTTGAATAGCGCTATGCATGTTGGTTTGAGATTCGGACATGGCTTTATTGGTGGCCGTGATTTTTTGCTCAAATTGACGAGCCAAATCTTGAATCTGTGATTGTAACATTATAAATAGGTTGGCCTCATCTTTTTTTGGTTGACTAAGATCTTTTAGCTTTTTATAAAGAATTATCATTCCAGAGAGTATTAGTAGGCCAATTATTGTAAAGATAGCTATTTCCATAAAAATTATTAGATTATTTTGACACTTGCGTATATAGTAGCACTAATATGAATTTGTGTCATTAATGGTTTTTTAGTATAAACTAGTTAAATACTATTGCAAAAACTATTAAATTGGTGTAAAATAAGGCCATTCTGTCCTTTGCCCCCATAGTTCAATGGATAGAACAGGCCCGTCCTAAGGGCAAAATGTGTGTTCGATTCATGCTGGGGGCACAAAATGTTTGGCTTTAAAGGGTTTGGGCCTGTAGCTCATTTGGTAGAGCGCAGCATTCGCATTGCTGAGGTGAGGGGTTCGATTCCCCTCAGGTCCACAAGTTAGTAAAAACAGGTATGTTCGCCTGTTTTTTTGTTTATAAAATTGTGGATAACCTTGGGTATAAGTGTGTGACAATGTGCATATTTGTATACACTAGTGTATACAAATATTATAAAATTGGCTAACTTTAGGGTATTTGATTTTTGTTTCCCGTGAAACATTCTAAACATATTTATCTGTTTTTTTTGAATTGTTTCCCGTGAAACAATGTAATTATTGGACAGTCTGGAGTTAATCATAATTAGCTAAAACCGAATAAAACACACAGAGGTTGATTGTGTTAGATAAAGTTTTGTCCTATTTGCAAATTTAATGAATATTTTTATCATTAGGTTTAAGAGGAGGTGTGTAAATACTTATAATTTTGTTTCCCGTGAAACATTTTGTATAGTTGTTTGAAATTAAGTCTCTACAACTACTGTGGAATCAATTTGTCTTGATTGTTGTGCACAACTTTTTATGCTATAATATTAGGTGAAGAAAATATTTTTTAAAGTATAATTTTTATGTTTAGCAAGATGCGCTCTGGCAAAATAATAGATCATATATCTTATATTTTTTTATTGCTAAATATATTGTTAGTACCACTATTTTTGGATAAAAATCTTAGTAATTTCTATATCATACCAAAACAGTATGTATTTGGTGGTTTGGTGATAGTGAATATTTTGTTGTGGGTTATAAAAATCGTTTTAAATAAAAAGATCCAATTCACTAAAACCATGATTGATGTTCCGATTTTTTCTTTAGCTGTCGTTGGTCTTTTTTCTGCTATTTTTTCTGATGGAATTTATGATAGTTTTTTTGGTAGAGCCGAATATTTTACAATGAATTTTATTTTACTGGTTTTGTTTATAGGTTTTTATTATATATTAGTCGGTTTCATTAATACTCAAAAACGATGGCGGGGGATACTGGATAGTTTGTTAATTGTTGGTTTTTTATCTCTGCTCGTTTTTATATTGAATGCAGTTTTTAAAATCGGTTGGTTAGCGGCCGTATTGGGTGGGGCGTGGAATACCGTAGATACTATTAATAGTATCTTTGGAATTTGGGCAATCGTAATGTTCCTGTTATCTTTTGGGCAGTTGATGAAAAAAGATTTGGATTTTGTTAGAATCATTTTTTCTTTTCTTGTAGGTTGTTTGTCTCTTGTAGTTTTGGTTATGCTGAGTTTTAAAGTTTTGTGGTGGATGTTGTTACTTTCGGTGGGTTTATTGTTGGTATTTGGAATAAGTTTTATAAAACAAGTGCGTACGGGCTGGCTGTCAGTTTTATTTACCGTTTTAGTATTTAGTGCAATTTTTATTATTTTTGGAACGCCCAAATTTGTCCAGGTACCTGCCCCCACAGAAGTTTCTCTGGGCATTAAACCATCTTGGTCAATTACCTATGATGCACTATCGTCCGGTGTAAAGAACTTTTTTATCGGTACCGGTCTGGGTTCATTTGGTGTTGATTTTTCTAGATTTAGAAGCGGTGATTTTAATACTGATGCGGTTGCGTGGTCTATGAGATTTAACCAACCGTTTAGCACAATATTTTCTTTTTTGGCCGAAGGTGGTGTGTTGCTATTGGGTAGTATAATTTTTTTGGTATTGTTGGTATGTGGTCACGTGTTCCAAATTTGGAATAAAACCAGATCAAAAAATGAGCAGGTTGTTCATTTAGATTTTAATAACGACAATTTATTGTTTGAGTCATTTTTAAGTTTTGTTGTTTTTATAATACTTACATTAGGTTTAGGGTTTGTATTTTATGATCAGGTATTACTGTGGGCTTGGTGGCTGTTCTTGGCCTTAGTGGTAACTGGTTTTTCTTTTTCTCACCGGCATTTTATTGTACACAAAGAATTTACTTTGGAAGATACTCCTCAGTATAGTTTGGCTTTTTCTTTTGGATTGATAGTGGTTGTGGTAGCTTTGGTGATGATTAGTGTTTGGGGTGTGCGACTGTATCTAGCTGAGAGATATTATAACCAGGCGATTCTAAGTGGGGATAGTACAAAGGCGCAAGATTATATTATGAAGGCGATGGCTATGAGGCCAAACTCTGATGTTTACCATTCCGCGCTAGCTCAAATATATTTGAATAAAGCCGTAGAGATAAGTAAGCAAAACGACCCAGATATTCAAGAGATTAGTTCGGTAATGGCCAAAGCTGTTAACGAGGCTAAATATGCTACTGACTTGGCGCCTAAGTCGGTGGTTTTGTGGGAAAACTTAGCTACTATGTATGAAAATGCGGCGGTGTTGGTACCAGAAGCCAGAGACTGGGCTTTGAAATCTTTATTACAAGCTAGAGATTTAGAGCCAACCAATCCGGTGCATTGGTGGCGTTTGGGTAATGATTATACGGCAGTGGCTAATTGGGAAGAGGCGACAAAGAGTTATAATAAAGCAATTGAACTAAAACCAGACTATTTTGGTGCTTATATCGGTTTGTCTAATGTTTATGAGCAGACTCAAAAAAATGATGAAGCAATTGCGGTTTATGAAAAAATAGTTGGACAGAATAATAATGATCCAGAGACCCTGTTTAACTATGGTCGTTTACTTTACAATCGCAACCATAGTGGCGATCGTGCATTGGCAGAAAAGATTTGGCTTAAAGTAGTGGATCTTCAACCTAACTATTCAAATGCTTTATATAGTTTAGGTTTGCTTTATGAAACACGCGGGGATAAAGCCACGGCTTTACAATATTATTATAAAGTAAAAGATTTAAATCCCAATAATAAAAATATTGCGGATAAAATAAAAAAATTAGTAGGCTCATCCAATGCTGTTGAACCGGCGCCGACTACCGTTCAGATAAAACCAAAGAAATAATTATGCGGTTTTATAAATTTTTATTACCAATTTTGGTCTTATCAGCGTTTGTGCCAAGCGTAGTTTTTTCGGCCATGTCTTCCACTAATTATTTTATTTATGCCGATACGGTTGATTTTGGTGGTGGCTTAGCGACTAGCACCAATTATAATTTGCAAGATTCAGTAGGAGGTGGAGATTCGGTTGGTATTAGTACCAGTACCAGCTATGAGGTGAGAGCGGGCTACCAGGCGGCGGTTAGGGGGACTATAAGTTTTAGTTTGAGTTCAAATAGCATCAATCTGGGTACATTGGATACAGTTGGTGTGGTGGCTAGTAGTAGTGTCGTGTCTACGGTTGATACGAATTCTGACACGGGATATACACTCTCAATTTCAGCCATCAGCGGTACGTCTTTGGGAGCGGTTACTGATGGTAGCGTAGATGGTGTCGGTGGTACAGAAGAATATGGTATTGCGGTTAGTGGTTCACATGCTGCCTTTGCTACTGACCAAGAAATAGCCAGTGGTTTGGTGTTGTTGTCGTCATCTAATTCAGCTGTTTCTGATCAAAGCACCTTAACTTTTAAAGCTGTTCGTGGCTCTGGTAGTGCTTTGGGCGTAAATTATTCTCAGAGCGTGGTTTTAACGGCATCGGCTAATATTTAATATGTTTAAAAAAATAAAAATTTATTTTTATCTAGCAATATTTTTTTATTTTCTTTCAGCCTGTCCGGTCAAAGCTTTTACTATTAGTCCGTTGAAATATTCTGCTACTTTAGGGGGTGGAGATAATCAAGATTTTATAGTCTCAGTAGAAAATAATTCCAATATTAGAAAACAATTTATTCCCACAATAATCGGGCTTATTCAGGATGATCGTGGTCATCCTCTTTTTGAAAAAAATATTGATATAGCCGAGAATTGGGTAAAAGTAAATCCAGCTTCGGTTGAACTTGACCCGGGAAAAAAGACAGAGTTCGTTTTCAATATTTATGTTCCTAAAAATACTCCCCCCGGTGCTCATTATTTGGGTTTGGGTGTAGAAGAAAAAAATGGTGATAATATAGGCGCCAATTTAGCAACAATAGTAAGTTTTCAAGTAGCTGGTTTAGCCAATGAATCTTTGCGAGTAGATAATTTTTATCCATCCCAAAAATATTTTTTTAATGATGGCTTTAATTATTTTTTACAGATAAAAAATACCGGTAATGTTGATTTGCCAGTGTCTGGTTTATTGAATATTGTGTCATTTGATAATAAAAATATTTTTTCTCAGTCTTTAAATATAGGTAGCAAATTGTTTTCTGGTTCAAATCGATCTGTAGATATTCACTTGTCGAAAAATAAAGTTTTTTTTCCAGGTTATTATAAGGCGATGGTCAGGTTGAATTACGGGTTAACCAACCAAGAAGCTGTGTCAGTCGTAAACTTTTGGTATTTTCCAATTTGGTTTTGTGTCGGTATTCTATTTGTTGTGTTTGTAATATTTTTGTATTTAAAAAAAAGACATGAAGTTGCGCGGTAACATAAAATTTTTTTTATTAGCTATTTTTTTAATAAATGGGTTTTTTGTTATCGCTGCTAAATCTGCGGTTGAAAGTAGTAGTACGATCGGCGTGCAAGTATCGATTCCTGGTGGTGGCGGAAGTGGTGGTTCTCCGGTAGTGCCACCGCCTCAGCCAGAAACAGATAACCCACCAACAATTTCTTCGGTCGGTTCAAGTGTGTCATATACTTCAGCCCAAGTAAGTTGGTCGGCAAGCGATGACAAAGGAGTGGCTTCCACTGCTTTTGTTTATGGACTTAGCCAAACTTACGGTCAAAGCGCTAGCCCGGCTGGGAGCTATAGTGTTGATTTGTCTGGTTTGGCTACCGGAACTGTTTACTATTATAAAATTACCGCAGTTGATACAGCTGGTCATAACACGGATTATACTGGAAATTTCCAAACCTTAGTTTACAATCCACCGGTTGTTTTTCCAAATATTTCAAATATTATCTTAAGTCCGGGAATTAATTCAGCGGCTGTGACTTTTGATACCGATAAAGATACTATTTCTCAAGTTAAATATGGAACCAATACCGATCTGGTTAGCAGTGCTTTTGAGGGGGTGACTGCAAGTAAGAGTCATAATTTTACCCTTTTAAATTTATCGGCCAATAAAACTTATTATTATAAAATTATTGCTACCGACTCTAATTTAAATAGTACTAGTACCGCCATATTAAATTTTAAAACTTTGGCCGATACAACCGCGCCGCCTAATGTCTCTGATTTACAAATTGTTGCCGGTAATAATTCTTTTAATTTGAGCTGGAAGAATCCATCTTTAAGTTTTACTCCAGATTTTTCTGGAGTAAAAGTACTTCGTAAAATTGGTAGCAAAGCTACCGGACCAAATGATAGTAGTGCTACGGTTGTTTATAATGGCAAAAATGAAAGTTTATCAAACGATATTGTAGTTGCTGGTTTTAATTACTTTTATACAGTATTTTCTTATGATACTTCTGGTAATTTCAGTTCCGGCAATTTTATTAGTGGTATTATCATTTTAAATAATCAAGAAATATGCAACGACGGTATAGATAATAACAATGATGGCAAAGTAGATTGTGCCGATTCCAGTTGTGTTAATGATCAAAATTGTCAGATAACGCCGATAGACCAGAACCCAATAAATCCCAACCCACCCAATCCACCATCAGACACATCAGCTGGGGGAGGCGGTTTGGTTCCAGCGTGTAATGATAATCAAGATAACGACAGCGATGGATTGATTGATTTCCCAAATGACCCAGGCTGTACTAGTTTTGATGATAATGATGAATATAATCCACCAACTTCTACGGTACCAGAGTTTGAAAAAGTTTCTTTGGACGATTTTAATTTTTTTGCTGGCAGTCGTCAGATTGAACTCACACCAAAATCCGGAACCATACTGGGTTTGTCAGGAAGCAATCTGAGCATAACTATAAAAAAGAGCAAGTTGGTTGGCTCTCCTAGTAGTTTAGTTTTAAGAGTTGGTGATACTGATCAATATCAGTTTGTTTTGGGTGACAATAATACTTATTATGCTGATATTCTATTTCCACAAAAAGGAACTAAGCAAGCTTTTATAGAAATTGATTATGGTGCCAACCAACTAGATTCATTGGGGATAAATTTACAAGCTATAAATTTTGGTAATGTTACTGATAATGCTGGCGACGTATTATCAGGAGTAGAAGTTAATCTAAATAAAGAAGGTGATGGAAATTTTCCTGCCACAATTTACGGACAACAAAATCCAAAAATTACTGATGGATCTGGGAGTATTGGCTGGATGGTGCCCAATGGCCGTTTCTTTTTAACGGCTAAGAAAGATGGTTATTATGATTATTCCGGACCAGTTTTTGAAGTAAAAAATAATATTATAAATTTTAGTTTAAAACTTGTTGGTATTCCGCCTAAAATTCAAGACGTGATCGATCCTAATGCGTCAGTAATAAAGAATGTGTCTAATGTTGCTAAAAATTTGGCTCAGAAGACTGGTGCGGCTACGGCGGTAGCTGTTAAGCAGGTGCAAAAAGCCGCTGCGGTTGTTCAGGAAGTTGCTTCTGATCCTCAGGTTAAGCAGGTTGCTAATCAAGTGGTGGCACCAACAGCTGTTGGTGTGGCGGCGGTTGGTACAGTTGCTTTGGTGTCCTGGGCTGATATTTTGCCGTTATTAAGATTTTTGTTTTTACAACCAGTACTACTTATCGGTAGAGGAAAACGCGAAAAATGGGGGATTGTTTATAATTCTTTAAGTAAACTTCCTGTAGATTTAGCTCTAGTTAGGTTGTTTAACATTGATTCTAATAAATTAGTACAAACAAAAGTTACCAGTTCAGATGGACGTTATTTTTTTGTGGTGGACGCGGGTCGTTATCGTATAGAAGTAAGAAAAGGTAATTTTCTTTTCCCCACTTCTTTGTTAAAAGGTTTCCAAAGAGATGGTAAGAGGATAGATATATATCATGGCGAAGAAATTAGTGTGACAGATAAGGGTTCGGTAATCACGGCCAATATTCCTCTTGATCCAGCCGGAGAAAAATTAAAAACTCCTAAGCGGTTAATTTTTCTTAAAACGATGCGTCATGTTCAGAATGCTTTGTCATGGGTCGGTTTGATAGTAACTACGGTTTCTTTATACATATCACCAGTTTGGTATATGTGGATTTTGTTAGGTACACACTTAGCTCTAACTTTTGTATTTAGAAGGTTGGCCAAACCTTCAGTGGCTAAAGGTTGGGGTATTATTTATGATGATCAAACCAAGAAGCCATTATCGCAAGTGGTGGCACGTTTATTTGATTCTAAATTTAATAAATTAGTGGCTACAGAAGTAACTGGACCGGATGGAAAATATTATTTCATGGCCGGTGATAACCAATATTATGTTTCATATGAGCGTCAAGGTTATAAACCTTTGAAAACAGATATAATTGACTTAACAGGTAAAACCGCAGACACGATCGCCAAGGACGTTTCTTTAAAGAAAAAATAGTTTTACTTATGCACATTTTTATTTAAATAATATCTAAAAATGTTGTATAATAAGTAGCAAATCTATGGTGGTTGTTGAAAGGAAAATAAAAAATAAAAATAAAGCCGGAAGCTTTTTGCGTTTTGGATTATTTTTGTTTTTTATTTCTATTTTTTTTACATTAAGCTACTTTAATTTGGTTAGAGCTTCCAGTCCTCCTTATATTATTACTTATCAAGGTAAACTTCTTAATAACGGTATATCAGTAACCACTACTCAGGACATTAAATTTGTTTTGTATGACGCCGTCTCAGCTGGCAACGCCCTGTATTCTGCTGGTGGCACTACTAGTTCCCCAAGTGCAGTGAGTACTACTTTAAACAATGGATTTTTCACAGTAAATTTAGGTGACTCTGGGACCAATTCATTAGATCCTAGTATCTTTAAAAATAACCAGACAGTTTATTTAGAGGTTATTATTGGAAGTGAAACGCTTTCTCCCCGCAAACGTCTTACCGCTAGTCCATTTGCTTTGAATTCTCAATATTTAAATGGAGTTAGTGCCAGCTCCTCGGCTTTATCTTCCACCTATATACCAATTTCAGATGCCAGTGGAAATTTTAATTTTAATAATATCACTTCCACTGCTATCAATGTAGGAAGTTTAATTGGTACTAGCGCCAGTTTTACAAACGCGACCAGCTCCGGATCATTTTGGTCAAATTTAATTACTGCTGTTACCGGAGTCTTTACTAATTTAACTACCACAGGTGATAGCTCGTTGGCTACCACTACTATAACTAGCTCAACTGTTGGGTATTTGAATGTTTCTAATAATGAAAATATAAACGGACTGTTAACAGTTACCGGAAACTCATCTTTTGGAACTATAGCTTCTGGAACCTGGAATGGAAATGCTATTTCTAATGTTTATGGCGGTACCGGCCAAGATTCTTCAGGGTGGAGTGGATTTTTAAAAGTTACTAATGGGGTTTGGTCTACTAGCACGGTAGATTTGACCACATTTGTTAGTGGTACTTTACCATTAGCTAACGGTGGTACGGGCACTACTACCATGGCCACTGGAGGAGTAGTTTTTTCCGATGGATCAAAACTCACTCAAGATACATCCAAATTTTATTGGGACAATACAAACAAATTTTTAGGGATTGGCACTTCTTCACCACAACAAAGATTGCACTTATATGACGGCACTCTGTTGGTAGATTCTCCAGCTAGTCCAACTACTACCGGTTATGTAGCCAGCTCCAGTTTGTCAACGGTTAGTAGTATAGATATTTCTGGTAAGTATGTTTATACTACCAGTTTTTTGGGAAATCGTTTGGTGGTAGTAGATGTTTCCAATCCTGCCAGTCCAAGTGTTGTTAGTTCTGTTCAAGACAACAGTCAGTTGTTAGGAGCGTGGTCAGTAAAAGTATTAGGAAAATATGCTTATGTAATTGGTTATACTGGTGATAGTTTGGCAGTAGTAGATATTTCTAATCCATATTCGATGTCAGTGGTTGGTTTTGTTTCCAGCAGTGTTTATTTTAATAATCCGTCTGGGTTATATGTAGTTGGTAATACTGCTTATGTAACCAGCAAAACCGGAAACCAGCTGACTGCTATTGATATTTCTAATCCCAGTTATCCAACTGTTATCTCTACTAAAGTTGATAATACTTATTTGAATGGCCCTAGTGGTGTTTATGTACAGGGGGGGTATGCTTATGTAGCTAATAGTAGTGGAAGTGGGGTCGCGGTAGTAGATGTTTCTAATCCTCACAGTTTAAGTATATCTGGTTTTACTTCCTCCAGTGTGATGAGCGGAGCTAATAAAATTTATGTTTCTGGAAATTATGCTTATGTGGCGGCCACTACCTCAAATGCTTTGGCTATAATAGATATCTCTAATCCTAGTTCTCCAACCACTACAGGATCTGTTAGCAGTGCGTTTGCATTGAGTGAAGCAATTGATGTGAAAGTGGCAGGTAAATATGCATATGTAGTTGGTAATCAATCAAATGCTTTGGCAGTAATCAATATATCTGATAAAACTAATCCAAGTTTGCTTGGTCTAACATATTCGCCGGTATACCTAGTTAATCCTATGGCCGTAGTGTTATCTGGTAAATATGCTTATGTAGCCTCATATGGCGGTGGCACGATTACAGTGGTTGATATTAAAGGAGCTGATATAAGTTCAGCTTCAATTGGTGATGTTTTTACAAACAGCTTAAACGTTTGGGAGAATTCGGATTTTGGTAATAATTTATCGGTGCGTAACGGTCTGAACGTGGGTATTGGAGGAATTTTATCTAATGGTGCTATTTCTTTAAATGTTGGTAATACGGTTTCCACTAGCAGTCTTTTCTCTATCGCTACTTCATCTAGAATTTTAACAGTTTTTGGGGATGGAAGTATTGGTGTTGGCGTAACTTCAACTTTGGCTAAATTGGATGTTTTAGATTCTAGTGGCCATCAATTGCTTCTAAGATATAATGATAGTGTGGCCGCTTCTTTTGGTATTGATGGTGGCGGAAATTTGTTTATTAGTCCATATGACAATGGTAGTCTTACGACCACTACTCTAGAGGGTGGGTTCGTGGTAAACACAAGTAGTCTAGTGGTTGATAGATCAACTGATTATGTTGGTATTGGTACTCTTAACCCGCAACAAAAATTACATTTGTTTAATGGTGCTTTATTGATTGACAATACCGCCAGCCCAACCTTGGCCGGTACAGTTACTATGCCGTCCTCGCCGGCCGCTCGATCTGTTTATGTCACTGGGAAAGTAGCTTACGTGCTAACTAGCAATGGTTTGACGGCTGTAAATATTGAGAATAAATCTAATCCTATAATAATAAGTTCTTTAAGTATCGGTGGTGTTAGTACTGCGGTTGATCGTTCCTTGGCGGTGCTTGGTAGGTATGCTTATGTTTCTTCTTATGCATCTAATACTTTGGATATTGTGGATGTTTCTAATCCAAGCTCGATGTCAATTGTAGGCAGTGTTGCTGATAGTAACAATTTAAAAAATCCTTTGTCTGTAGTTGTCTCTGGAAATTATGCTTACGTAGCCGCTTATGGGACTAGTACAGTATCGGTGGTTGATGTCTCTATCCCTAGCGAACCTATGGTAGTTGGCCATGTTACTGACGCAACTAAATTTAGTTCGGTCGATGGTCTGTATATTAACGGAAGGTATCTATACGCCGTGTCTCGTGACAACAATTATCTGGTGGTAATTGATGTCTCTGATCCACCCAACCCAACAATTGTAGGGTTTGTATCTGATGGCACCAATATGAACGGACCTTATTCTGTATATGTCTCTGGAAATTATGCTTATGTGGCAAGTTTTTTCTCAAAGTCCTTGGCTATAGTTGATGTTTCTAACCCAACCTCCCCGTTTGTTACTGCTGGTTTGATTGACGCTACTAATTTGGATGATGTTCACAGTGTGTATGTCTCTGGTAAATATGCGTATCTGACCTCAGCTGGTGGCAGCCGTCTTTCTATAGTTGATATTTCTGATACTAGTACATTAAATGTGGTTGGTTCGTATACAAGTTCAAGTATAAATTTCCCTTCGGCAGTTTATATTTCTGGAAAGTATGCCTACATAGCTTCTGTTTCTTCAGCCAATTTAGTGATTATAGATTTAAAAGGGGCGGATATTAATGCTGCTACGATTGGCAATATTAGTTCAAACGATTTAACAGTATGGGAAAACTCTGATATTGGAAACAATCTATATGTACGTAATGGAATAAATGTGGGTATTGGAGGGATTTTGTCCAGTGGATCTTTATCGATTAATTCCAATATTTCTTCTGGTGATTTATTTGCCATTTCTTCTAGTACAAATTCTAGAATTTTTTCTATATCCGCTAGTGGGGATGTAGCCATAAACACCTCAACTTTTGGTGGTGGAACTTCTTATAAATTAAAAATTGATGCTGGTGATCCGGCTAATGGGGCCATTGGTGTTAATGGTTTTATTCGTGCAACTGCTTATATAACCCCAAGTACTACCCTGGATTTGGCTGAAACATATCCAGTAAATATGTCCTGTGTTGGTAGTGGTGTCTGTCCAGAAAATGGAGACGTAGTTTGTGTGGATCCAACGGTAGTATCAGGTGTAAAGAAATGCTCACTAGAAGATAAAAATAATATGGTTGGTATAGTTTCTACTAACCCTGGTTTCTTGTTGGGTGGTGGAGATTTTTCTAATCCATCACAAACACTTGGTTCGGTAAAAGTTGCGTTAGCCGGTCGTGTGCCGGTAAAAGTATCGTCAGAAAATGGCAATATTTCTGCTGGTGATAAACTTACCATATCAAATACCAGCGGTGTGGCTGCTAAAGCTTTGGGTGATTCACCGATTGTAGCTGTTGCTATGGAAAGTTTTTCTGGTAGTTCGCCAGGTAATATTGTGGCATTCGTTAATATTGGTTGGCAAAATAGTTTATATCAAGCTTTGAGTATAGATACTAGCAGTTCAACTTTGACAGTAGGCAGTGATTTGACGCCTTATAATTTAAATTTGAGTGGTGAGTTAACTATGTTTAACACCGTTCTCAATAAATTAGTGTTTAATGCCACCGCTTTATTTGAGTCAAATACTAATGACACACATGCTTTTATATTTAATGCGAAAAATTTTGGCACGTCTACTGATAAATATTTATTGTCCCTTCGTTCTAATGACGAGCCAAGATTTTCTGTTTTAGCTAACGGCGATGTCCATACTAGTGGTAATATCTATGCTGCCAGCGCAGTCTTTGGTACTTCTACCAATCCAGGTGATTTGGCAGAGAGAGTAGATGTAGCGGCCGATGATATAGTAGAGCCAGGTGATGTGATGGTGGTGGACATGAATAATCCCGATACTTATCGTCGTAGTAATGGTTCAAGCGAACAAGCCGTAGCTGGTGTGATTTCTACCAATCCTAGTATTGTCGTGGGAAACGGTAAGACCGAATATACTGCAGTTATGGCCATGGTTGGTCGTGTGCCAGTAAAAGTATCGTCAGAAAATGGTAACATCAATCGTGGCGACCTTTTGGTTACGGCTTCAAGCAGTGGTTATGCGATGAAATATGATCCAAAAAAAGATAGAAATGAAAAGATGGTAGGTGTTATCGGTGTAGCTTTAGAACCATTCTCAGAAGACAAAGGAAAAATATTAACTTTAATTCGTACCGGTTGGGTTAATAGTCGTTTTGATACTATTAATAAATTAAAATCAGACATTTCTCAACTAGCAGTAGTACAAGGAATTAATTTGAATACTACCAGCACCAAAAATTTGAATGTAAATACCAACAGCGGTGGTCAGTTAGGCTATGTGGGTGGTGATTTAAATTTAGAAGGCAATGTGTTGTTAAATGTTGCTTCAATTAGTTCTAAAAATAACCGTTGGTCAATCGATGAGTCTGGCCATTTTATCACTAAGCTGTCTACTTCCCAAGGAGAAAAAGAAATGTTTGCCATGCAGTCACCAATTTCAGAGTTTGTTTTCTCCAGTTCTTCTCAGCTTATAGCCGGAGAGGCTAATATACTTTTTGATCAGACAATCCAGGATATAATTGATTTTTCTCAACCGTTAAAAATAAATGTTACTTTGACCTCCGGTGAAGCCAAGGGTATATATGTAAGTGAAAAAAATAATCAAGGTTTCACGGTTAAGGAGTTGAGCGGCGGACAAAGCAGCGCTACTTTTGATTGGATAGTAGTGGCAAAAAGAAAAGACGAAAACCTTGATATAAATAGTACTCAAATTAATTCTCAGAACTTTGATTTTTCTAACCCAGCGCCAGTTATCACGCAGTCAGATGATTTTCAAGATCAAACTAGTACTACCATAGATGGTGTATCAACCACTACAACCGCTACTTTGACTACAGGTGATAATAATTCTAGCAACCCAATCCCACCAACGTTAAATTCACCTCAAGAAAGCACTCAAAATATTGATCAGGATCAATCTGCGCCAGTTTCTTCCGCGCCAGTTAATACTAATAATGATTCGCAACCGGTTGTTCAAAATGTTTCCAATAACGAAAACGGTAGTGACACCAATCAAGCTACTGTCTCATCTCAACCCTCACCTGTCATAGCTTCAGATCCTCCGGTACAGGCTTCTTCTCCAGCTGACGCTACTCCTGCAGCGGTAGTATCTGAGCCGCCTCCTTCTCCGGTGGTGACTGAGTCAGCACCGGCGGTTTCTTCTGATACTGCTTCAGCGCAGTCTGAGTGATAAAATTATAAAATAAAAAATCACCAATCATGGTGATTTTTTATTAGTGGACCTTAAGGGATTTGAACCCTTGACCTCTTCCATGCCATGGAAGCGCTCTAGCCAG
>Ga0066639_10001186_pt1 | contig 23214 bp, 17 predicted proteins | sample CryGeyCG2114_010_2_FD_59504 | JGI IMG/M metagenome (GOLD analysis project Ga0066639, IMG submission 59504) | Groundwater microbial communities from aquifer - Crystal Geyser CG10_big_fil_rev_8/21/14_0.10 | ecosystem: Environmental > Aquatic > Deep subsurface > Groundwater | place: USA: Utah...
CCAAATACATCGCTATGAATAGTTGCGTCTTTCACATTTTTCATCAGTGATTGTTCTACAAAGAAATAGTCAATTCTCCACCCAACATTTCTGTCGCGCGCGCGAGTCTTTAAATCCCAATACGAATAGGCATCTGTTTTATGTGGATGGAGCATCCTATACGCATCAACGTACCCAAGCGCAACAACTTCATCAATCCAGGCGCGCTCTTCAGCTAGAAATCCAGTATTTTTTTCGTTTTCTTTTGGGCGGGCAAGGTCTATTTCTTCATGTGCAGTATTTATATCACCACAAAAAATTATCTTTTTGCCAGTTTCGTTTTTTAACCTCCCTATATACTCTAAAAACGCATCGTAGAAGTCCAGTTTATACTGCAAACGTTCTGGTCCCTGCCCACCATTTGGAAAATAGACATTGCAAAGAACAAAATCTTTAAAGTGGACTGTTATCAAGCGCCCTTCCATGTCAAATCGGTCTTCTCCCATGTCATATTCCACGGCCTCTGTTTCGATATTAGTGTACAAGGCGACTCCACTGTAGCCCTTTTTGCTTGTTCCGGTGTTGAAAAATGATTTATAGCCTTCAATTTCGCGTGTCTCATCCGGTAAGTCTTCTACATCAGCCTTTATTTCCTGCAGACACAAGACATCAGGCTCCAGCTTCCACACATCCTTCCAATTTCCTTTACGATGCACCGCCCGCAGACCGTTCACATTCCAAGAAATTAGCCTCATTACAAAAGATAGTAGCACAGACGCGAAACTGCCCACATACGTGGCAAAAAGGATATTGCGCAATTCTTTCGATTAACCGAAAGGATTAAAAAAATCTATCACCTACACCATACCTCCCATGCATCCACTGACCTCACTTTCTCCGCTTGCTGTGAAAGTTTTTATGAATTTCACGCAAGTGCTTGTCGGTGACGTGCGTATAGACCTGCGTGGTGTTAATGCTCGCATGCCCCAAAAGCGCCTGCACACTGCGGATGTCTGCGCCGTTTTGAAGGAGGTCTGTTGCAAAGGAATTATGAGAGATAATTCCATCTGTAATAAAATTGTGCATTCTCTCAATTGTGAAATCATACACATTTTGCGCTTCGTTGCTTTGTTGAGTATTGTCCTCGATTCGTTTTACCTTCAGCCACCTAACATTTGTTAAGGAAGCAAGTGTATGAAGTTGAGAAATTAGTGGATGTGAAAATCCCCAATCTCTACATGCAGATAAAAAACTATTCAATGATTCCGGCGCCATGCATATACGCACATACCTTTTAAAATTCTTTATTCCGTACTCTTCCCCAAAAAAATGAATGAATCCACGTTCTTTACGTATGCTTGGATATAGAGATTGTATGATGTGGGCGGTCGGTAGCGGTTCATCAAGACGTTGCCACACATCTTTTATTTCTATCTGTTTGTTAGTACTGATGGCCTTTTTGAATTTCACTTGACTCGGCGGATGAGTAACATGAAGTGTATATATTATGTGATTCATTTTCTTGCCTTGTGGCAACGTAACAGTGCGTCTACGCTCAATAATTACGCTCTCGACCGAGATTCTAAGCAGAAGAGACTGAACATCTTTTAGAAGCTCCTTGCTTGTAGAAAAGATCCTAATGGAACCGCTATTTCCTTCAGCGTCGTACAACCCGGCGATAAATGCACACACGGACTCTTTCGACTCACCAAATAGCGAGGGAGGGACACGGCGTTCGGGCGACTTTTGCGTAACGCCGAGCTGACGAAGTTTTTTTAGTAATTCAATATTGTAGATATTTAGAGAAAAACCACGACTGTTTTTCAGTTTCGTTATTGTAGGTGGCCGACCTGTTACGTGCTCTGACAAAGAAGCGTAATATGAAATAAAGTTTTCATCCTTATCGTTGATCAAAATACCACGCCGAGCTTCACTTAAGGTCCCGTCTCCTACTATATATCCAACCAAACGCCAAAAATCAGTGGAGTGTAAAGGTTTTTTATTAATTGTGAATGCCACTTCTTTTACGCTCGCGATATAATCACCAGGCTTAAGATCCTGTACTTGCACAGGAGTAATGCCGCTTGTAGAAAATGTAAAAACCGTGTGATATGGCGTACATACCAATTCGCGCCCATCAGCCCAAACAGATAGAAGGCGGTCTGCAATATGTGACTCAGCGCTAGTAACTGATGCACGCACAATGGTGTTGTTTTTCCAATCAAATGCAAACACTTTAGGAAACTTGTCTTGTGCGTGTAGATTCTGCGCAGACATTACACTCGGGTTCGTGAAAATGCGCGTCTTTGCATGAAGGCAGTGACGTACCACATGAGGAGTTACTTTCTTGGTAATACCTGCTTTAATCGCATATTGCTTCACAATTCTCTCTACGGAACGAGATGTGAGGCGTAATGAGTCTGCACTTTTTGCATTTTTACCCAACTGAATAAATAGAGCCTCATCAAAATCGGCTCGTTTCTCCAAAAACTCATTAATGGCTTTCTTTGCGCGGTCTGATAGAAAGACAACTCGTAATTTTTCTCCTTTTCCGCGTACCGTAAGTTCATTGCGAGATAGATCAATATCTCTATTTAATGAAACTAGCTCCGAAACACGCAGTCCGGTAGAAAAAAGAGTTTCTACCATAGCCCTGTCGCGAAGTGCTTGTAATGTATCCCCGTCAGGAGCATTTAGCAGCCGCTCAAGTTCAGAAATTGAAATTAAATCAATCTCACGCTGTGATGTTTTTGCGAGCTCAATGCGCTCAGGGGAGAGAGTGTTGATGTTTCGCCTTCGTAAATATTTTAGAAATGCACGAAGTGCAATAAGGTAATAATTTTGTGTTCGTTTCTTAATATACTCGCCATCGCGCGTACTTTGCCTATTGAGCCACAAACGAAATTCGCGGATACAATTGTCATTCACATCCTTTGGAGACTTTGCCTTAGTAAACTCAAGAAAACGACTAATATAACGGTTATAATTTTCAACAGTTTTCAGCGACCTGCCTCGCTCAATTTCCAAATACTCCAAAAAGTCACTTTTTAAGCCCTGTATTTCATTTTTTGACATTATTTATAGAATAACACGCTTGTGTCGCACAATATAGATAATGGGTGTATACGGCAAAAATACCGCGCTATTGCAATATATTTTTCTTTATGCTATGATGCTGCCATGCTGACAAAGCGGAAAAAAGCAAATGCAATTAAAGACGTGCAGCGCCACGAGAACGACACTGGCTCTCCAGAGGCGCAAGTCGCCGTACTCACACGTCGCATTGACGAGCTTGCGTCACATTTGAAAAAGAACCATAAAGACAAGCACTCGCGTCGAGGTCTTCTTGGTCTTGTCGCAGATAGGCGTCGGCATTTGAAGTACCTTGAAAAAGTGAACAAGCGCTCTTACGGCGCACTGATCAAAAAACTTGGTCTAAAGAAATAAGAATTCGTAAATTTGACGCGTAACTGCGTCGCGTTTCAAAAACTGTATTCACCATACGCTCTGATATGGCTCCTTTGTTTTCCTTACGCTCCTTGTTCTGCATTCAAACTTTCAAATTCTAGGTACAAATCTAAACTTTTATAAATTTTATATAAAAAAATGGAGCGGGGCTTTTAAAAATCTCTAATTCGCTCTGCTCATAAAAATTTCTAAAATATGTCTGTAATTAAACATTCAGAACAACGTGTCGGCGTTTTTATCGACACGCAAAATCTATACCACAGTGCAAAAAACCTTTACAAAGCAAAAGTAAATTTCGGCAATGTCCTTGAAGACTCTGTTGCCGGAAGGCAACTTATACGAGCTCGTGCGTACGTAGTAAACACGGAAACAGGCGAGGAACAGCCATTTTTTGAAGCACTTGAAAAACTAGGAATAGAAATCAAAACAAAGGACCTTCAAATTTTCTTTGGAGGAGCTAAAAAGGCTGATTGGGATGTTGGTATGGCAATTGATGCCGTAACAGCGGCGCCAAAGCTCGATGCGGTTATTCTCGCCACGGGAGACGGTGATTTCGTACCACTTGTTGAGCACCTCAAGATACGCGAAGGTTGCCAAGTTGAAGTGATTACCTTTGGCAGAAGTGCGTCTACTCGCTTGATTGAAGCTGCAGACGAGTTTATCGATATGGATGAAGATCCAAAGAGATACCTCATCAAACCACCCGCAAGACGTGGCTCAAGCAAAAAAGCTAAGAAAGTTGCATAAGTAAAACTGCCGCCCATACTCTGGTCGGCAGTTTTTCTATACACATTTGGAGGTATGGGAGAATCTGATACACTGCGTTCATTACCAGCTGCGGTCTTTGGATAGGCAGCGTTGAACCAAAGTTCAATCCTGTAATCTGAAGATCGCTATAATAACACCTGGCGAGATTTCGCTAGATGCGCGATACAATGCAAAAAAAAGAATATTCTATGGAACTGGGAGGGAGAACTCTCGCGGCTGAATTCACCGATATTGCCGACCAAGCAAACGGTTCCGTCATTATCAGATACGGGAACTCTGCTGTCCTGGCAACTGCGGTAATGGGAGGAGAGCGATCCGGCCTTGATTATTTTCCCCTTTCTGTGGAGTATGAAGAGAAGTTTTATGCCGCCGGTGCAATTTTAGGTAGCCGATTCCAAAGAAGGGAAGGACGCCCATCCGATGAAGCAATTTTATCGGCCAGAGTCGTTGATAGAACAATACGTCCGCTTTTTAATCATAAGATACGAAGAGATGTGCAGGTAGTTATCACCGTCCTTTCAATTGACGAGGACGATACCGACGTACTTGGTGTCATGGGGGCATCGCTCGCACTTGGTGTTTCTGATATACCCTGGGAAGGGCCGGTAAGTGCCGTTCGCGTCGGCAAAAACGGCGGTGACGAATTTATAATTAACCCAACATACAAACAGCGAGGAGAAGAGACGCACATGGACCTGCTTGCATGTGGTAGGGACGGCAACATTAATATGATTGAAGTCGGTGCAAGCGAGGCCGATGAATCATTAATTGAGAAAGGACTCGAGAAAGCAAAAGAGATCCATGCTGAAATGCAAGCATTTCAAGAAAAAATCATAAAGGATATTGGAAAAGAAAAACAAGTTATTGAAACAAAAAATGTAGCCGATGATATTAAGGAGTTATTCAAAAAAGAAATTGAGCCAAAGATGCTTGAAGCAGTATTCGGTGGCGAAGGGGTATACTCACTCAAAAATGAGTGGATGAAAAAGGTTGTTGAAGAAATAGAAGGAGCATCAATGGCAGACGCCGGAGATTACTTTGAAGAAGCGGTTGATAAACTTGTTCACGACGAAGCCATCGGCAACGATAAACGACAGGATGGACGGAAAATGGACGAAATCAGGTCACTGTACGCACAAGCAGGCGGTATTTCAAAAATGATTCATGGAACAGGACTCTTTTATAGAGGTGGCACACACGTTCTTTCTGCACTTACCCTCGGGGGCCCGGAGGATGCACAGCTCTTGGATACCATTGAGTCGCAAGACACGATGAAAAATTATATGCACCATTATAACTTTCCTCCTTTTTCAGTAGGAGAAACGGGGAGAGTTGGTGGTTTTAACCGCAGAATGATTGGGCACGGAGCGCTCGCCGAAAAAGCACTCGTCCCAGTGCTGCCAAGCAAAGAAGATTTTCCATACACCATACGAATTGTTTCAGAAACTATGGCGTCAAACGGCTCAAGTTCTATGGCCAGCGTCTGTGGCTCAACGCTCGCATTGATGGACGCTGGAGTTCCTATAAAACGTCCTGTTGCAGGTATCGCAATGGGCATGATGAGTGACAGTAACGGTAATTACAAGATACTTACAGACATCCAAGGGCCGGAAGATCATCATGGTGACATGGACTTCAAGGTCGCCGGTACTGTAGAAGGAGTCACTGCAGTACAAATGGATGTGAAGGTCTCTGGAGTACCGGTTAGTATCCTTATGGAAGCATTCTCCGAAGCGAAAAAAGCACGTCTCGCAATTTTAGACGTAATGGAGAAGGCGATAGACAAACCGCGCTCTGATATTAATGAGCGCGCACCGAAAATTCTTACCCTTACAGTGAAGGAAGAACAGATAGGTCTTGTTATCGGCCCAGGAGGAAAAACAATTAACGGTATAAAAGATATAACCGGAGTTACAGCAATCAATATTGAGGACGACGGCACTGTATACATCACTGGAAACAATGGAGCCGCAGAAAAAGCATATGAAATGATTGCGGAATTGACGCATGAATATAAGGTGGGAGAGAAATTTGACGATGCAGTCGTTACAAGAGTTGTTGATTTTGGAGCTTTTGTAAAAATCGGAATGAACACCGAAGGATTGGTGCACATTTCTGAAATTGCGCCATTTAGAATTAACAATGTTTCGGATGTTCTTTCGGTAGAGGAGAGAGTTCCTGTTATCATTAAGGAGATCGACGAAAAAGACAGAATTAACCTTTCAATAAAAGAGATCGATCCTGAATTTGCGACGAAAAAAGGCACGCAACCAGCGCCCTCACAAATAGAAAATGGAGGAGGAAAAGAAAAAACAAAGTGATCAACCTGGCCAGGAGAAACCCGATGTTCCTGTGCCTAACCCATATGACAACGGAAAGTCAAATGAACGAAACAAACTCCCTAAGACTCCCCAAAGTCCTTTCGTCCCAGAATATGACGAGAAAAAAATATCGGAAGACATTAAACAAATTCTTGGGAACACCAAACTTCCTGAAAGAAGGCAAGTAGGTAAACAGGAAAACGGGCTCTCAGAAAAAGTATTTGACACAACACTCGTTACGTCTACAAATGATAAATCGACACAGCCTAAGAAGGAGGCAGATACGAACACGCAAAAAGATGGAAATCCCGCAATTAAATCTCTGCGAACATTTAAAGACGATCTGCAGAGAATTGTAAAAGTAAAAAAAATGTCGCTTGTAAAAGCGGCGACGCTTGAAACGGAAAAAAAACGCGGTCAAAGAGAAATGACTTCCACCTCTGGCGCACGATCAAAATCACGTACAAGAGTAGTTGGAATATTGTTTGCAGTGGTGACACTTGTTGCCCTTGGAGTGCTGGCTATTTTCGTAGTTATTACTATACAAAGCCAGCGACTATCGGATGCGCCAGTTGTTGTACAGGACAATTCTTTTCTTTTCTCAGAGCAAACATTCACTCTTCCAATTAATGGATACTCGCCGGATGATTTGTTGAGACAAATGGAGGGAGCGCGAAAGGGAGTAAATCTAAACCTCGGTGCGATTACTCGTATTGTTCCAACAGTAATTGAGGTGGATGAGGATACGGGGCAGCAATTTGAACGAGAGGCGACAACTGCGGAATTTTTCTCTGCGCTAGGAACCCAAGCACCGCGAGATTTCATGCGCTCCTTCGCTAGTTCATTTTTCCTTGGTATCCATACCGTAGACGAAAACGTCCCTATTATAGTTCTCCCGGTAATTTTGTACCAGAATGCATTTGGAGGCATGTACGAGTGGGAGAGGTACATAAATGAAGATTTGTCACCGCTTTTTACGAAAGTACCCTATCAAACCACTGGTCTAGACGGAAACATTTCACTTAATGGATTTGAAGATGAAATTATAAGAAATTACGATGTGCGCGCGCTAAGAGACATCTCGGGTGAAGTTAAGATGCTTTATGCATTCCCCACAAAAGAAATACTTATAATAGCCGAGAGTACTCATTCTTTTGCAGAGGCGCTTGCGCGCCTTAGGTCAGAGCGTCGACTTTAATAATTTATTTTGCTACTATCTCTGTATGACTGAAATAAATATGGAAAAAATGAAAGAGCTTTTATTGAAAGAGAAGGCGGAGCTGGAGATTGAGCTCAGAAGACACGGGCACAAAGACAAAATTGGTGACTGGACGGGATCTTCAGATGACTACGAAACAGACCCGGCTGATAAAAATGAAGTTGCAGACCAAATAGAAGATTTAGTTACTAACATTCCTCTAGTAGAGGGGCTCGAAAGACATCACCGAGATGTTTTGTCTGCGCTAGAGAGAATTGAGAAGGGAACATACGGAGTGTGTGAAGTGGGAGGAGATAAAATCCCCGCAGAGCGCCTCGAGGCAAACCCTTCGGCGAGCACGTGCATAAAGCACTCATCGTAATTTTAGATTCCAATATACTACATCCCGCTAGACTTTTACAGTTTGGTTATTGGTACATAATTCCACATCAAAGGCGGCATATTTACTACAAAAAAAATTTGAAAAAAACGTATCCTAAATTAGTCATCCGGATTACTATCAAGAATGATTATACCCTCACGCAAAGTAGTTTTTGCGAGAGGGTTTATTTTTAATACGTTACAATGGTCGTATGAGTTTTGCGCGTGTTTTTGGCGCACAGGCCGCCATCCCTTCTGCACACACTGTTGTTGTTGAAGCTGATGTAACGAGAGGATTGCATTCATTTTCAATAGTTGGGCTCCCCGACAAAGCGGTAGAAGAAGCGCGAGACCGCGTTGCATCAGCAATTAACAACAGCGGTCATACTTCTCCAAAAGCAGTAAATAAGAAAATCGTTATTTCTCTTGCCCCAGCGACGCTTAAAAAGGAGGGTGCATTCTTTGATTTACCAGTCGCTCTTTCATATCTCCTCTCAATTGAAGATGTCTCCTTTGAAACCGACAAGAGACTCTTTGCAGGTGAACTAGCCCTTGACGGCACGTTACGATCTGTCCGCGGCATGCTCTCTATTGCGCTTAGCGCGCGAGAAAATGGGTTTACCGAATTATTCATTCCAGAAGAAAACGCCTTGGAAGCATCGCTGGTAAGTGGAATCACTATTTATGGGGCAAGAAATCTCCGTGACGTATTGGATCACCTTTCCGATGAGTCAGATTTTCTACTTGATCCATACATTCCAAAAAAATTGGAAAGAAAGGACGGAAAGCACTCGGTATTATTTGAATCCATTCGCGGACAAGAACACGCTAAACGCGCACTTGAAATTGCTGCGGCTGGGCGCCACAACATCGCACTATTTGGGCCTCCTGGTACCGGCAAAACAATGCTCGCTCGTGCACTTAACACACTCTTGCCGGCGCTTTCTGAGGAAGAAATAATTGAAGTGACAACAATTCATTCATTTGCCGGTGTTAATTCAGGAAGCATAATTACACACCCACCGTTTAGGGCACCACACCACAGCGCATCCAATGTATCAGTCGTAGGTGGCGGCACTACACCGCGACCAGGAGAAGTGACCCTTGCTCACAGAGGAATTCTCTTTATGGATGAATTCCCAGAATTTGCTCGCGATGTAATAAATGCACTACGTCAACCACTTGAAGATAGGGTTGTTTCTGTTACTCGTGCAAAAGGCTCGGCTATGTTTCCCGCAAACTTTATGCTCGTAGTTGCGCTCAATCCTTGTCCATGCGGACACTTTGGTACTGCAAGATGCACTTGTATGCCCGCGCAAATTGAGCGATATAAAAAGAAAATATCGGGCCCTATTGCAGATAGAATTGATATGTGGGTCATGGTTGGTGATATTCCACTTGAATCAATGAAAACTTCTGAAAAGATAACCGCGAAAGAAACAATTGCGGCAAAGAAAAGAATACGAATGGCACTTGAGCGTCAAGCGCGTAGATTTAAAAATCACTCTCATATCACCACCAATAGTGATATGGGTGCATCCGACATTGAGAAGCTCTCGGGTATTACCGAAGCAGCGGAAAAAACGCTACTAGACGCGGCACAAACAATGCATTTATCTCCTCGCGGGTATCATAGAACTATAAAACTTGCGTGCACTATTGCAGACCTTGCAGAAAGCAAGGCCGTTGATAGCGAGCATGTACTTGAGGCGCTCCAATATAGACCAAAGGAGTGGTGACATCACTCAAACGGAATGTCCAAAAGAAAAAGAATGTGTTGAAAAAGAGAATGTAGATCCATAGAGAAAAATTAAAATTAAAATGGGTTCTTTGCTCCACGAACCTCAAAGTGTACGTGTGGACCGGTTGAACGCCCAGTTGAACCCACATACCCAATTACCTGCCCCTGCACTACGTGCTGGCCAGGATATACAATGTTGCTTGAGTTGTGTGCATAAAGCGTTTGCGTTCCGTTGCTATGGCGAATGACTACATAATTTCCATATCCACCGTTCCATCCGCCATTTCGCACGATAATGACGTCTCCGCTTGCTGCAGCAATAATCGGCGTGCCCACTGGCGCTCCAAGGTCAACACCATTGTACCCATGGATACCCTGTGTACGAACGCCTCCTTGAACTGGCTTTACATAGTAGCCATCGTAACTCGGCCCGCCCGAAGTTGCAGTGGGGGTGGAACTCTTGTTCGCCACACTAGATGATTTCGGAGCCGAAAGTTCACCTTCTGGAATAATCACCACCGCCCCTGCCTCAAGTTCTTTGTCGGCGCTAATGCCGTTATACAATTCCGCCTCACCAATATCACCGCCATGCTTTTTGATGACATCACGAAGAGTGCCTCCTGTTTTAATCGTGTACTTAATTCCCGTGACCGGTAATATAGCGAGTGTTTGTCCGGGATGAATTGTCGCGTCTTTCAGGTCGTTTGCCCAAATAATTGTATTCACTGATACGTCAAACATTTGCCCTATATCGGAAAGCGTATCACCGTCTCGCACCACATACACACTAATTTGGTCACTTTTACTTACCTCGATATTAGCAAACGTACCCGCAGGCCCCTCAGAAGAAAGTAGGGCTGAATCATCTACAATAGTAATGTCACCTCCACCTTTTGACGGGTTGGGGTCAATGTTCATTGCCGCCTTTGGCAATGACATTGTCTGAATGTTTTGGTGTGAACTGTAATGTTCGGTAACACTCACTTTGCCAAAGAGCGATGACATCCATTCGGAAAAAACTCCGGCCTTTGTCGAGGACGGAATCAGAATACCGGCAACGATAAGTAGGGAAACAAAAGATAAGGCCGCGTGACGGTGCATGCCTCTTGCATATGTCATCTGATGCGTGCGCTTAGAGCCCGAATCTGAATCACTTTGGTTTGATTTTATAAGCCAATGTTTACGGTCAATCTGAAGCTCGGGAAAGTCATCTTTGGCTTAACAGAGCCAAAAATTAACAGAAAAAACGGTAATAAGACCGTGCGTATAACTGTATCTTAGGGATATCTCTAGTCAACAGCCATAGAACCCTACAAGGGGATAGGCAAATTGTCAATCCCCCAGCTTTGCGTGTTATAGTGCTCCCGTGAGCACTGCTATATATCCTAAAAAGACGAAAGTCCAATAATGATATGAATAAAATTCACAACAGAGTTAACTATTTAGATGAGCTCAACCCCGCGCAAAAAGAAGCGGCCCTACACACCGATGGCCCCTTGATGATTCTGGCAGGAGCGGGAAGTGGTAAAACAAAAACCATTACACACCGCATCGCCCACCTTATAGCCTCTGGCGTCGCGCCAGAAAACATTCTTGCAGTTACATTCACCAACAAAGCAGCAGGAGAAATGAGGGAGCGCGTAACAGAACTTTTGAAAAAAACCCCGGGAGCAAACTTTCCTATTTCGCTCATAGCTCAAAACACTGGCCCCACTGTTTCTACCTTTCACTCGCTCGGCGTACGTCTTCTTCGTGCATTTGGTACGCACCTCAGTATCCCCCGTTCATTTAATATTTGGGACAGAGCGGACAGCGTACGCGCAGTGAAAGCAGCCCTCAAGGAGTTAGACCTGGACAAACAATACGAAGCGAAAACAGTGCTCGGGAAAATATCCCGCGCCAAAGGAGACGGTATTTCGCTCCATAAATTTACTGAGTCTCCTCAAAACATTTTGGAAGAAACTGTAGCCGAAGTGTGGCAGCGTTACGAGAGAGCATTGGCAAGAGAGAAGGCACTCGATTTTGATGACCTTCTTTTAAAGACATTGGTTTTACTTTCAAAGTACGAAGATGTGCTTAAGAAGTGTCGCGCACGCTGGCAATACATCACTGTAGACGAATATCAGGATACAAACCAAGTACAATTTGCAATTGCTCGACTTCTTGCGGAACCTCACAATAATATTTGTGTGGTAGGTGACATAGACCAAAATATTTACTCCTGGAGAGGTGCTGATATCTCACATCTTCTTACATTTGAAGAAACATTCGCCGGCACAAAAGTAATTTTGCTTGAACAAAATTATCGCTCCACTAAAACAATCTTGGGAGCCGCACATGACATTATTTCTAAAAACACACGCCGCCATGACAAGACTCTTTTTACCGACAACGAAGACGGGGAGGAGATAGTGCTCTATAGCGCGCACTCAGAAACAGACGAGGCGCAATTTATCGTCGAGAGAGTTTCTAACCTGATAGATGGCGGCGCCGACCCGGGCGAGATTGCTGTTTTGTATCGAGCGAATTTCCAATCGCGCGCACTCGAAGAAGCTTTCATCGCAAGCGGCATTCAGTATCGTGTGCTTGGTACACGCTTTTTTGAAAGAAAGGAAGTGAAAGATACACTCTCTTATTTACGAGCTGGAATAAATCCAGAGAGTCGTGGCGACATCGCGCGCATTATCGGCGTGCCAGCGCGCGGGATCGGCAAACAAACACTCGCGCGCATGCTCGAAGGAGAAGATCACATGCTATCACACGCCGCAAAAAATAAAGTGGATCAGTTTCGATCACTACTTTCTGTCATTGGAGAAAGTGCTCAAACAAAACCCGTTTCGGAGGTGCTGCGATATATTACAAAAGCATCAGGACTTGAAGCACACCTTATGCAAGGAGGGGAAGAAGGGCTCGAGCGACTCGAAAACATCAAGGAACTTGTAAACTTATCTACAAAGTACGACATAATGACGCCGCCAGAGGGAGCAGAAAAACTTCTTGAAGATGCTGCACTTTTAGGTGAACAAGATTCTCTTGATAAGAGTGCGAGAGCAGTTTCATTGATGACCGTGCACGCATCAAAAGGACTTGAATTTGACGTTGTGTTTATCACAGGGCTCGAAGACGGACTATTCCCACACCAAAGACATGATGAAAGCGCAGATGAGGAGGAGGAGCGAAGATTGTTTTACGTCGCACTCACGCGCGCACGTAAAAAAGTATTTCTCAGCCACGCTATGACACGTATGATGTACGGATCGCGCGATCTCACTGTGCCATCTGAGTTCTTAAGTGATATTGATTCTGCATACATTACAAATGAAGATATAAGTGGCCGACAAGAAGGAAAAATTGATCTTATAGATTTTTAAAACGCGGCCGGTGCGCGCTCAGTGAGCGCGCACCGCGGGCACAATGCAGAAACGACAGAGCAAACAACAGTATTGCCCCTCTTATTTGCAGCAAGTTTATTCTATGCTAATTCCTGAAACACATACTCTACAGAACACCATTATAAATACCAGAAAAATCCATCCGACCTCTCAAACAGGAATCAGCTACTCTAATACTCTACTACTCTACTACTCTAAAGAGATGACGCTGCGAAAACAACATCTCCCCACCATATAAGACACGCCGTGTCTTATATGGTATTGTGTAGAGATGGATATATTTCATGTTCTAAATAGAGGAGTAGACAAACGTGACATAGTACTGGACGACGGTGATCGTATTCGCTTCATTCACAACCTATACGCTTTGAACGATAAGAACCGCGCTCCAAACCCAATCACCCAAAAAGGGCGGCGGGAAAATTTGGAGAACAACCGCTCTCCCTTGGTAAATATTCATGCTTTTTGTTTGATGTCTAACCACTATCACATGCTTATTTCGGCGGTTGATGAGGATATAGAAAACATTTCAAAGTTTATGCAGAAATTTAATATGGCATATACAAAGTTTTTTAACGAAAAATACCAAAGAAACGGAGTGTTGTGGCAAGGAGTATTTAAAATAATACCTATAAAACAAGACGCACACTATAACTATATTCCTTATTACATCCACCTAAACCCTCTCGATTTTGCAGAACCTAAATGGAGAAGTGGTCAAGTTTCAGATACGAAAAAAGCCCTAGCTTTTTTGCGTAATTATCGGTGGAGTAGCCATCTAGATTACCTAAAGGTGCCAAATTTTCCATCCGTAATTTGTAAAGATAGATTGGAACTGTTATTTAAAAATGATAACGCATACGAGCGTGAGATCAGTCATATTATTCAGGACGAGCGGCTCGCCTCGGAAAGCACGTTCATAGAATAAAGAAGTGGAATATAAGACACGGCGTGTCTTATATGTTTCGTGTAAAAAAGTATGATGAGAAGATTATGAGGAAGATGAGAAAAAAGAGAACAAAAAAGAGGATAGTGTTAGGACAGCACTTTTTGAAAACACGCTGGGCAGCGCGGATGTTGGTACGCGAAAGTGGTGCAAAAAGAGGGGAGACGGTGTTGGAAATAGGGCCGGGAACTGGCATCTTGACACAAGAGCTTTTACACACCGATGCAAAAATAATTGCAATTGAAAAGGACTCGTCGCTAGTCGAGAGATTATGCAAAAAGTTTGCAAAGGAAATTGAAAATGGCCAGCTGAAACTTATAAAATCTGATATTCGTGATGTAAACATTGCCGAGTTGATAGAAACCGTGAATGTAGTTCACGATGGAGATATAGTCCCTCGGGGCAACAAGCCCCGAGATAATAACGGAACTCGCTCCGCTCGTTCAAACGCGCGGCATAGCCGCGCGTTATTAAAATATATTGGCTCCTCGGCTCGTAAATACAAAAGCTCGCTTTGCTTTGCTTTTTTATTTCTCTCGCACTACATCACCAATAAACAGAAAGCAAATCGTATCGATATCTACGATAAGTGCCACCTTGACGTTTCTGACAAAAAAATGTTCCAACCCTGCGACTCTTACATATTGGCGGCCAATATTCCCTACTACATCACCGGTGAAATTATTAGAGCGTTTCTCACTGCGGATATGCAACCAAAACAAATGGCACTCCTGGTACAAAAAGAAGTAGCCGAGCGAATTGCTAAAAGCAAGAAAGAATCAATCCTTTCCCTTTCAGTAAAAGCATATGGTACTCCAAGGTATGTAAAAAAAGTTTCGCGTATATGTTTTTCGCCTGTACCAAAAGTTGATTCGGCAATCCTCTCAATAGAAAACATTTCGAAGAATTTTTTCGACGACGTTGATGAAAAAACATTTTTTAACATTTTGAAAACGGGTTTTGCATCAAAAAGAAAACTTCTTATTAGCAACATGTCGGTGAAATACGAAAAGCCGAAGGTGTTTCAAGCACTATCCACCTGCGACATACCAGATAGGGCGCGCGCGGAAGAAGTCGGGCTTAAAAAATGGAAGTGCCTTACGAAACAACTTACAAAAGCGTCCCAGTAAAATTTAACGCAATGCTGGTGGTGTGAGAAAAACAAACGTTCCATACCGAACCGTATGGTGAGTTCGGTTTTTCGAAACAACGACAACGCAATGCGCCAAATTTACTGCTATGGTCACCCATCACTAAACATTTTGTTCGCCCTTCGACAAGCTCAGGACTCCAAAATACTAAGTGCGCTCGACCTCGCCTCGTCTTCGCAGTGTCGCTCCGCTCCTCGCGATATGGCTCCGGCCGAGCATTCAGCACGCGCAGTTCGCAGGCGCTGTGCTAATTTAGAACAATTTCTAAATTACTGGCTGCTTCCCATCATCAAGATATGCGTTCCAGGCCACACAGTAAGCGGTTGAATTCTCACAATACAAAAATACGGCGCGCCGGCAAGCCCTAGGAGCCACTGCCCCGCATGACTAGGCGGTCCAAATTGATATGTCTTCGTGGATCCTGTCCAAATAAACGGCCCTCCTCGCGGCGGTCCTAGACTTGCATAAATGGCTTGGTTGAAGCAAGGCCTCACAATAGAGGCTTGTCCTCCAAACGGAAAAGCTTCAGCGCGATGCGGCAGAGCCGCGACAACAGACAGAAATAAGACTACCGCTATAGCAACAAATACCCGTACCTTCTGAGCAAATGGGGCCGTAATCATATTCACATGATAGCACTGAAGAAAATCTTCACGTGATATAGTGTGGATATGCAATGGTTCAAAATGAATCCATTTATCGCCACTATTATTGGTGTTGTTATTGTTCTTGCCCTGGGTACAATTCTCGTGTGGGATAAAGTCGCGACTTCTGGATCCGGCGCACCAGGATATACCTGGGGTAAATACGGAGGTGGTAGACTAACTGACGTAACCGCAAATGAAGGGTCGCCTGGCACACCGAGACCGCTTGAGAGAGAATTTACCGAGGAAGATTTCTACGCTTTGCTCGAAGAAGGCGAGGACAATATATATGCGTCGCTTATTCCTCAAGCAAACATCTACGAGAGTCGTACTTTTGATGAGATTGGGACAACTACCGAAAACGGAGAAATCATTTTTAATACCGACGATATTGCAGAGTTACTGACATCTATATCATCAACTGCACAGGTAGGTTCGCCAAGTAATCCCTTTGAAAACGAGTTTGCATTTTCAGATATATACGCATTTGTTCCTGCAACAGTTGCGCTAGAGACACCTGAGCCGGCATCACTTGATCAACGTCAAAGAGAATTAAAAGACTACGGCAATGAGGCTGGTTCATATGTAGAATCTTTTACCGATCGTTGGAGAGATCAGGCACAGATCTTAAAACAATTTATAGAAGACATTGATAATGAAGAAAAGGCGCAATTGGTAGACGATTTGGCATTTTCCCTCTCTAGAGTAGGGAGAGACCTCGATGGCATGGACATAATTCCTGATTTGGCCAAGGGCGCGCACGCACGCCTTGTGTCAGGATACATTTCTATAGGACAAAAACTCACCGCAGTGGCAAACGCACGCTCAGACGAAGAGCTTTTAGATGCGATAATTGCGTACAATGAAGCCGCGGATGACTTCGCTGAAGATTATCTGTCTGTTGTTACCCTTTTGTCTGTTGCAGAAGTTACTTTTTCAAACAACGAACCCGGAAGTGTCTTTGTTTTTAAACCTTCGTTCACATTGTAATACCTGAGCTTAGGAGTTATCGACGGGTTTTTGTATGCAGTGAAAAATGGCGCGTTCGCAGTGCTATAATTCGTTCGTGGTCGAAAAACCGCAAAAAAACCGCCTGCCTGTGCGCGGCGTGTTTGAGCGCACGCAGACAGGCGGAAGTCTTACCGTTATCGCGGCGCTTTCGGTTGCCGTCCTACTTATTGCAACTGTGTATCAACTAACGAAAACTGAAGATGACGCGAACCTGGGTCGTGTGGTTGTTACTACTCCCACATTTACTATTCCTATTCCAGAGCAAGACAGCGACAATGACGGATTGCCAGATTGGCAGGAAATACTCATTGGGACAGATCCTAATAACCCCGACTCTGATAGCGATGGGCAAGTTGATTCTTATGCCTCAATTGACTACGTACAATCAGGTGTAGCTCCAAATTTGGATATATCTCCAGAAACACTCACTCCTGCCGATCAGCTAGGTAACAGACTAATTTCGGAATATCTGACTCTTAAAGGAGCCGGTGCATATACTGATGAGCGGGGAATATCAATTGGAGAAAAGCTTGCGGAAAATATCAATCAAGTGACCCCATTTGAACCGTATGTAATTGATGAAATACAAATTGACTCTGATACATCATATGAGCGCGTGCTTGCATACCGCAAGGAAATGCAAGAAGTGTTTTCACCGCTTCTAGAACTTGAAAGCGCCGAGTTTGTGATTTATGGCACATTCATTGAAAGCAGGGACGCCTCGGCGCTGGAGGAATTGCTGGAAATTGCCGACACATACGATTCAGCCGTAAAAGACGCATTGACAATAACTGTTCCAGAGGACGCAGCTGATGAGCACATTGACATTGTAAACGCTCTTGCTTTTTACGCCGCTGTTCTACGAGATATGGTTAGATATTCGTACGACTCAGTCGCCTCGTTCGCGCTCCTTCGCACCTACACCCAAGCAGAAGAATACGTATTTACGACATTTAACACACTGAGTTCATACTACGTTTTGAAATATCGTGATGAATATGGCCTGTAATACAAAACACATATTTAAGAAAAAAATAGTACTTCTCCTCGCCGTATTTTTTGTGATGTTTGTCTTTTCTTTTTCCTTTGCGACAGCACAAACCGTCGTACTACCACCGCCTGGTCTTGATAATGAGGTGACAGGTGGATTTGATATGTCGGGCACTGCATTTCCGGGAAGTAGCGTCGTTCTGACAACAGAGAGCGGCGCGCGATGTCAAGTGCGAGCGGATGCATCTGGAAGATTTAAGAATTGCACCTTTAATAAAAGTCCTGTAGACGGCGAAATAATCCTTGGTTTTACACAAGATACCCTAGGAAACACATCGGAGCCGGTTCAGGTGGGCACCGTCCAGGCGGCGCCGAATGCCGAGCGCTCTTTTTTGCGCGAAGGATTGTTTGGCTGTGCCGCAGGTGAATACGCACTCCCTACCGGAACCCTCACCGCAATCGGCGGCATTTATGTGCCGGTGAATGACGCGGCTGTAACACTTAACACTGGATACTTAGTCTATAAAGAATGCGTCTTGGACGGCGTTATAGTCGCTATTAGGGAAGCGGCAACTGCCGCGCTCGTAAAGAGCTCTCTAAACTACATCACGAGAGGAGGAGAAAACGGAGAGCCACTGTACGCGAAGAATTTAAAAAATTACTATGCAAAATTTGTTAGTGAAAGAACCTTTGAACTACTCAAAGACTATTCTGCGGGAAATATATGCGCACCATATCGCCAGCAGGTGCGAGTCGCTATCGCAAGGGAGCATTTGCGTGAAATACAAAACCCGACAAGTAATTTTTCTTGCAATATAGGTCTTTCAAATAACGAACATCAAGCATTTTTAAAAGGAAAGTGGCAAGGTTTAGAATCGTTTATGCAACTTGGGCTTAATCCACAAAACTATGAACTTGGCGCATATATAGAATTTAAACGGACTATTGACGATGATGTTGTAAAAACAATTGCTGAAAGAACTGAGCTTCTCGCTCATGGAAACGGGATCATCTCACCGGAGCAAATTGACCAAGTGCCAACCGATGGAAATGATACCCGCCTCGTAAGGACAATACTCACGCCGGGATTTCTTATCGCACGCCAGTTAGAACAAGTCGCCGGCTCTGGTTTCAGACAACTTGAAAGCGCAAGTGAAGTGGACCAAATAATTAACGCACTCTTTTCCGGAATTGGTAACCAAATTCTTACAAACATAAGGGGTCTTACCGGACTTACCGAAAGTACTCGGGGAAATCCTCCATATCTTGACCAGCTCTCGAGTGAAGCGTCTGCTCGCGTGCGCCAGAGCGCAACGAACGCGGCACTCACCGCGCTAAACTCAACACTCGCAATAGAAACCAGCTACAATACAATCAAGAAAAGTATTGACGCACTAATTGATAAATCGACTAATGACATTGTCTCGACAGAAGCAAGATGTTGGGGGCTTATTGAAGAAGCAGTTGAGGCAGCAGCGTTTGAATGCGCACAAACAATCACGCAAACAAATACGGATCCCGCGACCGGCTTCACTACAGATCAAGAGGTTTGTGTACTCCAACAACCAGTTCCATATACCGTTGCAACATCAACACAGTTTTCATCCGCCGTTATTAACCCGGAGATTAAACCATTGTCTGATCTCATCAAAGAAGATGTGCGAAATTCCGACAACGCAATTGTGCTTATCGGCAGACTTATAAATGATGTTCGAAACACGGCATCACAAACTATTCAGCGAATTGCCCTCGAAAAACTCGATGCACTCATTGGAAATCGTGCGATTCACACCGCATTTGATGTCAAGTCCGCACAAGAACAACAGCCAAACGTAGAGAGCACTGTCGGTGCAATTGTTGAAGAAACCATTGAAGAATGGGGCACGGGAGGAGGATGGTGTAACGTTACAAACAATGCTGTAGTACAACAATGGCTTAATGCGTGGCGCACCGACAGATGATAAATATGACCACAAAACGAAAAATATTTATATCAATAACAATCTGTTTTGTTGTTTTGTGCGCGGTGCTTCTCATGACTGAAATTGTTTTCGCGCAGGCTTCAAGCACATCGGAAAGTGGTAATATTTTCTATCGAATATGGCGCGCCATCGCATACCCCTTTGAATATTTATCAGGTGAGTTGGGTAAATTGTTTATAGGGATGGCTGTTTGGTTCCTTGGAATCGCAGGATCTATATTCGACATGCTTATTGAACATACAATCTTAAAATTCGCAAGCACACTTAAAAGCACTGGACTTATGGAAAATATAGAGCAGGTATGGGAAGCTTTCCGCGACGTCGGAAACATTGTCATCATTGGAATGTTCGTGTTCGTGGCAATTTCGATAATTCTTGGCCTTCAAACATACGGCGAAAAGAAAATGATTGCGCGCCTTCTTATCGTAGCAATACTTATCAACTTTAGCCTATTTTTCACGAAAGTAGTTATTGATGCATCTCACATAACCGCTATACAATTTTATAAAGGAATTGTAAATACAACGAACCAAGGGTCACAACAGGCATCAGCCGGAAGTACTGAGACGGTCAAAATAGCTGATGCATTTTTGGACAAAACTGGCATTTCCAGCACTTTTGACACCGGAAAATTTATAGAAAAAATCAATACGGATAACGGATCGCCATTTGTTACAATCATAGCATACACATCTCTTGCGTCTCTATTTATAATGACCATTGCAATTATTTTTCTTTACGGAAGCTTTCTTCTTGCGTCACGCGGAATACTTTTAGTCATATTGATGATTACATCTTCCCTCGCATTCGCCTCGTATTTAATTCCATCGCTTGACGGCGGAAAATATGGTTGGAAAGTGTGGAGAGACACGCTTTTGAAGGCCTCATTCATGGCGCCTCTACTTTTACTGTTTATATGGGCATCTTTATTTATATTGCAATCAGGAGGCACGGGAAATGAAAACACTATAGGTGTATTTTTAAACAACCCAACTGATACTAATTCTTGGGAAGCAATATGGCTTTTAATTCTCAGTGTCGGACTATTGATGGCATCAATTAAAATGTCTCAATCACTCTCAAACGGCATCACTGGTTTTAAATTATCTGCAAAATTCCCCGGGCTTGGCCTCGCCGCCGCAAGTCGAATTACTGGATACGTAGGAAGACCAGTTATAGGAGGTGGCGCAAGCAAGATAGGGGATATGTTAAATAGTTTGAATAAATCCCTCGGCAGAAGAGGAAGAGAGACCGGAATAGAAAGAGCATTTATGCGTCGTCTTGATAATCTTCAGAACTTCACATATGACCCTTTGTCAACAAAGCGCGGCAGATCGTTCCTTAAAGACACTGCCGGTATCGAGGTGGAAAAAGATGTCGGAAAAGGAGGTTATAGAGGGGATCTAGGTCGAAAGGCGGAAAAAGGAATCAAGCAGTCAGAAGCTGTTAGTCTTACCTCTGAGGAAAAAGAGAAAGTAAAACAGGCTACAATTGATGCTTCAAAGGCGGCAAACTCAGTAGAATATAATATTGCAGAAAAAGATAAGACAAATAATCAGCAAATACTTGAACAGGCGTTGCAAGAAAAGGCTAGGCATGCGAATCAAATTGAAAAACTGACAAGTACTTACGCAAACGCCAAGAATGAAATTCAAAGAAGACAAGCTGAAATAGAGCTCGATGAATACAAAACAGGCGCCGAATATACTGCAGTCGAGGAACGCATTAAAAAAGCTCGAAAAGCGGTAACAGACGCTGATAGAGTAACGAGTAGAATAGACAGAGAAGCGGAAAAGGCTGGGGAAGAAGCAGTAAAAACAATTGATGAAAAGGCCGTCAATCTGGCGAAGCGAACGACTCACAGAAGAGCGGGTACGCTTTGGGGCGCTATCGGAACCCCTGAGACAGATCCTGCAGCAAAACAAGTTGTAAGTGTAATCAAAAAGAAAAAAGGACAATCTAGATTGAAAGATGCTTTGAAAGATTTTGCAGATTCAGGAGCTCCGCCTCCTCCACCACAACAAAAGACAGGGTCAAACGCACCTGGAGGATCATAATGAGTTTAAGTATGAATGAGACAACAGACATAAATGAAACAATTAAGAGGCAATTTTTGAAATTGCCCCAAGTTGTTCAGGAAGCAATCACCGATGCGGATGTCGAGCATCATTTGCGTTCGCTCTCCGATAAACACAAGTTGCATTTAGACCAATGGCAAATTTTGGAGAACGAGGTTCTAATGACTCTTATGGGTCTGCAGCCCGCGGAAGATCTCGAAGAGAACATCAAAAAAGAGGTTGGTATAGACGAAGAGTTGGCAAAAGAGCTTGCAAATGATATTGCAACAGAAGTGTTTGATCCAATAAGAAAAGAGATGGAACGTCAGCTCATACATCCTGACGCAAAACCAAAAGAAACGGAACCTATAGAAGATTTGCGAAGTGAGGTTCTTGCGAAAGCTAGTCCCTCGCCGATTTCTGAGCCGGAAGAGGAAGACGTCCTCGCACCCGACAGGTCAAGAATCCAAAATGACTCTCTACATTCCATAGTAGTGGAAGAAAAAAACGGCAATCAACTGCCGGAGGAGGCACCTGTAGAATCTCCTGCAGAAACACAGCAAAAAATTAAAAGAGCGCCGGCTTCTGGAGAATACGCGCCCGGTATCACGAGCATGGAAAGAAAAGATATTAAGGACGATCCTTATCGTGAAAGTCCCGACGAAGAGTAACCACTCCACACAAGGCACATACATTACGTGCGCGGATTGCTATACTATAGAGTATGCAATTCCAAGTTCCGCAGTTTATTGAAGTGGAGGATAAAATTTTTGGTCCATTCACTTTCAGACAATTCATTTACATGATAGGCGGCGCCGGTATTGCATTCATTGCATGGAAAACACTCCCGCTGTATATCGCCGTACCTATCGGTGGTGGGGCACTGGGGCTCGGCGCCGCGCTCGCTTTCGTAAAGTACAACAACAGACCATTTATCCTCGCAATGGAATCGGGTTTTTATTACCTCATCAGCAATAAACTGTTCCTTTGGGATGCTGAGAGAAAGGAGAGGAACAAGAAAAAGAAAGCACAAAAGGCACAGTCGCAAGAGGTGGTAGTTCCAAAGCTCGCCGACAGCAAATTACATGAGCTTGCGTGGAGTCTTGATATTAAAGAACAGGTTGAGCAAATTGGGATGCGGGACGTGCCTGAATCTGCAGCAGGAAATGTTGCGGAGGTAAAGAC
>Ga0066639_10001191_pt1 | contig 23164 bp, 21 predicted proteins | sample CryGeyCG2114_010_2_FD_59504 | JGI IMG/M metagenome (GOLD analysis project Ga0066639, IMG submission 59504) | Groundwater microbial communities from aquifer - Crystal Geyser CG10_big_fil_rev_8/21/14_0.10 | ecosystem: Environmental > Aquatic > Deep subsurface > Groundwater | place: USA: Utah...
CAAAGAGTTAGAAAAGCCTGGTCGTGATCCAAGAGATCCATTTAAAGTTTTTAACTATAGAGATGATATTTCTAAGTTATCAGATTTAAAACCGGGAATGATCTGTCCAGGAATTGTGACAAACGTGACCAATTTTGGTGCTTTTGTAGACTTGGGCGTTCATCAAGATGGCTTAGTGCATATCTCTGAGTTAGCTGAAAAATTTGTCGATGACCCTCAAAAAGTGGTCGCCCCCGGCGATGTGGTCTCGGTAAAAGTGATGGGTGTTAATTTAGAGAAAAATCAGATTTCACTAACAATGAAACTGACAGAAAAACCACCTGCCCCGGCCCCAAGGGAACGACCTCCCCGTCAAGAAAATCAACGTCGCGGGCCACCAAGAGATCAACGCCAGAACTTTAAAAAATCTGGGCAGGGTCTCGGTAAACCTAGAAATGATAGACCAAGGAGACCGGCTCCTCCGCCTTTAAATAATCCCTTTGCAGGTTTAGCGGCTTTAAAAGATCAGCTGAAGAAATAAAAAAAGGCAAGGAGTGATCCTTGCCTTTGAGTTTTCATCTTTAAAAGAGGCCTACTTCTTTTTTACTTCTAATAACTCTACATCAAAGATCAATACAGAATTAGGTGGAATGCCTGGGCGACCTTGCGGACCGTAGGCAAGTTCCGGTGGAATATAAAGCTTATATTTTGATCCAGCTTTCATCATCTTAAGAGCCTCTGTCCAGCCGGGAATCACTCCATTGACTGGAAATTCAGCCGGTTCGTTGCGCTTGTAAGAGCTGTCAAACTCGGATCCATCAACAAGAGTTCCTTTGTAGTGAACCTTCACAATGCTTTTATCGCCGGGTTTTGCGCCTTTGCCCTCTTCAACGACTTCATACTGAAGACCTGAATCGGTGGTTTTTACATTAGGTTTTGCTTTGTTTTCTTCTAGAAATTTTTTGCCTTTTTCTTCGTTGGTTTTGGCCTCAGCTTCTGCTTTTGCCATCATTTTTTCTCTCATGCTCATCATGGCTTTTTGCATTTCTTCTTGTGAAAGCTTTGGCTCTTTGCCTTCTACAGCATCTTTAATAGAAGCTGCCATCATGCTTACATCTGGCTCCATTCCCTGCATTTTTAAGCTTTGTCCAATCTGTTGGCCAATGGCATAGCTGACTTTTTCTTCATCAGTTTTAGGTGTAGAGTTCTTAAATTTATCGCAACCAAATGCTGATAGCAGAATTCCAGTTGCAAAAAGAATTATTAATTTTTGTTGAAGCAGTTTCAAAACCGTCTCCTTGTTGTAATATATTGTTTCGTCCAACAGGCTCATCTTTAATTATAAAGTTACAAATAGCTAGAGAAAAATCAAATGATTAACAATTTCAACAAAACCTTCGCCCCCCCTTTTCTTGGAAATATACTGGGGAGGAGACTTTAGTTGTGTTGCAAATTTTTTAATATTGGCCACGGCAAAGCTGTTTTTGAAGTATTGAAAGCTGGGCTCATCGTTGGGGGAGTCGCCCACAAAGGCTGAAAACTTTTGACCTTTGGGGCTTGCGAGATCAAGGTCTAACTCATGTTTGGCAAACCGCTTACACATGGTGACTTTATCGTAGTTTCCAAACCATCCATTGACATGAATAGAGCTCACTTTAGATGTAGCGCCATGTTCTTTGAAAACAGATTGAATTTTTTGAACAGAGGAATCTGGAAGTGGTTTGACATCTTCAGCGTAGTCTATAGCGAGGTCGAAAAGTCGGCAAAATTGATCTGAAGCAATGCGAGCTCCTTTTACTTTTTTTAGAATTTCAGGGGCTATGATCTCATCAAGGCTTGTTCTGGCCTGGACTCTTTTCTTTTCTGAGAGTGCGTAGCTGCGAGACATTTTGTGTTGATAATATCGGAAGTATAGAGCTCCGTTTTCTCCAATCACACCAGCCACCGGCCAAAAACGGGCGATCATTTCGCACCAGCCAGCGGGCCGGCCTGTTACTGGAATGACTAAAATGCCATGGTCTTTTAACCGCCAAAGAGCTTCATAGGCCGCGGCGGGGAGCTGGCCTTCTGTCGTGATGGTGTCATCAATATCGTGAAACAGATATTTTATCTTTCCTTGAAATGCACTTAATGGTCTCATCACAGAATTATTGAACATGATCCTTGAGTTTTGGTCCACTGACTTAAGGCTAGCTTGTGATGCAGCGAGTAAAAAAATCTTGTTGCGAAGCTGAGCTGATTCCTATCATTTTGAATGAGTTTGTAGACAACATGGAGTGACATTTAAATGGCAGCCAAAGCGAAAACACGTGGAAAAGTTAAAAAATCTGAGTCCGCGGCTCAAGTCTCTGTAGCTGGAAGTAAGGTTTTGGTGGTGGTGGAGTCGCCTACGAAGGCCAAAACCATCAGAAAATTTTTAGGTAAAAACTTTGTTGTAGAGTCCTGTATGGGGCATGTGCGAGACCTTCCCCAGTCTGCCAAAGATATTCCAGAAAAAATAAAAAAAGAACCCTGGTCTCATCTGGGGGTAAATGTTGAAAAAGACTTTGAACCTGTATATTGCGTTCCTAAAAATAAAACAAAAATTGTTTCTCAATTAAAAGATAAATTAAAAGATGCCACTGAACTCATACTCGCGACGGACGAAGACCGTGAGGGTGAAAGTATTTCTTGGCATCTCCTAGAGATTCTTAAGCCAAAGGTTCCTGTGAAGCGAATGGTTTTTCATGAGATTACCAAAGAGGCCATTGAGGAGGCTCAGAAGAATTTTAGGCAGATTGATTTTAATTTAGTTAAAGCTCAGGAGGCTCGACGAATTTTAGATCGTTTGGTAGGATATACTATTTCTCCTTTAATTTGGAAAAAAGTTGCCTATGGATTATCTGCCGGAAGGGTTCAGTCTGTTGCGGTGAAGTTACTTTGTGAGCGAGAGTTAAGCCGTATGCGTTTTGTGAGGTCTGAGTATTGGTCCTTAACAGCAGGGCTAAAGCATAAGGGCACAGAGTTTCGATCCCGCTTTGTTCAATATAAAGAGAAGAAAATTGCCACAGGAAAAGATTTTGATGGCTCCACTGGTGAGCTTGTTAAAGAAAAGAAATCTGATGTTCTTGTTCTGACCGAAGCCAAAGCTCAAGAAGTTAAGAAAGACATACAAAAAGAAAAGTGGGTTGTGCATGAGGTGGAAGAAAAACCTCTGACTCGTCGACCTGCAGCTCCTTTTATTACATCTACGTTACAGCAGGAATCCAATAGAAAATTGGGTTTGGGAGCAAGAGATGCTATGCGTGTGGCGCAGTCACTTTATGAGCAAGGTTTTATTACCTATATGCGTACTGACTCTACCTTTTTATCAGAACAAGCGGTGAAGGCCTCCCGCTCAACAATTCAAAAACTTTATGGAAAAGAATACTTACCTGAAGCTCCTCGAAGTTATACCCATAAAAAATCTAAAGGCGCTCAGGAGGCTCACGAAGCCATTCGTCCCGCGGGGGCTCAGTTTGTACACCCCGATGAAACAGGTTTAAAAGGGCATGAGCTAAAGATGTATGAGATGATTTGGATGCGTACTGTCGCTTCACAAATGGCAGATTCAAATCAACGGCAGGTTTCTGTCCGCTTTCATGTTGGTGATGCACTTTTTGTTTCCTCTGGCCTTACAATTCTTTTTCCAGGTTTTTTAAGGGCGTATGAAGAAGGTAATGATGAGGAAAAGGAAGAGAAAGAAGATCAGCTACCGGAGCTCAAAAAAGGAGAACAGGTTCAGTGCGTGAAGATGGACCCCAACTCTCATGAGACAAAACCTCCTGCTCGTTTTACGGAGGCCTCCATTATTCAGATGATGGAAAAAGAAGGCATTGGTCGTCCTTCCACCTACGCTCCAACCATTAGTACAATTGTTGATCGTGGTTATGCACGCAAACAGGGCAATGCTCTCGTTCCCACCTTTACTGCAATGATTGTGAACAAGCTTTTAAGTCAATATTTACCTCAATATGTGGATTTAAAATTCACTTCAAACATGGAAGATAGTTTAGATGAAATTGCCGATGGCAATTTAGATTTAGTGCAATACCTTAACCAAATCTACTTTGGTAAAGAGGGACTGAGTTTGTCTGTAAAAAAACAAGAGAAGCAAATTGATCCCGATGAAGCTCGTAGCATGAAGTTTGATCACTTGATGGGTTATGATTTTCGAGTGGGGCGATATGGTGCTTATGTTTGTCGTAAAGATAATCAAGAGGAAATATGTGCCTCACTTCCTGATAATCAAGCACCCGCTGATGTAGATGGAGATGTGATTGAAAAGCTTATTGAGCAAAAAATCAATGGTGCTGACTCTATTGGAAAAGATCCCAATACTGGAAAACCTATTTATATTTTGACTGGTCGCTACGGCCCTTATGTACAGTTAGGTGACTCTGATGATGAGAAGTTGAAAAGGGTTTCCATTCCACCAACCTTTCCTGTGGAAAATGTGGACTATGAAACTGCGTTGAAGTTACTGGCATTGCCCAAAACTCTTGGTCAATTCACCAATGGAAAGGATATTAAACTTGGCATTGGTCGTTTTGGTCCTTACGTAGTTTGTGATGGTGACTATCGCTCTATACCAAAGGGAGAATTCTTTTTGGAAGTGGACTTGAAAAGAGCCACAGAGCTTTTGTCTCAGCCTAAAAAGGGACGAGGACGGGCTGCTCCACTTCATGATCTCGGCGCTCACCCAGAGAATGAAGCTCCAGTACAAATTTTTAATGGTCCATATGGACCCTATATAAAATGGGGCAAAGTGAATGTTTCAGTTCCTGAGGATACGGCTCCAGAAAAGGTCACTATGGAGATGGCTGTGAAACTTCTTACAGAGAAGGTTGGGACCGCAGCGCCAAAGAAAAAGGCCGCCGCAAAAAAAGCTGCTAAAAAGGTTAAAAAGAAAACCTCCAAGGAATAGACCTTGTATTTTTTTTAGGAAAAGTAGTTCGTGGGGAGTAAAAGAGGGCACTCATGTCCCGCTCAGCATTGACAGAGCGCGCTAAATCTAGCACAAAATGGGCTATGGCCCTTAAAGCCCGTTCGACGAATTCAAAGTTTCAAATGGAACTCTCCATCACTCGTCCCCGTGAGCCTGATCGTAATCATCTTTTGGGTGGAAGAAGTTTTTATTTTTTTGATTTTGATGACAACGTGGCCTTTCTTTCGACCCGTATCTTTTTATTTCATAAGAAAACAGGACAAGAGTTCTCAGTATCTACTGCAGACTTTGCTCGCTACGGTAAAAAGGTAGGAGTTGCTGGACCATTTAAAGATTACGAAGTTCGTTATGACGATGCGACGGGAAGCTTTCGCCGTTTTAGAGATATATCAGACGTAGATATTGCAAGAGCCCTAAGACAACCCTTTGTGGAGGATGTTTTGGATGCGCTGTCAGGCGAGGATTTGCGATGGAAAGGGCCCTCGTGGGGTAGCTTTTTTCATGCGGCCTATAACCAAAGACCATTGTCTGTGATTACTGCGCGTGGGCACCATCCCGAGACCATTAAAAATGGCATTAACGCTATCATTGAAAGTGGGCACTTACCTGTCATTCCAAATTACTTAGCGATTTTTCCGGTGAGTCATCCTGAAACTCGATTTTTTCTTGGTGATGAAAAACAGAGTTTGTCTGTGGCTCGATTAAAGCAACTAGCCATTCGTCAGTCAGTGGAGCTCGCTTTTAAGACCTATGGATTTAATCCCCATCATCGCTTTGGAATGAGTGATGATGATCCTCATAATATCGAGTTGATATTAGAAGAGATGAGAGCTCTTAAGACCGATTACCCTGAGGTCTCATTTTTTCTCATAGAAACCCACGGGGACTCACATGTAAAATATGAAGTTCTCAAGGGGGGAGTGGAGCGTCACTCATTAGAGCGTTCCCTTGAGCAGCTCCAACTGTTTTAACGCGCCAAGAGAAAATCCTTGCTTTTCCATCAACAAATTAGGTCAAAGGTCATAGAATCAGAGTCCGGTTTTGCGCCGAAGAGTCGTATGTACTTTAAAGCTCTTTAGTTCGAGCAGATGGAGTGATCATGTTCAAATCTTTTAAAAAAATGGCTTTTTTAATTTCTGCACTACTGTTGTCTTTGACGACAGCACAGGCAGATCAACTTCAGTGTAGTCATATAAGTCCCATTGAAAAAGGTTTTTTGGCCTACCATGTGCTTTATAAGTCCTACAGTCCTACACTTGAAAGTAGAGTTATCGATCAATTCATTCAAAAATTGGATCCTACTAAAATTTATCTGATGCAAAGTGATGTGGATAAAATCAAAGATTTGTTAAGCGGTGTGTACGCAAAAACAGAAAAACAAGAATGTGGAGATATTTTAAAAGCTCAGCAAATTTATGTGGATCGTGTGAAAGAGCGTACTGAGTTCGCAGAAAAAATATTAGGTAAGAAATATAAACTCGCAAAGGACGTTGATATTATTTTAGATCCTAAAAAACGTGAGTTTATGAAGAACAAGGAAGAAGCCGATAATTTTCATGAAAGATATATTCACTTTCAAATTGCCAATTATTTAGCTTCTGACATGAAGCTGAATAAAGCTAAAAAACAATTAGTTCGTCGGTATAAAAGAAATTTAAAAACTCTTAAAAGTCTGAAGCCACAAGATATCTATGCGTATTATTTAGACTCATTTGCAGGAGCTTTAGACCCGCACTCTTCCTTCTTGTCACAAGATCAACGGGAAGACTTTGATATTCAAATGGGCTTACAGTTAGAGGGTATTGGAGCCACTCTAAGCTCTCAGGATGGGTATACAGTTATTGAAAATCTTATCCCTGGCGGTTCCGCTGCTAGTTCGGGCCTCTTAGAGCCCCAAGATAAAATTATCAGTGTAGGGCAGGGTAGTAAGGGCTCTATGGAGACTGTGATCGATGAACAGCTTCGTGATGTTGTTCGGAAAATTCGTGGCACTAAGGGAACTAAAGTTCGTTTAAGTATTTTAAGAAAAGTGAGCGGAAAAACAAAGAGGTTTGAGGTGACCCTTGTTCGAGATAAAATTAATCTTGAAGATGAGGCTGCCCAAATTTCTTATGTCGATAAAGTTGAGGGTGATAAAAAGAAAACAATTGCGGTTGTTGAACTTCCTTCGTTTTACTCCTCTTCAAGAAGGGGTGGGCGTTCGAGTGCGACTGACTTAAGAAAACTTTTAAAAGAGGCAAGAGCTAAAAAAGTAAATGGTATTGTATTAGATCTGTCTCAAAATGGTGGCGGAAGTTTAGATGATGCTGTTCGTATAGCTGGTCTGTTTATCAAAACAGGAAATGTTGTAGAAACACAAAATGCAACGAAGAGTATTGATCAAATGGCAGATGATGAGCCAGATGTGGATTGGAGCGGACCTTTGGTTATTTTGACCAGTCGTTTGAGTGCCTCTGCTTCAGAGATTGTTGCTGGTGCTTTACAGGACTACAAAAGGGCCGTCATTGTAGGTGGTGATCATACTTTTGGTAAAGGCAGTGTCCAGTCTGTGATGCCTCTTCCAAACCAATTGGGCGCTCTAAAAACAACAATCGGAATGTTCTTTGTTCCTGGTGGGGAAAGTACCCAGCACAGAGGTGTCCATGCTGATGTCACATTGCCTGGTCCCTATTCTTCTGATGATGTGGGTGAAAAAAGTTTAGACTACTCTCTTCCTCCTAAGAGCTTGTCTCCTTTTATTAGTGAAGAGGCTTATGTGAGCTCTGGGGCTGATGCATGGGTTCCTTTGACAAAGGAAGTGGTAAATAGGCTCAAGGCAAAGTCTTCTGCGCGTGTAGAAAAGAATGAAGATTTTCAGAAGATTATTAAGAACTTAAAAAAAGCAGAGGAAGAGAAGAACAAGCCTGTTAAAATTGCTGAAATTCTCAAGGATAAAGAGAAGGCTGAGCAGGAAGTAAAAGAAAAAAAGAAGAAAAAACTGACGTCTAAAGCTAAAAAAGAAGAGTATTTAAAGCGCCCTGATATTCAGGAAGCAACAAATGTACTTATGGACTTGATTTCTTTACAACAAGACCAGTATTTAAAGATGGTATCTACAACAGCGGACTCTACTGAAAAGAAGAACTAGTCTAAGGGTATTTGATGGCAAGAACACACGCACAGGGGCCTCAGGCTCGAAAAGCTAAGCCGAAGGGTTCTCCACGGAGAGCCTCTTCTGCAGCAAAGAAAAAAGCTTCTAAGCCTAATATTCGAAGTAAAAAGTTATCGACATTGCCTTTGTCGACGGCACTTTTAAGAAATATCTATGAGCTCATGCTTAAGTCTCGAGTGTTGGAAGAGCGTCTCATTAAAATCTATAAGGTAGGAGATGCTTATTTTTGGATTGGTGGCCCAGGCGAAGAGGCTTTTGGCGTACCACTTGGCCTGTTGGCTAAAAAAGGTCAAGGGCACCAACATGATTGGTTTCATCTCCATTATCGAGCGACGCCAACACTGATGGCTTTGGGGTTAGACCCTGCTGATGCTATTCGTTTAATTATGAATAGAGCCACGGATGTTAGTACTGGTGGACGAAATTTTTCTGGCCATTACTGTTATCCCCAGTGGAATGTCGCTCCCATCACTTCGCCCATTGAAGTTCAGTACTCTATTGCTATTGGAACAGCTTGGGCTCAGCATCGCCGTAAGGCCAAAGGTATTACTATTGTGAGTGGTGGTGATGCAGGATCAGCCGAGGGTGACTTTGCTAGTTGTTTGATTTGGGCCTCACGACCAGGAAACGAGCTTCCAATGTTGATCACTGTGCAAAATAATCAGTGGGGAATCTCAACCAATTACTCAACTCAACATGGTGAAAAGTACATTGCTGATCGAGGAAAAGCCTTTGGTATGCGAACGGCCATGGTGAATGGGAATGATCCCATTGAGTCGTACTTAAAACTCCAGGAAGAGATGAGCTACATTCGCAAAACCGGCAAGCCAGTGCTGCTTGAAACCTTTGTTTCTAGGCTTTATGGGCACTCGTCGGCCTCAGGTGCTAATTTTGCAAAAAATGAAGAGGATTGTCTCCGAAGTTTTGAGGAAAAACTTTTAAAACATGGAGTTTTAAAATCCAACGAAACCGATACTTTAAGAGCCTCATTGGAAGAAGAGTATCGTTTGTTAGCAGAGAAAATTAGAAGTGAGCCCCTACCCACAGCGGAAAGTATTTGGGAAGATGTCTATGTAGATAATGAGAATGCAGATTGGAGGAAGTTCTAATGGCAAATATGGCCCAAGCCATTCGAATGGCCCTTCACTATGGTGAGACTCATTTAGGTGTAACAGATGTTTTCGGTGAAGATGTCGGAGCCCCTATGGGTGGTGTTTTTACTGCCACTCAAGGTTTGAAAACAGCTTGGAATAGTCCTTTGGATGAAAGAGGAATTGTTGGTGCTGCCATCGGTATTGCCATGACGGGTGATCGCTGTGTGGCAGAAATCCAATTTTGTGATTATATTTTTAATACTATTGATCTTTTGAAAATTGCTGGAAATACATTGTGGTGCTCTAAGGGACAGGTGCCCATTCCAATGGTACTGATGACTCCTGTTGGAGCCGGTATTTTTGGTTCCGTTTATCATAGCCATAGTTTCGATGCTTGGGCCACTCGTTTACCAGGTTGGAAGATAGTGATGCCTTCGACTCCAGCGGATGCTTATGGTCTTATGTTATCGGCCATTCAAGATCCAAATCCTGTTCTATTTTTAAAGCCCAAAGCACTCTTGAGAGTGAGGGGTGAAGAACTTATTCCTGGTGAACCAAAGGATGACAAAGAGCTAAAGCAAATGATCGATGCTCCTGTTGGGGATCGTGCTCAGTGGAAACCGCGCTGGCCAAAATTGGAGGAATATAGGGTTCCAATTGGAAAAGCAAAGATCACTCGAGAGGGGGATCAGATCACTTTAGTTTCTTATGGACGTCATGTGCATACATGCAACAAGGTAGCCGATGAGTTAAGAGAAGAAGGTGTGCGTGTAGAGGTGATTGACCTAAGATCTCTGTATCCCTATGACTGGACCTGTATTAAAGAGTCTGTTAAGAAAACAGGACGAGTTATTTTTGTAAATGAAGATACTGAAGTGACTAATTTTGCAGAACATCTAAACTACCGTGTGGTTCAAGAATTATTCTATGAACTCATGGCGCGGCCTCGTGTGATTGCTGGAAAAAATGTGCCTGGGATTGGATTGCATCCAAACTTGGAGGAGGCCTCAGTGCCTCAAGTGCATGAAGTAAAAACCGCTGTTCGTGAAGCATTGGAAGAAGTGCCATAAATTATGGGTCGAAAAAATTCTATTCGTCGTCGGCAACACGCACATAAGCCTGCTAGACAATTTGATAAGTATGAGTACTACCTTAACTCTGTACAAGCTCCAGACACTGATGTGGTCTTTATGAGGGATACCTACAAAGAACTCAGGAAGAAAAAACCTCACACTCTGAGGGAGGATTTTTGCGGTACTTTTTCTATTTCCTGTGAATGGGCAAAACTAAATCGAGAGCATTTTGCTTATGGGGTGGATATAGATCCTGAACCCTTGGAGTATGGTCGTTCATTTTACCTGCCCCAACTGACCAGGCAACAACAAGAACGTGTAGATATTATTTGTGAAAGTGTGCTGAGCCATGATTTACCAAAGGTAGACATTATTGCTGCATTTAATTTTTCTTACTTTATTTTTAAAGAAAGAAAAATTCTCTTGGATTACTTTACGAACTGCTATCGAACTCTCAATAAAGAGGGGCTTCTTGTGGCAGATTGCTTTGGTGGATCTCTTTGTAATTCTCCCAATAAAGAAAAAACAAAGCACAAAGGTTTTATTTATGAATGGGAGCAAGAGTCTTTTGATACAATCACAAACCACGCTCGTTATAATATTAATTTCAAATTAGACACTGAGAAGTTTTGGCGTAAACAGGTATTTACTTACGATTGGCGCATGTGGTCCATTCCAGAGCTAAAAGATATTATGGCCGATGCTGGTTTTAAAAAAACTCATGTGTATTGGGAACAGGCCGATGCTAGCGGTGAAGGCACAGGAGATTTTATTCGCCAACAAACCCAAGCCCCCGATGATCAGTGTGATGCTTGGGTGGCCTATGTTGTGGGTGAGAAGTAATTATATTAAAATGGTTGATCCTGATTAACGCGTGCTAGCTGCTGAATTTCTAGGAGAAGATGTTTTTGCCAAGCAAGACCTGATGTTTCTGTTAAGTTTATCTTGATAGTAGTGAAAATTTTCTTCAGCTGTTTTTTGATCTCGTGTTGAAGAGGCGTTTTCATGGGCGCGGCGACTTTGCTTTAAATTTTTGGCAAAATGAGTTTTTTGAAGATTTGATTGAAAACATGTCATCCACAGATTTTGTGTGTTAAGAGTTTTTTCTAAAGCCTGCTTTGCCTCTGACTGCAGCTCTCCTGTATTTTTTAAACTTTGGTCAGCACAGAGTTTTAACTTAACTATACTTTCTTCTGTAAAAAGATCTGGGTTTTCAAAAGCTCTTTCCATTGGCAATTGTCCGATCGGAACCCATTGCTCTTTATCGATACAGGCCATAAGCCTTTCTTGTACTAATTGAGTAAAAAGCTCCTCCCTTTGCAAAACTGTCAAAGTGTTTAGTCGCTCTTCTATTCTTCGAATGGCTAATTCTTTAGTCAGGCAGTATTTGTATTGATCTATGAATTGATCTTTAAAAACAATCTCTTGAGATTTATGGCTAACTCCAAATTGATCAGCCAATACTGATAACGCCCTGGGTTCATATGTAAGGAGACCTGCAACAGAGCCAGTTTCATTATTTTTAAGAGCAATGAGAGTTTCTAAGGACGTATAAGAGGATAACCGCACATCAAACATAGAGCTATGGCAAAAGTAAGAGTTTTTAACTTTGGTCATTAAGTGCTGAACCTCTGCGGAGGATTTTATACGATCTCCGGCCATACGATAGGAGAGTTCTTTTTGTTGTTGTGCGTACCCTAAGTCTTTACCATATATTATGGATTGGGCCAGCGTGCTTGAGGTGCTAAGAAAAAGAATCGCAAAAAAAATCATGATAATTTTTTTTAATTCCATGGATTTTCCTCATCAAAATTTATAGAGATCACTTTCTGTTTTTTTCTAAATTTTCTTTTTGCCACTTTTTTATTTGTTCGACGAGAGGAGCGCTTTAGTTGCGAGGTTTTTTTTTGTAGTTGTCGTTTTAGCTCTGCAGATTTTTGTCGCTCTTCTTTAAGCTCATTACGAATCTCACTAATTTCCTTTCGAAATAAGACGATTTGCTGCTCTAGATTTTTAATCTTATTCTCATAATTATCGTTGCTGATCCATTCATCCTGGTGAGATCCTAAAATCGGTGTTTTGTTCAAAGATGCAACAATCGCACAAGACAAACTGATATAGGCAACAAATCCAATAAGCTTGATCTTATGGCGTATCCAGAAGAGAAAAGCGGCATGTTGAAATGTTGATTGATTGGCCATATTTCCCCCTTAGCTTATAGATACTGCAGGAGATGGGCCAAGCTCAGGGCTGATGAGAGGGTTTTGAAGGTAGGTTTGTTTCAGCTTGGGATGATTATTGTATAGCTGTTTTTCAGATTTTTTTGATCAATATGATACGTAGCAAATTGAGACAGTTAAGATCTAACAACCGTTTTTATATTAGTGAACTCCATAAGTCCAAAGAGACCAAGTTCGCGGCCATAGCCTGAGGCTTTGATGCCGCCAAAGGGAAGATGGCTCTGCGACTTAACAAAGTCATTGATAAATATGGAGCCTGTTTCTAGCTCCTGCTGAAAGCGCTCGATGCGTTTTGTGTTATTGGTGTATAAGGCAGCTCCTAAGCCATATATAGAAAGATTAGCTAGCCTCAGGGCCTCATCATCCGTCTTAAAAGAAGCGAGAGCTGCCACTGGACCAAAGAGCTCCTCTTCAAAGGCAATATTTCCGGGCTTTACTTTTTCTAGAATCTGCATGGGGTAAAAGTATCCTTTTTCCATTTGGAGTTCTTGCTCGTAAGCTAGCTTAGCTCCCTGCCGCAAGCTTTTGCTCACTTGCAGACGAAGATTTTTGGCGAGATCTTTTCTGGCCAGAGGTCCTATAGTTGTTTCTTCTAGTCGTGGATTTCCTGTTCTTTGTTTTTCAAATGCCTCTATCAAGTGTTGCTTAAACTCAGAGTAAATTTCTTTGTGTAATAAAAACCTTTTAGCCGCAATACAGCTCTGACCTGAGTTAATAAGTCGAGATTGAGCACAGAGTTGAGCTGCTTTTTGAATATCAGCATCTGGAAAAACAATATAGGGATCACTGCCTCCCAGCTCTAGCACTGATTTTTTTATATGTTGCCCTGAGAGACTAGCCACACTTCTACCAGCTTTGGTGCTACCAGTAAGTGAGACGGCTTGCACAATGGGATGGGCAATGATTTTAGAGGCTAAGGTGTTGTCGGCTATTGTAAACTTAAGAAGGTGAGGGTGAATTTTAGAAAGTAGTTTTTCAAAGGCTAAAGCACAACCTGTGGTATTGGGAGAGTGCTTAAGGATAATAGTATTACCCATAAGAAGGGCTGGTACGGTAGCGCGTATCACCTGCCAAAGCGGAAAGTTCCAAGGCATGATGATAAAAACAACCCCTATAGGGGATAAATGAATATTTTTAGGGGCACCGCTTGCCTGGAGTATGTTGTGAACAAGGGCTGGACTTTGCTTCGCAAAAAATTCACAGGCATCAGCACATTTGTAAACCTCTGCTCTGGATTGAGTGATGGGCTTTCCCATTTCATCAGTCATAAGCTTAGCTAGGAAATGAACATTTTCTCTTAATGCGGAACTTAATTTTAATATCAGAGTAGCTCTAGACTCTAATGAGGTATTGGCCCAATTTTTTTGGGATTTATGAAGAATCATTAGCCGTTTATCGACTTTACTGATGTCATCATAGTGATAAGTTTTTATGTTTTTTTCTAAATAAGGATTTATTGTTGTTAGCTGCTTCATAAAACTAAACTACTATAGCTTCTGAGTTATTTAAATCCTTTGACAAAGTGTCATAATACAATTCAAGTGAAATTCTTTAAAGGAGTTCATTTATGAAAATCAATTATATCAATAATATCAATATTCGCTCATCAGTTAAGTTTTTTACTTTAAGTGCCATCTGTTGCTTTTTATGTTTGCCGGCGGAAGCGCAAAGGAGAAGGGTGGCTGTTAGTAACTCTATGTCTACAAACTATGCCAAGCCTATGCATTATATTTCTGGTGCCTTGGGAATGTTTGGTTCCAGTGGGGGCTACTATACGGGACAGCGTAGCGATAGCAACCAGACAACAACCGCGGCTAACAACCTTTCCGGTCTTTTTGGTATTGGAGCTGACTATGATTATATGATGGCCGATGACTTGAGTGTTGGAGGTTTATTTCGCTATTACAGCACTTCAGATTCTTTGGGTGATAGTACATCCACTCAACCTGAAGTGACATTAACTGCATTAACTATCGGTGGTATGGTAAGAGCTTATTTTCAAACAGAGAATTGGATTTTTTCCGCAGGAACAGGGCTTGGTATTTTTTCTCCTACTTATAAATATAAGCAGGGTGGAACCAACTATGATGTTGATGTGAATACCGGCTTTGGCCTTTACACAAGCTTAGGCATGGGTTTTAAGGTAAATGAAGACTTTGTATTGGGTGTAGAAAATTTACGTATGCTAGGCCTTGGGGAAAAACTCAATGGCTGGATTCTAAACGATTTTATGATTAAGGGTCGCTTTAGTTTTGGTGGTTAAGAGTCACATTATTTGTAGCGCCTAAGGCACAGCACTGATATTTTTCACAGCGAGTTGACATGGTAGAGCCTTTGGAGTGATGGTCTAGTCATTGGAGGTTTTACTATGTCTAAAAAGATATTTAACCTAAGCCTATTTTTTCTGTTGTCACTAATACACATCCCTCAATCCTTTTCTGATGAACTTGAGTTTCAAAACGACACCGAAACTGCTTTAGAAGAAAGTACTGAAACAATTGATGGCAAAGAAGTGCGTCGTGTTCGAAGCGGAAAAGTGCGCCAGCGAAAAGGCGATGCTAAGGTTGGTGCTATTGAAGAGTCAGAGACAAAAAAGTATCAGCGTCGTCATGAAGCACTATCTCTAACATCTTTTGGTATTGGACCTTTTGGTTCATCAAATGTGGGTGAGAGCGAGCTCTTGTATGGTGGTACTATTGGTAAAAACTGGGAAGTATCTGATATTTTTGAAATTAGAGCTGATTTTATGGGTGTTGCAAATGGTAAAGGTTCCTTTTGGAGCTTGGGTTTTGGCCCTTCGTGGATTCCGATGACGGGAGAGATTTCGCCTATTATCGGGGTTGAGTTAGGACTTGGCTATGGTAATGGCAATAATAATAATGCTGGAGGATTTTATGGACAGGGGAATTTTGGCTTAAGATTATTTAGGCTTTCTAATATCCAAATGGAAATACTTGGCACATATGCTCAAACAATCACAAAGGAAGTATTGAGTGTGTATGGGGCCCAGTTAAGATTATTGTTTTAATTGGAAATTAAAATTAAGCCTTTAGGTTTTAGTTTCCTGTTGAATCCAGTCTGAATAGTCTTTGTTACCGCTCTTTGCCGACCAGTGAAGTACACATGGAACATCGTAGGAGTGATTCTTTAAAACAAAACTCGTTAGCTTTTTTAATAATTTTTTCTGAGTCTTAGCCAGAAGAATAACCTCACTCCCTTTTTCTACTTTCCCTTTCCATCTATAGATGGAAGTCATTTTAGGGATAATGTTGACGCAAGCACAGAGCTTTTGCTGTACAAGTTTTTTTCCTAAAGCCTCGGCCGCTTTTTGATTGGGAAATGTGATGTAGACAAACTCCATTAACATTTCCTTTTGCTATCAATACTTATTTTTCCTGCACCGATGGCAGCAATAAGTAGAAGAATTAAAAGATATAGAATTTCTTTAACACTAGCTAAAGATTTAAAACTTTCAATTTTATCCAGTTGAGTGGTGAGGGTAGCAACCACCATGACTCCTGAAAGTAGGATAGCGCTAATGCGAGTGTACAAGCCAAGTATAATTAGGGCACCGCCAAGCAGTTCTATTGTAGCCACAAAGGGTGCTTGAGCTTGAGGAAATGGAATATTCAAAGAGGTAAAAAAGCTAATTGTTCTTTCTAAGTTCTTGAGCTTACCTAGGCCCGCCCAGAAAAACATATTTCCAATAATGAGTCTGGTGATAAGTAAAGATGGGTTTAGTAAATAGGACATCATATGATTTAATTTTTGTTCCCAGCGGCAGATAGACTTCATGGTACCTCTTTTTTGTTATGGGCCATCGTGCACTTCTAATGTGATACTTGATGAATCATTAAAAGACTAGCTTCAGACCACTTTTTTGACCAATATTGCAAATCCTCTGCTGAAATGCTGGAGACTTGTTCAACTAAATCAAGAATAGAAGATGACTGTTGAGCGGCCATTAAAAATTGCATTTCTTTTTCTGTGACCTCTTGAGAGTGAGTTTCATTTTCTCTATCGGCATAAACAATATAAATTTTTGTACACAAATTTTTCTGATGATATAAATCGTAGCTGGTTTTCAAAAATGTATAACGCTGGGAGGACCAGAACTCCTGTCGTGGGCTCATATCACGTTCAGAGGTGTACTCCATCAAGATCTTGAGAATTTCTAATTTTGCCTGTTCAGCAATGAGAGACTGGGGAAATTTAAGTTGTAGTTGACTTGCGAAGCTTGTTGAAATTTGGGCAAGGCTGGTGAATGTAGATGGGGTTTCCTGAATAAAACTCTTTACTAATCTCTTAAATTCTTTTTCTCCAAGATGATCAAAGACAAGTAGAAAGTCTTCTTTTAGAGATTTATAAATGCGTAAAAAATAAGCCTTACTGTAAACTTGAAACCTTCTTAAGTCTGTCCAGGGTGCCTCATCACAATTGATGTTTAGTGCTTTTAAATCTTCATTTGTTAAAGTTCTAGATTGAGCCTCTAAAAGAAGTTTTTGAAATTGTTGTTGTCGTTCTTTAAAACTCAAGGGGAGTGTCCTTTGATACTTTTTTAAGTGGATGGCTTTTGCTCTTGATCTCTTGGATCATTTTAAGCTCATTCTGCAATTCATGCCATGGAGGGTGCTTATCATCTCGCTCAATCATTGTGCTGACGTAGGGGTTAATTGCGTGAAATTTTTTATAGAGCGCCCAAACTGGATCGCAAATTGTAGCATCGTGTGTATCTATCAGAAATCCACCTTTATCGGTGTGTCCCGCAAGGTGAATTTGACCCACACGATGAGCATCTATACTTTCAATAAACTCATAGGGGTCTTGAGAGTGATTAATGGCACTGACATAGATGTTGTTAATGTCCAACAGAAGGCCACAATCAGCTTTTTGCGCTATATAGTTTAAAAATTCCCACTCCTTCATTTGAGAGTGTTTAAAACTCACATAACTAGAGACATTCTCCACAAGAATGCGTTCGCCAAAGTAGTCTTGAACATATTGAATGCGGCCTATGATATGCTCAGCGGCCTCTTGAGTCATTTCTACTGGAAGTAGGTCGTGTATATTGTGCCCCCCGTGTCCTGTCCAGCAAAGGTGATCAGAAATCCAAAGCGGGTGAATCATTTCTTTGAGTTCGCTGAGTCTATTTAAATAATTTTTATTAATTGGATCTGTGGAGCCCAGGGAGAGGGACACGCCATGGAGGGCAATGGGAATTTCTTTTCTTACCTGTATCAATTTTTGAAGTTGTGGTGACCGATGACCACTCTCCCAACGGAGATAGTTTTCAGAGATCACTTCGCCCCATTGCACAGGGCTTCTGAGCTTGGGGTCAAGGAGGGCTTCGAAATAGGGACGTCGTACTCCAACGCCTACTCCATGGTCTTTAAAGATTCCTTTAAATGGACCAAGCACTTAAACCCTCCTCATTATTCTAGTAATTACTCGTCGTCGTGGCCACTGCAGCCATCTTCACCAGAGCAATCGTCAGATTCTTTTTTACCTTTACACTCATCCTTATCATGCTTGCAGCTGGATTTTTCAGCTTTAGCTTTTTTATCGTGAGTGTCTTTTTTCGCATCTTTTTTAGCATGGGCTTGAGTGCCAGAAAGTAGGCCAGCAACTAAAGCGGCTGCCAATAAAGATTTATGACTCGCGTTCATGGGGATCTCCCTTCAAAGTTATTTGGTACATCTACCTTTGTGTACCATCAGCCATTTTAGAGCTTTGTTTCTTACAAAATAAATTGGTTTTTTACTTAGGGGCTCTTTAAGAGCAGTTGTGTCACTAAATGGGTCTAGACCTAGGTCGAAACGAATCTTTATCGCGTTTAACAGGGCATAAAAAAAGGGGATAGTAGCCATCCCCTTTTTTAAACGAATATTGATTGGAACAGTTTTTACTTGTTCTCAGCCGCTCGTTTTTCTTGATATTTCTTTACCAGCTCTTCTTGAATGCCCTTTGGAACAGGGGCGTACTTCTTAAACTCCATGGTGAACTCACCCTTACCTTGGGTGCCAGAACGAAGATCTGTAGAGTAACCAAACATTTCTGTCAAAGGCACCTCAGATTCAATGATTGCGTAACCATCTTGAGAGCTAGAGCCCGTGATCATTCCACGGCGTTGGTTGATTTGTCCCAAAACGTTACCCTGATACTCTTCGGGAACAGAGACCTCTAGCTTCATAATAGGCTCGAGAACCACTGGAGCTGCATTAAAATAGCATTCACGAATGGCAGCCATGGAAGCAATACGGAAGGCCATCTCCGAGGAGTCTACGGCATGAGAAGATCCATCATGAACTTCGGCGCGAACATTGACCACGTTGTGACCAATGAGGAGACCTTTTGTGAGCTGTTCCTTAAAGCCTTTGTCACAGGCAGGGATAAACTCACGAGGAATCTTACCGCCAACAACGTTGTCCACAAATTCGTAGTTAAGTTCAGTTTCAGGAGGTAGTGGCTCAATAAAACCAATAACCTTTGCATACTGACCAGAACCACCTGTTTGCTTCTTATGGGTGTAATCAAAGTCAGCTCGACGAGTGATAGTTTCGCGATAGGCCACTTGAGGGCGTCCAGCAATCACTTCACAGTTAAACTCCCGCTTCATACGTTCCATGTAAATTTCAAGATGGAGTTCTCCCATTCCTGAGATAATAGTTTCATTGGACTCTTCATCTCGATGAACACGGAAAGTAGGATCTTCTCTTGTAAATTTATTAAGGGCTTTGGAGAAGTTATTAGCACCGCCTTTGTCTTTAGGAGAAATAGCCAGAGAGATCACAGCATCAGGCACGTGCATTGATGTCATGGAATACTGAACATTGCCGTCGGTGAAAGTGTCACCAGAGGCGCAATCCACACCAAAAAGAGCCACAATATCGCCGCCAGAAGCTTCTTCAATATCTTCCATTTCATCGGAGTGCATTCGCACAACCCGTGGCACTTTTACTTTTTTTCCACCGTTGGTGTTGTAAATTGTGTCACCTTTTTTAAGGGTTCCTTGATAAAGGCGCATGTAAGTCAACTGACCAAAGCGACCATCTTCTAATTTAAAGGCAAGGCCTACAAATGGAAGGTTGGCATCAGGCTTAAGAGTCACGATCTCTTCATTTTTCTCTTGGTCTAGAGCTTTATTAGTCACTTCACTTGGGTTTGGAAGATAATCTCTCACTCCGTTCAAAAGTAATTGAACGCCTTTGTTTTTAAAAGCTGAGCCACAAAATACTGGTACAAACTTTAAGGCAATGGTGCTTTTACGGATAGCAGTCATAATCTCTGGAATTGTTGGCTCTTCTTCCATTAGAAATTTATCACCAATAGTCTCATCGATATCTGCCAGTTTGCTCACGAGCTCTAGGTGAGCTGCTTTTGCTTCTTCAAGCATATCCGCTGGAATTTCTCCCTCAGTGATCACTTCGCCGCTGGGGCCAGAGAATATAAAGGATTTCATTTGAACAAGATCAACAACACCTTGAAGGTTATCTTCAATACCAATAGGTAATTGTACCATGCAGGCGTTTAAGCGAAGTTTTTCGCGAAGCTGCTCTGTTACGCGACGAGGGTTGGCTCCCTGACGATCCAATTTATTGATAAAGGCCAAGCGCGGAACATTGTAGCGGCGCATTTGGCGATCCACAGTGATTGACTGTGATTGCACACCAGCAACACCACAAAGTACAAGAATAGCTCCATCAAGAACGCGAAGGGCTCTTTCCACTTCAATGGTAAAATCCACGTGCCCCGGAGTATCAATAATGTTGATATTAAGATCGTTCCATGTGCAGTAAGTGGCTGCAGACTGAATGGTAATCCCTTTTTCTCTTTCAAGATCCATGGAATCCATTTTAGCGCCGACGCCATCTTTTCCGCGCACTTCGTGAATTTTATGAATTCGTCCTGTGTAGAAAAGAATACGCTCAGTTAATGTCGTTTTACCCGAATCAATGTGGGCCGAGATTCCAATATTTCGAATTTTCGTAAGATCTAATTCCGCCATAGTCTCCTCTTCGCAGTGGCACAATTGCACATTATCAAACCGGCAACTTTACTTATTTTCGCTAGCCCAGGGGCAAAGCTTAACAAGCACTCGCTGACTGGTTTTTTACTATTGTTTAAGAACCAATTTTAGTACCATAGGGCTCAATTAAAGGGAAGTTAAGAGTTCCTCTTTTTTATGGGAAAATTTATGGGCAAATGGAGTAAAACTGGGCTTTAAATGGAATTAAATCGAGCTTTAGAGGTTTTGAGGAATATTTTTGGATTTGAGTCCTTTCGGGGGGCTCAAAAAGAGGTTATCGAAAAGGTGTTGGCTCGAGAATCAGCTTTAACCTTGATGCCTACGGGGACAGGTAAAAGTTTGTGCTACCAAATTCCGGCTCGCCTCTTTGGGGGTACCACTTTGGTGATCTCTCCTCTTATAGCCCTAATGAAAGATCAGGTGGACCAACTACATGGCTATGGTTATCGCGTTTGCTATATTAATTCCTCTTTAAGTCGAGAGGAAAAGCAACAAAGGTACGAAGCCTTACATCGCGGAGAGTATGAGTTAGTGTATGTCACTCCAGAACGTTTTCAAAAAGAAGAGTTTTTGGACGCTTTGACAGGGGTGAATGTTCCTTTGTTAGCGGTGGATGAAGCTCACTGTGTTTCGGAGTGGGGTCATGATTTTAGACCTGATTATAGACGCCTGGGCGAGTATCGAGAGCGTTTGGGCTCGCCTCCAGTATTAGCTCTTACGGCAACGGCAACGAAAGAGGTGCAAACAGATATTTTGCAGCAGTTGGGAATTCCTGATGCGGATATTATTCGTAGTGGAATTGAAAGGCCCAACTTAGAGTTTGAAGTTTTGCCTGTGCATGGCTTTGACGAAAAGGTGAGAGCTTTTGTCGCCCTAAGGCATCAGAACGCCGGGGTCATGATTGTTTATTTTTCGTTAATTCAAACTTTAGAAAAGTTTGCTAAAGAAATTTCGAGATTGGGATTTGAGCCTTTGGTTTATCACGGACAATTAAAGCCCCAGGTGCGTCGTCGTCAGCAAGAGTGTTTTTTAAAGGGTGATGGTGATTTGATTTTGGCCACTCCTGCTTTTGGTTTAGGGATCGACAAAAAAAATGTGCGCATGATAGTGCATGGAGAAATTCCTGGTTCCATTGAAAGCTATTACCAGGAGGCTGGACGAGCGGGGAGGGATGGTCTTCCCTCACGTTGTGTTTTGCTCTATGACCCCGACGATGCGAGCATTCAAATGGATTTTATTAAGTGGGCAAATCCCGATGAGGGATTTATTCGAGGGGTTTATAGATTAATTGAAAAAAATCCTGATCGTTTTCTAGCTGAGGGTTTTGATTTTTTAAGAACCCAAATGAATTTTTATAATCGCAGAGATTACCGAGTGGAGACCAGCGTGAATTTACTAAAACGCTGGGGATGTTTAGAGGGTGAGGGTGAAAATTTAGTGGCTATTGGAGAACCCGAGGGAGAGTGGTTGAGTGAAGAGCATCGTTCGTTGCGCTTGCGTGAAGATCAAAAGCGTTTGTTGGTCATGGTTCAGTATGCTGGCTTGGATGTGGAGCCAGGTGATTCAGAGAGCGAGTTAATTTCAGCAGACGCTATCTCTGTGAGAGATGCCACTGAAGAAGATGGCGCTAAGGGTGAAGAATCGAAGGAGAAGACTTCGCCCCGTGACGCTTCATCTGCCGCGGAAGCGGTTTCTCAGGGTGGGAATAAAAAAAGCCAGTCTGCCTTCCATAAAAAATTTATTTACGATTATTTCGGAGCAGACTGATTCTCAGTTGGTTGTTGCACTTTTTCATTGAATGCAAGTAGGTATAATATTTGTTGGTTCTTAAAGGTTGTTTTGTCGTAGATGTCATATTTACGCTCAATCTTTGTAGAGGTTATTTGTATCTATTATACTCTGGGTTTTCTCCTGCCGTTTTAATTGAACTTGTTCTTAAGCAATAAATATATTTCTTCTCTTTGAATGGCAGTATTAACCATTGACATTATACCTTCGTTCACATACATATTGTAACTGAATTCGAGAAGATGAATCAGCATCAAGCTAGAAGGTTTTTAGAAGGACTCTATGAAACGTCAAAACCCTCAACTTTCTCTGTTAGAAAAGAAGCCATTGGCATATGGAGGGGACCTTTTAAAGACTCGTAAGGGGAGAAGGGGAGGGCGGCCTTTAGAGACCAAATCCACCATTCATTTAGTCTTGAGGTCTACAAAAGCAAAAGGGGATTGGTCTTTTAAAAAGCCTAAGAATGAGAGAGCTATTCAAGCTATCGTAAATAAATTCGCCCATAAATACCAAATCAAGGTGATTTCTTTAGCTAATGTGGGAAACCATCTGCATTGTCATATTAAATTAAATAAACTTTGGACCTATAAGCCCTTCATCAGAGCCATCACTTCGGCCATTGCCATGGCAGTGACAGGAGTCAATCGTTGGACGAAGAAGGATCTACAGCTTTCACAAAGTAACTCTGGTGCTAGTGGTCACTCCATAAAAGAATCTCCAACACAAAAGTTCTGGGATAACCGTCCTTTCACAAGAGTGGTGAGAAGTCTAAAAGCTCTGCTCACATTAAAGGATTACATTCGCATCAACGAGTTAGAGGGGTTTGGTTACCGACGAGATGAAGCCA
>Ga0066639_10001192_pt1 | contig 23164 bp, 31 predicted proteins | sample CryGeyCG2114_010_2_FD_59504 | JGI IMG/M metagenome (GOLD analysis project Ga0066639, IMG submission 59504) | Groundwater microbial communities from aquifer - Crystal Geyser CG10_big_fil_rev_8/21/14_0.10 | ecosystem: Environmental > Aquatic > Deep subsurface > Groundwater | place: USA: Utah...
GCAAACAATCAATCTTGCCTTGAATGCGGTGAAATTTCTCTATGCAGAGGTTTTAAAAAATCCCCAAAACATCACGTTGAAATTCGCGAAACGAAGCAAAAAACTTCCTGTTGTGCTTTCGCGCGCAGAAATTGAAAAAATCATCAACGCCACCGAAAACGCAAAATATCGGATGATGATCGCCTTGAGTTATGCGTCCGGACTTGCGGGTCAGCGAAGTTGTGCAGTTAAAAGCCGCTGATCTAAGTATTGACGAATTCATCGTGCACATTAAAGAGGCAAAAGGCAATAAAGACCGGATCAGCGTTATGCCGGAAAAACTGCAGGACCCCCTCCGCAATATCATTGCGGGAAAGCGTGCCGATGATTTTGTCTTTAGTTCAAATCGCGGCGGGAAACTCACAACAACGTCTCTGCAAAAAATGTTTCGGAAAATCCTTGCGAAAACAGGCATCAAAAAGCCAGCAACGTTCCATTCCTTGCGGCACTCATTCGCAACCCACCTGCTCGAAAACGGCACCGATGTGCGCTATGTTCAGGCATTGCTCGGCCACAGCAACATCAGAACAACTCAACAATATACGCAGGTAACAAATCCTGCACTGAAGAACATCAAAAGCCCGTTGTGAATAACGATTCGCGGCAGCAAAAGACACCCAGCTCCGTATTTCGCTACGCCTCCTCCAAAACTTAAACCCTCCCCGCTTTTAGATACCTTTTCAGTTTTCAAGCGATCGAGTTTATTGCGGTCAAAGTTTTTATGTTCGCAGATCGCCTCAGCCACTTCCAAAATATACGCCATCTCTTCCATATTCTCGGCTTCGGAAAACTCTGCAATTTCTTCGTGGAGTTTTTCTTTCAGCTTCAACCAATACTCCTCATCGCCTGCGATGCGCGTAACTGGATCTCCACCCTTCACAAGAATAATCTCGGGAATATTGTCGCGAATAAGTTTGTTACATGTTTTTTTCATTGAGGATAGTTGAATTATTGCCAGCAAACACGACGACGGATCCAATGGGAAACTTATTTTCAGCAAGAGAAATTTTCATCTCTTCAATTGCAAAAGTTATAAATCATTCTTCTCGTTTAACCTCATGCCCGCCGAACATAGTGCGCAGAACGGAAACAAGCTTTCCTTGATAACTCGGCTTTTTCTGACTCGCCGTACGTGCTTTCAAGGATTCGTGAATCACGATATCGGATATGCCCAATTCATGCGCCGCTTTCACCGTCCACTCACCTTCTCCGCTTGCAGATGCAGAACCACTAATCGTCTCCAACTCCTCGCCGTAGTGTTCAAATCCCTTTTGCAACCACCCGATCAAACGTGATGCAATAACGCTCTGGTTGTTATACACACGCGCAACTTCTGTAAGATTGAGATTAAAATCAGAAGCCTTCATGAGTGAAAACCCTTCAGCAATCGACTGCATCATCCCATATTCAATACCATTATGAACCATTTTTACAAAATGCCCGGCGCCGGATGTTCCCATATACCCAAGCGCTTCGGGCGCAGCAATGGCAACAAAAAGATCACGAAGAGCTTCAAAATCGTTTTTCTCACCACCAATCATCAAACACACACCGTTCCGCGCACCCTCCGGTCCACCGCTAACACCAACATCCATAAAACGAATTCCCTTTTGTGTAATCTCATCCGCACGTCGCATCGAATCCTTGTAGTTCGAATTTCCACCGTCAATCAAAACATCACCACCGCTCATACCCGGCAAAAGATCAAACAAAAGCTGATCAACGCAGTGATGAGGAATCATAATCCACACCACCCGCGGCGGTTCAAGTGCTTGAATAAATTTCGTAAGCGACGAAACTACCTGCACACCCTGCTCTTCAGCATGTCGCCAAGCCTCTTCGCTCGCGTCATAGGCAACAACCTCATGACCTTGTTCATGAAGACGCAACACCATATTCAACCCCATTTTTCCTAATCCAATATAGCCAAGTTTCATAAGCCGTATAAGTAATTAGTAATTAGTAATTAGTAATTAGTCATTAGTCATTAGTGAGCGGCTCGCTCCCCTGTTCATACATCATAAGTTCCAGTGTATCACGGTGCTCTAAAATCGGCGTAATAAATTTCCACGTAAGATCCAATTCATCACTGCGTGCAAAAAGCGTCTGATCTCCTCGTATACAATCAAAAAGAATCTTTTGGTATGCACCGCGCAGCTGTTCTGAATGAACAGGATCAGCATAAGAAAATGACAACTCTCGTGGCTCAACAACAAATCCAAAGCCCGGTCGTTTCGCCCAAAAGCGAATAGAAATTCCTTCGTCCGGCTGAATACGGAACGTTAACACATCATATTGCGGTTCATCTTCATGTGAACGACACAAACAGGGAGTTGGTTCTTTAAATGAAATCACGACTTCTGTTTTGTGTTCTTTCAACTTCTTCCCTCCTTCAATCAAAAACGGTACGCCCTTCCATCGCTCATTGTTCAAAAAAACACGAAGAGAAAAATAGGTTTCTGTTTTCGAATGCTCCTGAACGCCAGGAACATCCTGATATCCTCGATACTGACCTAAACGAACGTGGTTACGAGTGGCTTCGAGCGTAATCGGTTCAAGGCTCTGAAACACATTGACACGCTCACGGCGAATTGCGTCCGCCGCAAAAGTTCCCGGATGCTCCATCGCAACAAGTGCAAGAAGTTGAAGAAGGTGATTCTGCCCCACATCCCGAATCGCACCGACATCATCATAAAAATTTCCCCTCCCGTCAACGCCAATTGATTCAGAAAGCAAAATACGCACATGATCAATGTAGATACTATTCCAAACTGGTTCGAAAAAAATATTAGAAAAACGAAACGCAAGAATATTCTGAACCGTTTCCTTGGCTAAATAGTGATCAATGCGAAAAATTTGCTCCTCTTTAAAAAGAGTACTCAACTTCGCATCAAGCTTCCGCGCAGTTTCCACATCTTTCCCAAAGGGCTTTTCAACCAAAACACGCGTCCATCCCTCTTCGTTACTACATGGAATCGTAAGTCCCGAATCAGCTAAATGTTCGAATAATTCTTCGTAAAACTTCGGCGGCACCGCTAAATAAAATAACTTATTCGTACATTGTCCAAGCGTGTCATCAATCGTACCCAAACGCTTCGACAACTGCTGATACGCCTCAAGATTATCAAACAACCCTTGGGTATAATGAATGGTTCCCAAAAAAGCATTGAGTTGATCTTCTGAATGGTTGTGGTTTTGTTCCTGAAGAGCATCGCGCACAAAAGTGCGAAACTCCTCGTCAGAATACGTACTGCGCGCAAAGCCGACAAGTTTAAATCGTTCAGGTAAAAACCCACCCGAAAATAAATCAAAAAGAGCCGGAAGAAGTTTTCTTCGACTTAAGTCTCCAGTAATACCAAAAATGACCAAGATAGTCGGAACAGTAAACCGCTCTATAGATTGATTTTCCATGCACTTACTATAACAGAAAACTTCTCATTTATGAGGTTCGCCATTTTGAACTAAGGAAGGATCAATGCGAACTTTAAAATCAAGAGCAATCCAGTGCGTTGGCTCTCCCGTATGTTCACGATGAACATCTCGATAACCAAGAAATTCAATGTCTGAAGCATTAGTACAATACTCCTCTTTGACTTCTCGGCGAATCGTATCCAACATCATCACGAAAATCAACACCTCCTCCACCAATCTCTCACCTACCATGCTCATCGCGAGTATTTTCACTCCGCTTCGCCATAAGAGACTTGCCATTCCCATCATGACAAAAATACACAACGCCAATACCCGTATAATCAAAACGCTTTCTCAAACTCATGCCGCCGAAGGAGAGATATATTTTCTGCTCACATAAAACGTACAATACCCGACACCCATCAACACAAACCCAACAAGAACAAGTGCAAGCGGCCAACCTAAACTATCAGTAAAGTATTCAGAGGTAATTTTCAAAATATATCCCATCAAGTAAAATGACCCAAACCACAAAAATACTTTGCTTCTCAAATAAATACTAAGAAGAATAAACCCGAAAACAAGAAATGGGAAAGCAAGTTCCCAAAACACATTCTGACTGGGACGAAATCCTCCAAGTGCGAGCGCAGCGCCAAGAAATGCTAATGCACCAACGCCATACAGCCAGGGAGTAAATGCCTTGTATGCACCAGATAGCAAACCATATCCAAATAAAAGATAAGAAAACCCTAATACCAAAACACGATACTGAAAGAAATGCGTACTGCTAAATCCGGTATATGATCCCAAAAGAAAACTCGTCGTACTGAAATAAAGTGCACTCGTAAAAAACGTTGCGAAGATAAGAAAAAGTGTTTTTCGAAAAGTAAACAAGGATGCAAGGTAAACTAAAGAAAGAAGAAGCAATATTACACTTGCAACACCGCTCGATCCAAGATTATATCCTCCAACATCAAACGAAACGCCAACGCCAACAGGCATAAGCAAGGCCCCCATCACATGAAATACTTTACCGAGGAATGAAAACTGCTCATCGCGCGAAAACAAAACACCCACAATATATGCGGCGATCGCAGGACCAAGCGTAACCACAATGCGCGTAACATCATTGAAATCACGCCAATTCTGAACAATCAAAATAACAAGACCTAAAAAGACAATAATGCCACCGAGGTAATACAAAATCTTCGCAAGCTGAAAACCGTGCTTCGTACCACGCTTCTCTCCACTTCCCGCATAATATGCATCCAAAAGCTCTTGCTTAGAAAGACGATGCTCTCCTGCAAGAGACCGAACTGAATGAAGTAATTCTTCTTTATTCATAATAGAGATACGTAAACGCTATTGCTCATTAACCCAGCCAAGAAATGTAACATCGTAATAAGAATTTTCACCAACCTGAAGCGTAAGTGGTTTACTCGCCCGCTTAGTGGTGAGATACCACGTTCGATAGTCGCCACCGTTGTAGAAAAAAGGAAAGAAAGAAAAACCATCACCGCCGCGACCCTGCGTAAGACGAAAGCCATCAGGAGAAATGGGATTTGAATCAAGGGTTAAAAGCTGGGCTTCTTCAAGGGTTAATACAACACTGGTATCAGTAAGAACATTGTGGCGATAGAGCTTCAACTCCTGTTCGGGATAACGAGGGAGGAAGGGTTTTTGATCTTCGCTAACTTCAGCTTCAAAAAAAGCAACATGACCCTGTTCAAGACGAAATCCATCAAACCCAAAATTTCCACCCGTGTAATAGAGAAAATCAAATTGAGGCTCCAAAGTGGCACCTGGGAGATAAATTGCAAGCGCGACAAAGACAACCATAAGAAGCGGTATGGCAATGCCAATCATAAGCGGTATATTCTTTGCAGTATTCTGTTGCATAAGCTAAGAAATTATTTATGGATTATCCACCATGCCGTTCCTAAAGCAAAACCATTACATTGGAACTCAAGCATTGCTATTCCTTTAATAATACTCTGTTCTAGGAAAAGCTCAATACATATAACGAAATAAAACGTCCTTTGTAACGAAGGCTCCTCTCTAAACAATAAGTCTTAATCAAAGATCGTCACGCCGTTCTTTGAGTAAACGTGTGTGATGAAGATACCAAACAAGAACAATGCCAAGAAGAAAAAGAAGGAGTGCAACAAAAAATGACTGATCAAACGAAGCCGGAAAAGTATTAATCTCACGAATCGAAACCAAGACACCGTGTCGATCAAAGCCAGTCTGAACAGTTATTTTCCAAGGCCAAATTTTTCGAAGAGAACCAAGCATAAAACCAGCAAGAAGCGCAACAGAAATATCGTGATGCCGAGAAAAAAGCCATGAGAGAAAACGGGCAAAAAGTGCAAGACCAAACAAAGCACCAAGAAAAAAAACGGCCAGGAGTCCAACGTTATGATCAATAACAGCATCAAGAATTTGTTCATACTTTCCTAGCAAGAGAAGAATAAACGAACCCGAAATACCGGGGAGAATCATAGCAGAAATAGCAAGCATACCGCTCACAAAAATAAACCAAAGCGCCGCCGAAGTTTCGACAGGAACCATGCCGACAAGTACATAAGCAAAAAGTGCAGCAAGAAAAAATCCGAAACTATAAAAAGACCGCCATCGTCGAATACGTTTCAGAACGAGAGCAATAGAAGCAAGTACTAATCCGAAAAAGAACGCCCAAACAAACGTTGGATACGTTTTTAAAAAAAAGGAAAAGGTTGAGGCGAGTAAAATAATCGCGGTGAGAATACCCGCACCGAGGGAAAGAAGAAAACGAAACGGAATAAGCGACCATCCTTTTCGAAAATGTCCCTGAAAAAAAAGTTTTGGCACTTCCCCGGTTACCAGCTTAATACTGACCAAAAGCTCTTCGTAAATACCGGAAATAAACGCGATCGTTCCACCAGAAACGCCAGGAATAAGATCGGCAATGCCCATCACAAGACCAGTGACATATAAACGTAATGAACGTCGAATATCAGGCTTCATAAATCAAGAATACATCGAAATCATGAACAAGGAAAATGAACCCTATTCCCAAAAAACATTCGAACTTGTCACAAATTCCTTCCAAGGTCCATCCGGAACTGCTAAAGCAGAAATAAAACGCCAATTGATCTTATTATCAGCATTATTCAAGCCCTTAAAATGAAGACAATCACGAAGTGCGGGAGAAACATCCATACCATCATTATTCGCTCGCTTATTTTTTGGTGTATGTGCCTTTCCATTTAAAGCAAAAACGTATTCAGAATCATCATACTCGTACGGCCCGCAATCATTTACCTGCGCGTAGCAAACGGTGTCGTTATGTTGAACCTCAACCCATTGACCCTTCATCATACTACTACCACTCCAATCTCCTTCTCCTGCCCAGGGAACAACAACTGAAGCACTCGCCTTCCTTCCCTCGTCGTCAAAATCATCATACGGAACACTCACATAAAAATTCTGATCCTGCGGCATAAAATCAGCAGGATAATAGCCATTACGGTTAAACGGATCATCATATCCGCCATAATGCTCTTGCCAACGATCGTCCCAACAACTAAGCGCATTATCCTCCGATGAGCCATTACCAATTGGTTCCCCTACCCAAAAAACCGTTGCGGTAATATTACTATGCCACGGATAACTAATTACCTCTTGAGAAGGAAGAGGATTAACAATCTCGCCTTCAGAAAGTACCGAAGAAGGAGGACTCACCACCATAGCAGGAGAAGGAGTGGAGACCGGGGATATGGAAAGAATGGGAGAATGGGAAGTGTGCTCTAAAGTATCGTCGAGAGTATAATCAGGCGCTGAAACATTGCGCGAAAAAAAGAAACCTCCCGCAACGAATCCAAAAACAAGAATAAAAAAAACAAGAATAAAAAAAGGCTTCATAAAAAAAGATCGTGCCGATCCCTCACTCTTAACCATTGTTGCAATAGTCTAATGATAGAAAGGAGGATGTAAAAGAAAGGAGAATCGGCACGATCACACCACCACAATAGAACATTGTTGAGGAAAAAGAAAGTAGAGTTAAAATTAAAAACTTATACACACAAAAGCTTTGAGAAAACAAAATATAATCATATAATGAAAAGAACCATAAGAAACATTAACAAGCGAGTATGAAAAAACAATACATCATACGAATAATAAGTGGAGTTACAGGACTCCTTATCTTCCTAGCAATAGGTGGAATAGATGTGCACGCAAGCCAGCGAGCATTCATAGAGTCACACCGCGCAAATATATACGAACGAATATGCGATCGCCTCTCAATATTAGAGATGAGATTTGGAGTAACACTAAAACGAAGCTTCTGCGTAGATAACCCACCACCTCCGCCTCCTCCCCCACCTCCACCACCTCCTCCAATGCCAACACTTTCACTAAACGCCAATCCGACAATGGTCACGGCGGGAGGAACAACAACACTCATGTGGGACTCAATCAACACAAACGCCTGTGAAGCCTCAGAGAGCTGGAGTGGCAGCAAAACAACATCCGGAGAAGAAATACAAACAGTAGCAACAACAAGTACATACGCTCTTTCGTGCGGAAATGGTACGGCAACCACAACAAAATCAATAACCGTAGAAGCAACCGAACCAATTGCATCAACCATTGATCACATCCTCATCAGTGAAGTATATTATGATGTCGACGAAACGCACGGATCAGAAACCAACAATGAATGGATTGAACTCTACAATGGAACAGGAGAAGCGGTGGATGTAGGTGGATGGTTTATCGGTGATGCACTATCACCAACGGCAGATGAGCTGCCCGAAGGAACAATGATACCAAGCGGCGGATTTCTTCTAATAACGCCAGCAACCACCACGGCGTCATTCTGGAACATTCCCCTAGGAACTGAGGTAATCATGCTTGAAAGCTCTATTGGATCAAATGGCCTCGCGAATACCGGTGATGCAGTATTTCTTTCAAATACCGAGGAGGAAATTGATGCAATGAGCTATGGAACAAACACTGACGTATTTACGCCCTCAGTTCCCGATAGCGCTGAAGGACACTCGCTAAAAAGGAACAACCTCACCAACGACACAGACACCGGAGCTGATTGGGAAGACAACGAAACACCAACGCCGGGAGAATAAGAACGAATAAAAAAGGCATACAAAAGATGGTCAAAAGACCGGAAATACTTGCCACTTGCATTAATATAGCGTATATGCTATATTCGGTTGAATAGCAAAACCATTTCGAAGAGAACTGTTTAGGTACCAAAGACACCGTGTTGGTGGATAACATTTCAGGGTATAGAAACAGCGAAGAGAGAAATGTTAAAAATCCAACAATAGGCGTCTTTTTTTTATGCGCAAAAACAAAATTATGAACCGAAACAACACAAAACAGCGAACAGGAAGAGGGGCTAGTAGCCACCAGACAAATACACGCACGAATCAAGCTCCATCAAGAAGGAGAACAAGTGGCTCAAGTTACAAAAATACAAGAAACGGCGGACAAAGCGGCTATAGAAACACGTACCAAACATACCAGCCAAGCAGAAATCAAGGAACATATAATAGGAGACCTGCAAATGGAAGAAGGCGCATGGAAAAAAAGATTGATATACAGACCTTTATCGAAAAAGCATCATCAACGAAGCCAAGAAAACAACATGCCATTATGCATGCATTTAGCGATTTCGGGTTATGCAGCGATTTAGAAATGAATTTGAAGAAGCGCAATTACACAATGCCAACGCCTATTCAAGACCAAGCAATCAAGCCTATCATGGAAAAAAACGACATCATTGGTCTTGCAAACACAGGAACGGGAAAAACGGCGGCGTTTCTATTGCCCATTATTAACAAAATTTATAACAACCGATCAGAACGAGTACTCATCATCACGCCGACCAGAGAACTTGCGATGCAAATCGATAGTGAGTTCAGATCATTTTCCGAAGGAATGAAAATATTTTCCTCTGTTTGCATTGGCGGCTCTCCCATGCAATATCAATTAAGAAGCCTTACCAGAAATCCAAACGTTATCATTGGAACACCTGGAAGACTTGAAGATCTTGCGAGGAGAAAATATATCGATTTCAAAACATGCACAACTATCGTTTTAGACGAAGTGGATCGCATGCTTGATATGGGATTCATCAACACAGTTCAAGCAATGCTGAAAGAAACGCCAGCCGATAGTCAACTGCTCTTTTTTTCAGCAACGCTACCGGAGAGTATCGAAAAGTTAGTTCATCGGTTCTTAAAAAATCCCGTAACCATTCAAGTGCAAACGGGGCAAACAACGGAAAACGTACGCCAAGACGTAGTGCGCGTGGATAATGCTTTAGGAAAATTTGATATGTTGATAGAAATATTGAAACGACCAGAGATTGAAAAAGTATTAATTTTCAGTGAAACAAAAAGAGACGTTGAACATCTTGCGGTAAAACTCTACAAAACAGGATTTAAGGTAGATTCTATCCACGGTGACAAACGCCAGCGCCAGCGCCAGCGATCGCTCACAATGTTTAGAAAAAATGCCATCAACATCCTCGTAGCAACCGACGTTGCCGCACGCGGCCTTGATATCAAGGACGTTACCCACGTCATCAACTACACCATCCCGCAATCATTTGACGACTACATTCACCGCATCGGAAGAACAGGAAGAGGCACACACAAAGGAACAGCATTGACCTTTGTATAAAAACCGCGTCGCACAAAAATTCACTAAAACCCGTAATAAAACATGGAGTACAAAGAGATACGTAATATTGCGATTATCGCTCACGTTGACCATGGAAAAACTACACTCGTAGACGCCCTTATGAAGCAAACCGGCATGGTAAATGACGGTACGAGTATGGATTCAAATGCGCTTGAACAAGAGCGCGGTATTACGATTTATGCAAAAAATGCTTCGCTTCTATATAAAGATACAAAAATAAACATAGTAGACACACCGGGCCACGCGGACTTCGGATCGGAAGTTGAACGAGTACTGCGATCAATCGATTCTGTTCTTCTCGTAGTAGACGCGCAAGAAGGACCCATGCCTCAAACAAAATTTGTTTTAAAAAAATCACTCGAACTCGGGCACAAACCTATTGTGGTTTTAAATAAAATGGACAAGCCAGCAGCACAACCAGAAGAGGTGCACGAAAAGGTACTTGAGCTATTTATGGATCTTGGTGCAAACGACGAGCAGTTGAATTTTACAACGGTTTACGCAATAGGCACGCAAGGCATCGCAAAAAAGAAAATCCTTGATGAATCAAGCGACCTCACTCCCCTCCTCGACACCATTCTCGAACACGTTCCACCAGCGCCACACGACACGAATCTCCCGCTCCGTATGCAACCATTCAACCTTGGATATGACGACTATGTAGGACGCCTCGCAATAGGAAGAGTATATGAAGGAACAGCATCAACAGGACAGCGCGTGTGTATTAAAGATAAATCGGGCTCAACGAGAATGGCGACCATTACAAAGCTGTATACATTTCATGGTTTCGAACGCATAGAAGTAAAAACGGTACATGCCGGAGACCTCGTTATGATTGCAGGTATAGGCGACATTGATATTGGCGAAACAATATGTGAAAACGAAAACCAAGAAGCACTCCCCGCTATTGCAATCGATGAACCAACAATTACACTCGACCTCCTCGTAAATAACGGTCCCTTCGCAGGAAAAGAGGGGAAATTTGTAACAAATAACCAAATCAAAGAACGACTCAAAAAAGAACTCGAAGTAAATGTGGGATTAATGATTGATTTTTCTGCAACCGACCGCTACCACGTTTCCGGGCGAGGCGAAATGCACATCGCGGTACTACTCGAAACAATACGCAGAGAAGGATACGAACTCCAGGTTTCTCAACCACGCGTTATTACAAAGGAAGTAGACGGTGTTCTGCAAGAACCGTTTGATGAAATAACCATCGATGTTCCGAGTGCGTATGCAGGTTCTGTTATTGAAAAACTCGCGAAACGTAAGGGGTTGATGAGCGACATGAAGCAACAAGACAGACAAACTCGGATTGTATTCGAAATCCCAACACGCGGACTCTTAGGATATCGCGGTGAATTTATGATTGATACGCGCGGCGAAGGAATACTAAGCAGTCATGTTGCAGGATTTAAACCACACGTCGGAATCATCGAAAAACACGCGACAGGAGCAATGGTATCCATGGTGCCGGGCACAGCGCTTGGGTTTGCGCTTTTCAATCTGCAAGAACGAGGACAACTTTACATTGGCCCCAATACAGAAGTGTACGAGGGAATGGTAATAGGCAACACCTCAAAAGGCCAAGACTTAGCAGTAAATCCAACAAAAGGGAAACAATTAAGCAACATGCGCTCTTCTGGAAATGATGACGCAATCACGCTAACACCCCCCATAAAACTTTCAATCGAAAGTGGGCTTGAAATCATGCGCAATGATGAATATCTAGAAATAACGCCAAAGAGCGTACGTCTACGAAAGCAATTATTGAAAGCAACCGATCGAGTAAAATCCTCACGAAAACAATAAAAGACCGACAAATGTCTTAAAGCAACTGTTCCTAAAAAAATAATTAGCGAATGGTCTGTAGTCGATCTACTCAATCGAGAAATAATTTACAATATTCAAAATTTCCAAAGCTTCCCTCTTTTTGCGCTATAAAATTCTCGCATCGCGAACGTTCTGAGTCAATTTCAGATTTTAATGCGGTATACAAAGTAGCCATCTGAATAACCTGCTCAGCTTCATAACGTAACGTGGTCGTTTTTTGAAACCAGAAGTATCCATAACTACCAACTCCAATAACAATAAAAACTAATAGGAAATACATTTCCATCGGAAAGACCTCTTCTTTTTTACCGCATCCTTAACAACAACGCTACCAGTATCATGTTCCATTGCCTATATTATAACGTATTTTTGAATTTTACTCTTGCGGTAAGTTGAAGTTAAAAAAATCAAGACTTCTTTCCTTTTTCATCCCGCGCAATAAGCCGGTTGAAAAATTTGATAACCACAAAAACCGAAAACGCGATAACAAAAAAATCAAGAATAGTTTGTAAAAATTGTCCGTAGCGAAGCGCGATAACCTCTCCTCCTTCGGGGTGATAAAGAGCAATTTGTAGACTGGAAAACTTCACCCTCCCAAGAAGAAGCCCAAGGGGTGGTAAGATCATATCGTTCACCAGCGAAGAAACAACTTTGTTAAAAGCTGTTCCTACAACAATGGCAACCGCAAGATCAATAACACTACCCTTAAGCGCGAATGATTCAAATTCTTTAAGAATATTTTTCATAAAACTCATTATTACTCGAGAACAGCGGCATCAACAATGGCATCAATCGGACTGGGAATGATATAAACAAGTGGAAGAAAGATGTAAAGAGCGATACTGACAAGTGGCGCAAAAAAGGCAAAGAAAACAGCAATGGCATAAACGAGAGGCGCAAGCCAAACAGTTTTTTTCGCAAGGTGCACAATGTCATCAGGCATCTTAGGGTTAATGAGATGATAGTTGCGAGAAGCGTGAAGCCAAATAAAAGCAAAAACAATGCCTGTAAAACAAAGTGTCGCGCCATATAAAATGACCGATATCTTCTCTGGAGCATATTCGCCAATAAGTGCAGCCGGAAATGGAATGAACGCAACACCTAAAAGAAGAAGTGAGTTGAGCCACAAGAGCATTCTGTCAGAACGAACAATGAAGTGAAACATAATCGCGTGCCCAACCCAGAAAATACTAATAATGCCAAAGCTAATAATAAACGAAAGAAACTTCGGCCACAGAGCAACAAGACTCATAAAAAGTTCGCCATCCTGTAATTCAAACTGCGTAAGTTCAGGAATAGCAATTTCAAGAATAAGAAGTGTGATAGCAATTGCAAAAACACCATCACTAAATGCCTCAATCCGATTAGTGAGCAATCCCGCCCGCTTCGATGTTCTCCGAAACATATCACTCATCATACCAAACTCTGCACCGAACTGAAAATAGAAAAACCCCCTAGCTGAAAAGCTGGGAATTACACAAGCGGTAATATTGCCTCACCGATGCGGACACCCCGCCCAACAACACGGTCGGCGTATACCTTTACGCATCTTGTCCATACCGACAACAATACGCCGTTTTCTGGTTTCGGCTTTTTTAGGAGAAATCACCCAACAGATCCACTCATTCCGCGCAAGCGGTGTGATATCCGCCCACAGATGCTTCGCATGAAAATCGGAATTGATTGCTTTTTTAAAATCAGGCGGGAGTTTGTGCATGAAAAATTTTTTCAAAAAATTTTTTTCTTGAGCTTACACAAATCTCTGCATAGGAGTCAGGAATGTTTTTCATCTGATTCTATATTTCTACGGGTTACTGCTTCAAGAAAATCTCGGCCAAGATCAGTAAAAGAAAAAGACATGTTTGTTTTTATTAATGGATGCAGACCACCGCCTGCGGTAATAGTTCTCATAGCGGGTGCTTGACAAATACCCAAGCTGTAGAAATGATCAACCATGACTCTAACTCTTTGCTCGGGAAAATCAAAAAACCTTGCGACCATATTTGATTCAAATTGAGCGTATTTTGGATCCCAGTCTCTATATCCTTCCGAATCCGGGATATGACCAGCTATACTGCATTTTCTACCTTGACCCGTACCGTATATAATGTCGTCAAAAATCTAACTTCATCTGCTTCTAAATCAGACAAAATGTTTACATACTTAATATCAGCCCGCGCTTGACCCGTAGAAGCATTACTAAGTAGTGTCGCCCATTTATCCTGCAAACTTTCTTCATCTTCAATACTCACTTTGTCTAAAGCTTGTACGAAAAATTTTCCACTAAGCTCTTGCTGGATAAGCCCAAAGCTTTCAATCAACTCTTTTGTTTTCATTAAAATCTTAATTATATTTCTCGCACGCCAGCCCTTCACGCCATCCTGCAACATTCCCGAAAATTCCTTTAAAAATCCAGGGATAATTACTTTTCGAAAGCTCCCAAATCTTCAGGATTTATCTCCTATTCTTGTTTTGGAATTGATATCTTCATAAAGTTGTATTTTCCTTTAGCATAAATCCAATGATAAGTGTTACTGACGGAGACAGAAAACCCCACCCACTACGGAAATTTCCACCACCCCCATCCTAAACCAATTCCGTAGGGAATTCAAAAAATATTTTTCGGGGCGGAGGCGGAGAGATTCGAACTCTCGAGGGCTTTCGCCCTGCCGCCTTTCCAAGACGGTGCACTAGACCACTATGCGACGCCTCCTCTCGGGCGACCAATCTGCAGAAGCAGATTGGTTTAGCCCAACTTGCACTGCCATCTTACCGAATCAACTCCAACTTGTCACCTAGTTCCGTCCCACTCCGTTGAATCGAATCAATGGGTAATTCAAGCACGCGAGAATAGCGAAAAGACCAGAAAAAAAATCGCCACGGCCGAAGTGAATGCCGAATAGCCACAATACGAAAATCATGATCGAGTACAAGCACATCAATCGGATGCTTCATAAAAAACGTATGAATACCAAAACGCGCGCGGAAGTAAACCGCCTCCGGCCTCCCTGGGTACAGCAGCCCCAAAAGTTTTTCCGAAAAATGCTTCATTTCCCGAACAACAACCGGAAACGCTACATGCTTCGTCTCATTGCTTATGCGCATAGTACGCCGCAATTGTTGGCTTGAGTGCACGAATTGCTTTCCTGCGATGATTAATCAACAAATGTTCTTCCTTTGTTAAATCCTGAAACACCTTACCGTACTGGGGAATGAAAAGTAATAACCGAAAGGGATAGCCAGGTTCAATTCTTCCTTCGGGTTGTTTATTCACAATTGTCCCCTCGATAGAAGCTCGCTTCGTATACACTTGATTGCCGTCAAAAAACGCAACAACAGTAGTAAGTGACGCAAGACGATTTTTCTCACCCTTCATTCGTTCGAGACAATAGTGAACCAATTCTTCGTCAGTCGCCTCACGCTTGGGGTCAAGCCAAAGCCGCGTCTTCACGCCCGGCTCACCATGCAGTGCCTCAATCTCCAAACCGCCATCATCAGCAACCGCAGGTAACCCAAAGTGCCGCCCGTACTCACGAGCTTTCAAAATCGCATTTTCCTCAAACGTATTCCCCGTCTCATCAACAGAAAACGGTTCAGTAAAATCTTGCAAGCTTGAAAGAGCAATGCTCAAATCAGCTAGCTCCATACGAAACTCATTAATCTTCCCGGGATTATGTGAAGCAATAAGAAGCCGTGACATAAATTATGTCTTCATATTACGCAAAATATTAATACGCTCTGCAACCGGCGGATGAGTCATAAAAAGACTATGTAAGAAAAACTTTTTACTCTTCCCTTTAAAAGGATCACTTAACCAAAGATGCGCCGTGGTATTGTTCGCGGTTTTGAGCTGGTGTTGGTCGCTAGATATTTTCTCAAGTGCAGAAGCAAGCGCTTCTGGATAGCGCGTCAAGAGTGCTCCGGAAGTATCAGCTAGAAACTCCCGCCTGCGAGAAATTGCCAAATGCATAAGGGTTGCGACAAACGGAGCAAGCGCTGAAAGAACAATGCCAATAACAAGAAAAAGACCGCCATTCTTATCATTATTATTTCTTCGTCCCCCACCCCAAAAAAGTGATCGGAAAAATATATCAGCAAGCAGTGACACAAATCCAACTAAAATAATCGCAACCGTCGAAACAAGCATGTCCCTGTTCCCAATATGTGAAAATTCATGCGCAAGCACACCTTCAAGCTCGGATCGGTCCAGTCGTTCAAGGAGTCCTGTCGTAACCGCAACCACAGCATGCTTGGGATCCCTACCAGTTGCAAACGCGTTCGGTGCTGGATCTTCTACAATATAAATTTTTGGCGTCGGAAGTCCTGCGGTAATAGCAAGGTTTTCAACAATATTATAAAGCTCGCGTGCATTCTCTCGTGTCACTGGTTTTGCATTTGCCATTCTGAGAACAATCTTATCCGAATACCAATACGCAATAATGTTCATAACCAAACTGAACCCAATTGCAAAATACAAAATCGCAGAACTCTGATACACCTGCGCAAACAAAAAACCAATCCCAATCACCACCCCGAGAAAGAGAATAAAAATCAACCACGTCTTGCGAATATTTCTTGCTTTGTGGGTGTATAAAGAAGCCATACTATAATGTTCTACTTGTTGTAAATGTTGTAAACGAATTAACTAGATTTATTCGCAATTGATTTCTCCAAAGCCACTAATTTAAAATACTCTTTTTTGAGTAAATCATTAGGAGTTTGTATGGCACTTTCTTCAATAAAATTCTCTTGAATGGCTATTTTAATACAAGCAACGCATTCCAAGGTAGATGCTCTCGCACGACGCAAATAGAGAAGGAAACTTTTATCTGTAGACTGCCCACTTCCTTCGGCAATATTCAACGAAACAGAAACAGTCGCTCTTTTCAATTGATTAGTAAGTCCAAACAATTCGTCATGAGGAAATTTTGCAGTGAGACCATATGCTTCATGCACAATCTTCATGCTAAGGTTCCAAACTTCAAGGTCTTCAAATCTGTATTGTTTAAAATTATCGTCGTACTCCATTACAACAATTATAACCTTACAACAGCTACAACGTGCTTCGCTAAAACTTCACCTTCACATTCTCACGCTCGGCAGCATTCGTGGTTTCAAAGAATTTCTCTTTCTTAAACCCAAACATGCCGGCGATAAGATTGCTAGGAAATGTTTCCACTTTGGTATTCAGCTCCATCACAACAGAATTGAAGAATCGACGTGATGCCTGAATTTTATTTTCTGTGTCCGCAAGTTCACGCTGGAGATCCAAGAAGTTCGCATTCGCTTTCAAGTCTGGATAGTTTTCAGAAACCGCAAATAAAGTTTTGAGTGTTCCCGCAAGCATATTTTCTTTCCCCTCCTTTTCTAAAGGATTACCGTGTGCACCCATAGCCTCCGTCCGAGCCCTAGTAACTTTATCAAGTGTTTCTTGCTCGTGGGAAGCATACCCCTTCACCGTCTCAACCAAGTTCGGAATAAGGTCATACCTACGCTTCGTCTGTACATCAATATCCGAAAGCGCCTCTTTTGTTCGAACGCGCAACCGAACCAAAGCATTATAAATAACAATAAGGGCGAAAACGACTACCGCAACGACGCCAATAAGAAGTAATCTCATATAACAGAATGATAGCAGAAAATAGGCATTTCAACAATGCAAATAGCCCCCGCGTGGCACGCCGCCTGGAGGTTGTCTACTTGACTACAAAAAACAGAGAGCTTTCGCTCTCCGTTTTTAGAAATTCTATAACCTACCATCTACAAGCTAAGCCTACATCATTCCCGGCATACCACCTCCCATACCACCCATTGGAGGCATATCTTCTTTCTTTTCAGGAATATCGGTAATCGCAACACCAATCACCAGATAGTTGCTCGCAACAGAAACAGCATTCATAAACGCCGTCTTCGTCACTTTCAAAGGATCCACAATCCCCGCTTCTTTTAAATCTCCAATCGCATTTTTTTGCGCATTAAATCCCACCCAATTATCTCCATCTTTACGCTCATGCAATTTTTGAAGAATAGCATCGGCTGATTCACCACTATTTGCAATAATAGCGCGAATCGGAGCTTCAATAGCGCGCTTCAAAATCTGGCGCGCAGCATTAACAACGTCTTTATTGTAATCAGAAACATTGTCAGCGTTAACACTCACAACATTGAAAAGCGCCATACCACCACCGGGAACAATACCCTCTTCCATGGCCGCGCGCGTTGCCGCAACGGCATCTTCAACACGTTGTTTTAATTCCTTTTGAGCTGACTCTGTAGGAGCGCCGATTTTCAGAACCGCAACACCACCAGCAAGCTTACCGAGACGTTCCTGTAATTTTTCTTTATCAAATTCTGAATCGCTGTTCTTAACCTGCGCCTTAAGTTGAGCAATCCTGTCTTCAATCACCTTCCTGTCACCCTGACCATCAACGATAGTTGTACTATCCTTATCAGCAACAACCTTTTTCGCGTGACCCAAATCGCCAAGCTCAACACTGTCAATCTTCTTCCCCAACTCTTCAGAAATAAGCTGCGCACCAGTAACAATCGCAATATCTTGAAGCATATCCTTTTTGCGATCACCAAAACCAGGAGCTTTCATCGCCAGCACGGTGAAAATGCCACGAAGCTTATTCACTACAAACGTAGCAAGCGCCTCACCTTCAACTTCGTCAGCAATAATAACAAGTTCTTTCTTACCACTCTGCATAATCTTTTCAAGCAGAGGCAAAATATCGCTTACAGAAGTAATTTTCTTATCAGTAACTAAGATATAAGGATCTTCGATAACAGCCTCCATACGCTCCTGATTCGTGATCATGTAAGGAGAAACGTATCCACGATCAAACTGCATTCCCTCAACAAATTCATAACTATTTTCTAGCGTATTGGAGTCATCAACCGTAACAACACCGTCACGGCCAATCTTCTCCATAACTTCAGCAATCAGTTTTCCAATAGCAGGGTTTTTCGCAGAAAGAGTCGCAACTTCTTGAACTTTTTTACTATCGTTAATTTCTTCTTTTTGATTCTCAAGTTTTTTGATAATTGCTTCACTACCGCGTTTAATCTCTTCAGCAAGCTGAATAACATTAAAGCCAGTTTCAGAAATAACTTTCTCACCTTCATCAATCATTGCTTGTGCGAGCACGACGGAAGTTGTCGTACCGTCACCAACCTTATCGTTGGTTTTATCAGCCGCTTGTTTAATAAATTCCGCGCCAAGATTTTCGTACTTATCCTCAAGTTCAATTTCTTTTGCTACCGTCACGCCATCAAACGTAACTTGCGGAGAGCCATATCCCTTCTCAATAACAGCTGCACGGCCACGAGGCCCAAGTGTCATTTTGACGGCATCAGCAAGCTTATCAATACCCCGCTTCATCGCGGTGCGAGCTTCATCATTAAATAAAATATTTTTTGCCATATATGTTGTAACCCACAACCGATAACTAATTACTTACAACGAAAACCGTTATTGGTTGCTAGTTATTAGTTGTTTGTTAATTAATAATTGCTAATACATCATCTTCTTCTCCGACCAAATACTTTTTGCCATCAAACTCAATCTCATCGGGGCCATATTTTTTAAACAAAACAACATCACCAACCTTGACAGAAAGCGGAATGCGTTCGCCTTTATCATTCAGCTTACCCGGACCTGCCGCAAGAATCTTTCCCTTCATAGGACGTTCTCGTTCAGCGGTATCAGGAATAACAAGACCCGACTTTGTTGTCTTGTCTTCTTCAACGGGTTCAATGAATAAATGATTAGAAAGTGGTTTTACATTCATAAATATGATAATTAGTTGATAATGCTAGAGTATAACAAATCTTAGCAGTCTACGCAAGAGGTTGCTAAAAGGGCAATTTGTAGTATCCTAAAAGACAAACCGCCACAGAAAAAAGGAAGTTATTCATGGACGACCCAAGGCTTGAGAGTGCGCTGGAGCAGTTGCTGAAAGATTTCGAGGGTGGAGTACTCGACGCGCAATATCGAAAAGCAATGCAAGAAGCAGAGCCATTCTTCGAAGCATTGCGAAGGGCAACCGATCCGCGAGAACTCGCAAAAACAAAAGATCTACTCATCTATACCCCACCCACCTCTAAAGAATTCACGAGAAGATCCGGGAACAAAACACCCAGATTTTTTATGCCTTTAAATAGCGCCGAACGGCAATATAGCTTGAAGCAGTGCCCAAAACAATGCCAAATAAAATAAGGTATGTAAGGAGAGGAAGAAGGGTCGCTGAAAAATAACCCTGCAAGCTAAACTCCGGAACAAGAACGTCTGTGTAAGGCGCAATCGTAAAAATAAACGGAAGTGAGATAAGCATACCGACAATACCCGCTACAACGCCATAGATAATCCCCTCAATAACATACGGCCCACGAATAAAAAGATTAGAGGCGCCAACAAGGCGCATAATTGAAATCTCATCACGGTTCGAATAAATCGCAAGGCGAATCGTATTAAACGTAACAAGCGCCGCCGCAAACGCAAGGAAGATTGCAACACCAAGCCCAATCCGCTGAAACGTGCCAATAATACTATCAAGACGCTCAATGGCATTCTGGCTTTGGTAATAGGTTACTTTTTCAATCAGGCTTGCGAAATTCTCGGTACCAAGATAGGAAGCAATGGAAGAATAATCCTCAAGACGCTCTGCCTTAATATTAAGCGATGCTAAGAGCGGATTGCCGTCAACAAGATCAAGCGCTTGAGCGATAACTTGATCATCTTTATGTTCTTCTTTGAAAAGCTCAAACGCTTCGTCGCGCGAAATGTACTGAACAGCTTTTACGTGAGTCAAATCTTCAAGTGACCGCTCAAGACTCAAAATGTCATCTTCTGAAGTAGTTGTTTTAAACGTAACACTGATATCAATCTTGTCTTGAATGGAAGCAACCGCGGCATTACTAAACGCACCGAACAAAAACAACGACTGGAACACTAATATCGCAAGAACAAGAACGAGAATGGTTGCAACCGAAAGCCATCCATTACGCCAGAAGTTTTGAATACCGTATTTAACAATCCTAAAAAACGAAGTGATCATATTGTTCTTACACTATAACCTATTCTCTAAAATCTATAACCTAAACTATGACGTATTTCCCGTGTTTTTCATCACGTGCAACACGCCCACCACTCATAGACACCACACGCTTACCCAAATCGTTCACAATCTTCCGCTCATGCGTTGCGAGAATAACCGTTGTGCCGAGCTCATTAATTTTTCCTAACAATTTCATAATTTCATCGGTATTCACATCATCAAGGTTTCCTGTCGGCTCATCAGCAATTAACACCGCCGGACGACGAATCATAGCACGAGCAATAGCAACACGCTGTTTCTCACCGCCCGAAAGCTCTTTGGGAAAATTACGATGTTTCTCCGCCAAACCAACCATATCAAGAACCTGTGGAACCAACTCATCAATCTCGCCCTGCGGACGTCCTTCGACTTCCAATGAAAAAGCAACATTTTCATACGCTGTCTTAGTAGGAAGAAGACGAAAGTCCTGAAACACAACGCCGATCTGCCGACGCAAAAACGGCAACTCATTCGGTTGTAACTTGCCAACATCATAAGAACCAAAAACAATCCGACCCTTGGTCGGCTTTTCTTCTCCAATAAGAAGTTTTATGAGTGTTGATTTACCAGCACCAGATTTACCAACAATAGAAACAAACTCACCTGGTTCAATAGAAAGGTTGATATCCTCAAGAGCAACCGTCTTGTGGTTGTAGTATTTGGCAACGTTCGTAAGCGTAAGCATACAATAAATACAATTACCTTAGTCTACAGGAAAAAAGCCTGAATAACAATTCAAGCTCGCCTGATTACAATTGTAATTCAGATTCAATAAATTTATCAAGATCACCATCTAACACGTCTTCCGGCTGTGAACTCATAACACCCGTACGATGGTCTTTTACTTTTTTATACGGATGAAGAACATATGACCTGATCTGACTTCCCCACTCGGGTTTCGCATGACTGCGTAAATCAGAGAGTTCTTGCTTTTGCGTTACCTCCATAAGATGAAGAAGCTTTGAAGTTAAAATATGCAACGCTTTTTCTTTGTTCTGCGCCTGCGAGCGCTCATTGCGTGAGGAAACAGCGATGCCAGTTGGAATATGCACCGCCCGAACAGCGGTCTCTCGTTTATTTACATTTTGCCCACCCGGACCCCCGGCTTTAGAAAGCTCATATCGAATGTCGTTCTCGGGAATAACAAGTTTCTTATGAGCGTCTTGAAAGACCGGAACAACTTCCACGAGGGCAAATGAAGTATGCCGCAATTTTTTTGCGGAAAAGGGTGAAATTCTCACAAGGCGATGTACGCCTTGTTCCAGGCGCATAATGCCATACGCGTACTCTCCACGAACCTCAAACGAACGCTCATCAAGCGCATTAACTTTCCATCCTCGCCGTTCGGCATAGCGAATATACATGCGATGGAGCATGTCTGCCCAATCCTTTGCATCTTCACCGCCAGCGCCCGCATGAATACTCACGTGAGCATTATAAGTGTCATATTTTCCCTTCAATGCTTGAAACACGGTTGTTTTGTTTGAATTTTGAATTGCAGATGAAAAATACAACTACAAAACAATTGTTCCGATGTTACATCGGAATTACATTAATAACTATACCACAGCAATACTATCACAAAATCGAAACCCGATAACTATCGGAGTTACCTTTTTCATTCCGTAATTTGCTGTTATGTAAGTTTTGTACTTGAGCCACCTCGCGGACTCGAACCGCGGACCTATGCTTTACGAAAGCACCGCTCTACCAACTGAGCTAAGGTGGCAAGTGCCCAAGAATTGTATCAAACATTAAATAACTTTCAAAATTGAGCGGAATACCGCGAAAAATCACTGTGTGATTCGTAGGAGGGCCTGTCCGCCTTGGGCGGAAAACCCGCGTCTCTTGTTTGATCCCAAAAATATTTTGCTTAATTTGGAGTCCCTATTGTACTCCGCTCGAACCTATTTTAGCCAGCATCCTGATTGACTCGCACGCTCCGCGCGCGTGGTAGCTTGGGACTAATTCGTACGCTCGGACTCTGTGGTGACTCCAATCATTCCGACCCACGCGCGGAGTACCGCGCGTCCGCCCTCGCCCCGTTTCCGCTCTCCATGCTTTTTCTT
>Ga0066639_10001195_pt1 | contig 23144 bp, 21 predicted proteins | sample CryGeyCG2114_010_2_FD_59504 | JGI IMG/M metagenome (GOLD analysis project Ga0066639, IMG submission 59504) | Groundwater microbial communities from aquifer - Crystal Geyser CG10_big_fil_rev_8/21/14_0.10 | ecosystem: Environmental > Aquatic > Deep subsurface > Groundwater | place: USA: Utah...
CATAGTTCACAATTTTATCTAGGATTGTGCTGTTTCCATTGTCTGGCCAACCAGGGTATCCACCATTACCACCACCACCGGGCCAACCAGGACCAGGAAAACCAGGGTTTGGTCCTGGAAAATCTGGGTTCTGTGGATCATCAATAACAAAAGGTGGCCTTTGTTGCTTTAAAGAAAATGTAGTTGCCGGCGACTTCAGCCTTAAGTCACCACACTCATCCATTGGCTGTTGCAGAGTGTGTAGTGGTTGCTCTTCAGCCACCTCTTCAACACTGTATCCACCCAATTGAAAGTACATAGGATCATCTGTCATTTCAGCTTTGGCATTTGATACTAAACCTAATGCACTTGCTGACACGATCACGGTCGACACTAAATATTTTTTAACCATTGTCCCCCCTTTTGGCTTTTGGTTGGGTGGACTATAACTAACAAGCTTAGAAAATCTATGAAAAAGGGTTCGACACGTTGTATAAAATACATATTCTAAACATTTCCTAACATACCTGACTTTTTGTTGTCTCTGACCCCTCATCCATGATTCTTTGTACTTATGGCAGCCATAAGAAAAGTTATTATTCCTGTCGCAGGCCTAGGAACAAGATTCCTACCCGCAACTAAAAATCTTCCCAAAGAAATGCTTCCCATCGTTGATAAGCCCGCTCTGCTTTTTAATATTGAAGAAGCACTGAGAGCTGGAATTCACGACATTATTATCATTCAAGGTAGAGGAAAAACCGCAATAGAAGATTTTTTTGATCGGTCTGTGGAGCTAGAAGAAGTTCTAGAGAAAAGTGGAAAAACAAATCTCTTAGAGCGTATTGTTAATATTCGTAATATGGCGAACATTATCAGTATCCGACAGAAACAAGCTCTTGGCTTAGGGCATGCCATTCTCGCTGGCGAACCCGTTGTTGGAAAAGAGCCTTTTGCTGTGCTGTTAGGTGATGAAATCATGCTTGGCGAGCCTGGAGTAACCCATAATCTCGGCCAATGCCTTGAGTCCACTGGCATCTCCACAGTTGCTGTTATGGAAGTCCCCTCAGCAGATGTTAGTAAGTATGGCATAGTTGAACTAGAATCCACACCAAACCCCATCAGTCGAGTCACACACCTCATAGAAAAACCTGAACCATCTGAAACAAAAAGCCGGTGGGCACTTCCTGGTCGCTATGCATTTACGCCAGATATTTTTGAACACATTAAATCAACGGCTCCAGGTAGAAATGGTGAAATCCAACTGACAGATGCCATGCTGAAACTTGTCCAAACAAAAGGCCTAAATGCCACTACGTTTAAAGACAGACGTTTCGACACAGGCGATAAACTAGGCTATCTTAAGGCCAATATTGAATTGGGTTTAGAGCATGAAGAAGTTGGCAGTGAGCTCAGAATATATTTAAAGGAATTGGTTAAACGCCTATGATGGAACCTCAGTCTTTCTTACGTTTGTTTTGGTACTTGTTTGGCTCGGCACTCATTGCTTGTTTTGGTGCCTTTGAACGCGCCCATGCCTATATTCCTCGAACAAAAACCATTTTAGAACGAACAACAAAAAATCATGGCCGAGGACTATATCAAATTCAGCTAGAACTGCTTTTTAGAACCGATAACGGTAACTCAACAATTACAGAAACATGGCTTGTTGAACACGGAGAAAGTCTGTACTTGCAAGCTGCCGGGTCTAACTTTTCTTACACCGCAACTTATAAGGGAAAACAAAAGTTTTTTGTTGATGAGAACGGCTCTGAAAGAGCTCAGAAGCTCAGCTCTGAGTTTTTCGAAGGATTGTTCCACTATCGATCAGCAGAATCCTTGGGCCAAGCTTTTGTTCAGCTTGGAGCGCTCCCGTCTAAGGCTCTCAATTTTGCAAAAATAAACTCCCTCAAAGACGCCCATTACCCTCGAGAACCCTTTATTCGTTTGGCTCGAACTGGTGGTACCATTTCTTACACATTTGGCAAGCCCACCCCCAACGGAAGCCCACCCTTTCCTGGCGTTTGGATTCAACAAGATCAATTTACATTAAAAAAAATTAGACTCCCAGGGCAATCCGAAGTCATTTCTGATGATTATAATGAGTTTCGCCATAACCTTCACTATCCCCGAAGCCGCTCCGTTCTGTGGGGAGGAAAATCAGTCAACATTCGCACTCTTCGAGTTATTCCCGTTAGCGCAACTCAAGAAAATAAAAACAAGCTTTCAGCACAGTATCTAAAATCACAACCGGCATCTTCACTGAAAGCTCGATTAGGAAACAATCCTTTTATAAAAGATTTTTACCAACGATACAGATAACAAGATGGATATAGAAATAGACTCACAAAAATCCCCAGGCTCCTCGGAGGCTAGCTATTTCTATCATGTGGCCGTAGAAGCACCCCTTTCCTCTTTACTTACTTACTCTTCTGCCACGCGCATGACTCCTGGAGCAAAAGTTCTCGTTCCCCTCGGCAAGCGACGTGTTCAAGGCGTTATCGTTACAGAAGTCGATACCCCCACAGAAAACTTTGAAGTCAAAAGCATTCTTGAACAGATGGATGAGTACCCACCGTTACCTAGGCCTTACTTAAAGTGGCTAAAGTGGATCTCTAACTACTATATTTATCCTCCAGGCCTTGTATTCTCTAACTGTTATCCCCCTCTGAAAAAGCACACGAAACGAGCTCCTAAGGGCCCATTGATTCCAGAGATTGAGCCATCCCCTCCGCCCCGGCTGACTGAAGACCAGGTCAGATGCGTGAAGAGCATCTCTCAAGTTGATGGATTTGGAGCCCACCTCCTCTTTGGAGTGACTGGCTCAGGAAAAACCGAGGTCTATCTCCAGTTAATTCAAAAAGTCCTTGAGAAGAATCAGCAAGTTTTAGTTCTTGTTCCTGAAATTTCACTAACTCCACAGCACATTAAAAGATTCGCCTCACGCTTTGGCCAAAGTGTGGCTGTTTACCACTCCCAACTCACTGAAAGAGAAAAAACAACTCAATGGTGGGAAATGGTTGATAATAAAAAACAGATCCTTATTGGCGCGAGATCTGCTCTTTTTTGTCCAATGCCTAACTTGGGGTTAATTATTCTTGATGAGGAACATGAGCCTAGCTTCAAACAAGAGGAAACTTTTCGCTACCACGCAAGAGATGCCGCAATCTTGCTCGCAAAATATCTTAACTGTCCCATTGTTCTCGGCTCGGCAACACCCAGCCTAGAAACTTGGCAAAATGTCATAGACAAAAAAGTGCACCTTCACGAACTACCCACCAGAGTAGAGGGCCGCCCACTCCCAGATATTCAAATTATCGATATGAAAGAAGTAACTCTTGCAGACAAATCGGAATCTGCTCGCTGGTTATCCCCACAGCTCAATGAAAAAATTCGAGAACGTCTGTACAACAAAGAACAAGTCGCTCTATTTTTAAACCGCAGAGGCGTAGCACAAACAATTTTATGCCCAGGATGTGGGGCCACCTGTGAATGCCCAAACTGCAGCGTTGCACTCACCCTACATGCAAAAGTTCATCTCGTTTGCCACTACTGTGATTACCATCAAACCAAGCCAGAGCTCTGCGCCGAGTGTCGCCAATTTGAACTTGAATCTTTTGGCATTGGTACGGAACTCATAGAAAATGAGCTCAAAGTTATTTTTCCAGAAGCTCGTATTGAACGAGCAGATCGAGATCGTATTTCCTCACGCCACGACCTCGAAGACATGGTCAATAAAATGGAAAATAGAGAGATCGATATTCTTATTGGCACCCAAATGATTGCAAAGGGGCTCGACTTTACCCACCTCACTCTGGTTGGCATGCTACTCGCTGATATTGGATTTAATATTCCAGACTTCCGTTCATCTGAAAGATGCTTTCAGCTCATTATGCAAATGGGGGGAAGAGCGGGAAGACATAAAAAACCAGGTGAAGTCATTATCCAATGCTTCAACACAGAACACCCCAGTTTAAAATATAGCCTCAATCATGATTTTTTAGGCTTTACCCAGGAAGAGTTGGTCAATAGAAAAGAACTTCTTTACCCACCCTATAGTCGTTTGGCCTGCATCCGCACACAATCCTTGCACCAACATCAAGCCTCTGACGCTATAGAGGAGCTTGCAAAACAAACTCGTACTTTAATTCATAGTTTTAAGGCCTACTCCTCCCTAGAGGTACTTGGCCCCACTGAGGCCCCACTTTTTAAGCTACGAGGGCAGTATCGATATCAATTTCTCATCAAATCACCAACTCATGCCCCCTTAATTAATTTCTGTCAGCGGCTCAACGAGGTCCAGTATCGTGGGGTGAGAGTGGTATTTGATATTGACCCCCATTCTATGCTCTAGAATCATTAGATAGAATGGCAACAAAAACCTGCCCATCCTGTGGACAACAAGTTGACGGCTTATTACCTGTAGACCCTGGTCTGAAGCTTCGCCTTAAAGAATTAGGTATTCCTAGTGATTTTAGCGAAGTCTGTAACTCCTGTTTTAGTAATTTAACCGGCCAAGTTTCTACAGGAGCTCAAATTCGAGCCAGAGAAAATGCTCGTCAGCAGCACCGTATGAATATGTGGCGCAATCGAGTAAACTTTATCAAACACGCCAAGCACAGCATGGAAAAAAAGGCTTACTCCGATGCAGCCATCTTTTATGAAAAATACCTCCGCATTCTCGAAATTATTTATGATGTTAAGTCGGGCGAGTTAAAGCCAGATCTCCTCAAGAACCGCGCGAGAAGCAAAGAGCTTACTGTTATTACATCTGTCTATTGGGATCTCATCAGAATCTACGACACAGTAGCTAAAAATACCGACAGACTTGATCACGCTATCGACCAACTTATACTCTTTGCTCCACAGAGCACAATAAACCCGCAGTTAGTACGAGACGCCGCTCACTACCTTGGACAAGTGAAGCACCCTGAGCAGTTTAGGAAAATTGAAAGGCATTTTGGTATCAAAAGAAAAGGGCTTTGCTTCATTGCCACCAGTGCCTTTGGTTCAGAAGAAGACCCTACTGTACAAACCTTGAGAGCCTTTCGAGATCAAAAGCTAAGAAAACACCCCCTAGGTCGCACCTTCATCTCCACTTACAATGCGGTCTCCCCTCCCATCGCGCGATGGATGGACAAAAACCCTCAGGTCAAGCCTATTGTTAAAAAAGTCCTAGAGCATATTGCCACACAAATAAAAACTTGATTGAGCCCCCCTAGCTCTGCAATTCTGCTTTAAATGAAGCACATACATTGCGATGCCCTTATTGTTGGAGCTGGATTTTCAGGTTGCCTTATGGCCAAGGGCCTAAGCGTACAAACAAAGGCAAATATTGTCGTTGCAGAGGCCAATCACTCTGTGGGCGGGCACAACCAAACCGTGCTCCTACAGAACCTTCACTTAAACTACGGCCTTAAAATGATTCCTGCTCTCGAAGGCTCCCATACAGCGATGGATTTTTTAAAAACTATTTTAAATCAAGAGCTGAGCGAACATGTGGAAGAACTACCCCCAATCGTTCATGGTCCCAATGGCTGGTCCCCCTTTGTAGGCTTTGGAGACAATGCTCCTTCTTGCGCTGATGAACTTGCCTACTATCTCCAGCCCAAACGCTATTATTTAAAACATCCTATTTATACTTGGAATCAGGCCCTATTGGGGGGCAGTGGCGCGGAGTTATTAACCCAACACCAACTAACTCGTTTTGAAACCGAGAACGGACTTATAAAGTCGGCAGTGCTTAATGGCGAAGTATCCGTAGAAGCAAAGGCCTATATTTATACTGGCTCACCCATTGAACTGTTAAAATATATTCCTACTCTTGGTGAAGAGGACCCCAAGTGGCGGGCTCGACTGGCTAAAACAAAGCTATGGAGTACTGTTTCACTAAACTGTGTTCACAAAAGCGTTATATCAGAGCAAGAAAACCTTTATGTTCTCATTGGAACTGGAACAAACCCAACCGTCGTTTTAGGCCAATTTTCTGATCCTATTTTACATCAGGGAAAAACCATCCAGAGTTCTCAATGGCTAACATTTGTAACAGATGAAGAGGCCAACGAAGAGGTGCAGGCGCAAACTCTCAAAGAGCTTAAACGCCTAATGAACAAATACTTTCCCAATATTTTTGATAAAACTCTTAATGAAAAAGTCATTATTGGATCTAGAAGCCATGGAACAACCTCTTTAAAATTTGATAAAAACTTTGCCATGCAAGAATACCCCAATTTATGGATTGCTGGGCCCCACTATGGTGCTGCAAAAAACCTTATTGGGGCGATTTTACAGGCTCAAAACAACCTCCTCTCCCTTTCAAAGACCCTAAAAAGCGAGGAAGATCCTCTGGAAAAAAGCTCTAAAGACTGATTTTTGCGAGCTTTCCCTTGTTCCATTTGGTCCTCTATGTTAACTATGTCGACAATTTCGCACTCTTCAGTACTCCACTGGTGGTCCAACAAGACACATCTAGCGACTGAGGAGGAGGTTTAACCAGTAAGGAGGATTTATATGGTACAAAGTACCGATACGCAGAATTCCGCTCAAAGCCCTCAACAGACCCAGGTGACTATCAAGGACATGCTTGATGCCGGCGTGCACTTTGGACACCAGGTGCAAAGATGGAACCCAAAAATGAAGAATTATGTTTTTGGTGTTCGCAGTGGCATACATATCATTGACCTTCAAAAGTCCCTTGTGGGCGCGCAAAGAGCCATTAGCTTTGTTCGAAAGCTTGCCGCCAACGGTGGCCGCATGATTTTTGTTGGTACAAAAAAACAGGCCGTTGAGCCCATTCAAGAGGCCGCAAAAAGATGCGATCAATTCTTTGTTACCAAGCGCTGGCTCGGTGGAACTCTCACCAACTTTTCTACAATTAAAATGAATATCGATCGCCTCAAGAAACTCGATATTATGAAGGAAAAGGGTGAGTGGAGTTATTTTAGCAAAAAAGAACAGTCACAAATGGACAAAGAATACACTCGCCTCAATGAGTACCTAGAAGGTATTCGTGAAATGAGAGATCAACCCGCAGCTCTCTTTGTTGTCGACCTTAAGAAGGAGCACATTGCCGTAGCTGAAGCAAAGCGACTTGGAATACCGGTTGTTGGTATTGCAGATACAAATACTGACCCTAGTGAAATTGATTATGCCATTCCTGGAAACGATGATGCCATTCGCTCTATTAAACTTTTTGCGAATCTTGTGGCTGACTCCTATCTTGAGGGCGCAAAAGAGCACGAAATGAAATTACGATCACAGTCCGACAAAAACTCTGATCAAGAAAAAAACACTCAACAGAAGAAGTTGGATCAGCAAAAACCAGCAAGAAAACTTGTGGCGGCTGGCTTAGCAGATGAAGTTGAAATTGCAATGGAGCTAGAAACTCAGAGCACTGAAGTTGAAGCTGAAGAACCAGAGCAAAAAGAAGAGTAAGAATTTTTAATTCAGATCATCCGTTAGAAGGAGTTAAAAGAAATGTCTTATACTGCAGCCGATGTAAAAGAAATCCGTGAGAGAACAGGCGCGGGAATGCTTGATTGTAAAAAAGCTCTTGAAGAAGCAAAGGGCAACTTTGAAGAGGCCATTGAATGGTTAAGAAAAAAGGGGCTCAGTGCCGCCGCTAAAAAGGCCGGCCGAGTCGCTGCAGAAGGCGCCGTGAGCGCCTATATCCATGGCGAAGGACGCATTGGAGTTCTTCTTGAGATCAACTCGGAAACTGACTTTGTAGCCAAAAATGATATGTTTCAAAACTTTGTAAAAGACATTGCCATGCACATTGCAGCCATGGCGCCCCTTGTGGTGTCTACTGAGGACCTTCCAGCTGAGCTTATCAGTAAGGAAAAGGAAATACTCACCGCTAAGGCCAAAGAAGAAGGCAAAAAAGCAGAGATGATTGACCGTATTGTAGAGGGCCAAATTAAAAAATGGTCCTCAGACAAATGTCTTTTAAACCAAGCTTTTGTTAAGAACCCTGACGTCACTATTAAAGATTTACTGACAGAAACTATCGCAAAAATTGGTGAGAATATCATCATCAGACGCTTTGTACGATATGAGCTCGGTGAAGGTATCGAAAAGCGAAAAGATGACTTTGCTGCAGAGGTTGCGGCTCAGGTTAAATCTTAATTCCATCTATTTGGAGAAAGTGCCAAAGTGTTTAAACCAAAATATAAACGTATTTTGCTTAAGCTAAGTGGTGAAGCACTAGCTGCAGAAACAGGTTTCGGCATCAATCCCCAAACAATTCAAAGCATTGCAAAGGAAGTTGCCGAAGTACACGCTCTCGGCGTGCAAGTCGGCATAGTGATCGGTGGTGGCAATATCTTTAGAGGCATTGCTGCCAGCGCCCATGGAATGGATCGATCCAGCTCAGATTATATGGGCATGCTTGCCACCTGCATAAATGGCCTAGCTCTTCAGGACGCCCTAGAAAAAGAAGGCGCGCAAACACGTGTTCAAACTGCCATTGCCATGGCAGAAATTGCAGAACCCTATATTCGTAGAAAAGCAATTCGCCACTTGGAAAAAGGAAGAATTGTCATTTTTGTCGCTGGTACGGGAAACCCTTACTTTACCACAGATACTGCCGCCGCCCTCAGAGCAATGGAAATCAATGCTGAAGCTATTTTAAAAGCGACTAAAGTGGATGGAATTTATGATTCTGATCCTGTGAAAAATCCAAATGCCAAAAAGTATGATCGACTAAATTATATTGATGTTCTCAATCAACAACTTAAAGTCATGGATTCTACGGCCATCAGCTTATGTATGGATAACGAACTCCCTATCGTGACTTTTAATTTGAAGGTGAGTGGGAATATCCGACGTGTTGTGGCCGGTGAAGCCATCGGAACTATTGTAGAGCCCTAAAGGAGGAATCTTTATGCTATCTGAAATCATGCAATCTAAAAAGTCAGGCATGGATAAAGCCATTGAAGCCCTAAGCCAACAGCTCTCTAAAGTGCGTACTGGGCGTGCCAATGTTTCTATGCTTGATGTTATCCGTGTGAACTACTACGGCACCCCAACCCCCTTGAATCAAGTGGCAGCTCTTTCCTGCCCAGATCCACGCTCATTCCTTATTGCACCATGGGAGACTCCACTTTTAAAAGAAATAGAACAGTCTATTGTTAAAAGCGACATCGGCATGACGCCCATGAATGACGGAAAAGTTATTCGCTTGAAACTACCAGACCTTACTGAAGACCGACGAAAAGACATCGTGAAGCAAATGAAAAAAATGGTTGAAGATGCTCGCATTGCTGTTCGCATGTCTCGTAGAGACGCCAACGAAGAAGCAAAAAAACTTTTAAAAGATAAGCAGGTTTCAGAAGATCAAGAAAAGCGTTTTATTGACGACGTACAAAAAATGACTGACGAGTACATCGCAAAAATTGATAAAATAGCTATCGATAAAGAAAAAGAAATTATGACGGTTTAGTGAGGGCTGCTTTTGTCGCTTCCAAAGCATGTTGCAATTATTATGGATGGCAATGGTCGATGGGCTCAATCTCAAGGGCGCATCAGAAACTATGGCCACCTCAAAGGCGCGCGAGTCGCCCGAAAAATTATTGAACAAAGCACTCGTCTTGGCATTTCCTATCTAACCCTCTATGCCTTTAGCACCGAAAACTGGTTACGCCCGAAAGCGGAGGTTAGTTTTCTTATGCGACTCTTAGAACACAACATCCGCAGAGAAAGAGCCAATTTAGTAAAAAATAATATTAAATTTCAAGTTATTGGCACTCCCTCAACCCTGCCCGCGGGGGTCACAAAAGAAGTTCAAAAAACCATTGCGGCAACAGCACAAAACACTGGCATGGTTCTAACTTTTGCCATTAACTATGGCGGGCGAAAGGAACTTGTGAATGCTGTCCAGGAAATTGTAAAGTCTGTTGAACATGGACAAATCACAAGCACAGAAGTGGACGAGGCTTTAATTGAGCAACACCTGTTTACTAAAAATATGCCTGACCCTGATTTAGTTATTCGCACTAGTGGGGAATTTCGAATTTCGAATTTTCTTATTTGGCAATCGGCCTACAGTGAGTTTTATATCACACCGGTTTCATGGCCCGAATTTGATCAAAATGAGTACCTAAAAGCCCTACAAAACTATCAAACACGCGAACGTCGATTCGGAAAAATTTCTCCAACTCAGCCTCCCGCTGAAGCCACTGGACTCAAATGAAAAGCCTTGTCACAAGAGCCACGTCAGCACTCATAGCCCTCTTTATCTTTTTTCTTGTGCAGCACTATGGTGGAAAAGAAGCTCTCATTTTACTGAGTTGGATGGCATCAACACGCCTTGCCCATGAGTACTCTCGCATGGTTTTCAACGGAAACTGGCAGTGGCTTTTCACAGGATCCATTTCTGTGGCCTTAGCTCTACTCGTTTATCCAGGAGTGAACCCCTCCGCGCTGTTAACGGCCCTTTTTCTACTGAGCTCCATCATTATTATTCTAAGGACTCACAGTGAAAGCCATATCCAAGAAAGCCATCAACGCCTTGGGCGCTTAGCCTTTGGTTTTCTATACTGCTATTGGTTGCCCAGTTTTATTTTCCTTCTCATTAATAACGAGCCTTTGATTTTATTTTATATTCTTCTTGCTATTATTTTTGTGGGCGACACCCTTGCTTATTTAGTCGGGGTCCTTATTGGCAAGCACAAGCTAAAGGCTCCCATTTCTCCAAAAAAATCTATTGAAGGCTCCATTGGAGGCCTCATTGGAGCCACACTTGTTTCCATATCTGCTATGCCCTGGTCTCACTGGGATTACTCTACAGCCATTCTCATAGCTGCATCTGTAAGCATTCTTGGACAATTTGGAGACCTTCTAGAGTCACTCATTAAAAGATTCTGCTCAGTAAAAGATAGTGGCAGCATCATGCCTGGCCATGGAGGAATGATGGATCGCCTAGACGCCGTGTACTTTAGTGCCCCCCTCTACTATTGGCTAATTCAAACCCTTATTATTGCCCACTAAGTATCATTACAAACTTTAGTCTATATTTTTGCTGCATTTCAAAATAGATCGCTGTGTCAGTATATTCGAGAATTTGTCTAGCGCCCACAGCAACTCTTGTTTAAAATATTTGGATGGAATTAATTACATCGACTCTGCTGCAAGGAATCTCTGTCATTGGGCCTTTTATTATCTTACTGGGCTTACTCATTTTTGTTCACGAACTCGGCCATTTTTCTGTCGCCAAATACTTTGGTGTACGTGTTGAAGTGTTTAGCCTTGGTTTTGGAAAAAAACTTTTAAAATATAAATACGGAGACACTGAGTACTGCATTAGCATGATTCCACTTGGCGGCTATGTTAAAATGTTTGGTGATGACGCCAAAATAGAGGTGTCTGAAGAAGATAAAAAGTATTCCTTTAATCATAAACCAGTCAGTCAAAGAATTTGGATTGTCCTTGCCGGGCCCCTAATGAATTTAATTTTTGCATTTGTTTTATTTACTGCCATTTCTATGATTGGGGAGCCTAAGTTATTACCAATTTTAGGTGATATTAAATCTGATACACTTGCATATCAGTCGGGATTTAGATCTGGCGATACCATCCTTGCCGTCAATGGATCTAAAATTCAAAAGTGGGATGAATTAGAGCTGCAAATTAAGGCAAATAGTGAACAAAGAGTTAGCTTTCTTGTTAATCGATTCTCTACTGGCATGGAGGAGAAGCTCGAAGCCACGCCCATCGTTGCAAAAAATAAGGACATACTAAGCCAAGACACTCTTGTTGGCGATATTCCTGGCCTTACCCCTATGGCAAAGGCGAGCACCGTGGGACTACTGGATCCCACAAGCTTGGCAGGTGTTGCTGGCTTTAAAACCGGTGATCACATTATCTCTGTCAATGGCACAAAAATAGAAAGATGGTTGGACCTCATCAACGCCCTAAATCAACAAAAGTCACAACCAAAGTTTTCTTTTGTTGTTGAGCGCGGACTAGAAACATCAGAAACTCTTGATTTAGAAATACCCCTCGCCGACCTCAGCTCCACATCCTCTGGATTCGAAGCTTTAGCACAACTGGGCCTTATGCCCTCTGATCTTTTTATTTCTAAAGTACTCCCCGACTCTGCTGCTTATACAGCAGGAATTCGAGAGGGCGATCTTATTAAGTCTGTAAATTCAAAAAATATAACAGAGTGGGAAGATCTTGTTGCCCTTGTGAGATCTTTTGATCCAAAAGAAAGAGATAGCCTATCTGTTTCGGTATTAAGAGATGGCACTGAAAGAACTTACAATATTCAACCGCAAAAGCTCACCCAAATGCAGCCAACAGGGAAAGAAGAAGATCTTTATGCAATTGGTGTCATTCCATTCTTATACAATGCTTCACCAAAAACATTTTTAGAAAAGACAAGCAACCCCATTAAAGCTCTCATTATTGGAGTTGAAAACTCTTGGGACTGGACAAAAAAGATCTGCATTAGCTTTTTAAGATTGGTAGAGCGACGGGTTTCTCCAAAGTCTATTGGGGGGCCTATTACAATTTTAAAGGTTGCCAATGAGACTTTTAAGATTGGCATGGCCGCTTTTTTTAAAATTATGGCCATTATTTCTATTAACTTATTTGTGCTAAACCTGTTGCCCATACCTATTTTGGATGGCGGACATCTTGTTTTCTTTCTTGTCGAAGCCCTCCGAGGTGCGCCTCTAAGTTTGGAGAAAATGGAAAAAGCACAAAGCGTTGGGCTTGTTCTTATTTTAGGTCTGACGGCCCTAGCTTTTTATAATGATATTTCTCGACTATTAGGTTTTTAATGCTCACGCTCGCTATTGAATGTAGCTCTCCGCACGGAGGGGTGGCCATCACATCCTCTGAAGGAACACTCTCCAGCCACACTTGGAGCGGAGAAAAAGCCGCAGTGACCGGCCTCCATAGTGAGTTTATCATTCCCTCCATACGCCAAGTTTTTCAGTACGCTAAGCATGCGCCCAAAGACATTAACTTTATTACTGTGGACAATGGGCCCGGAAGATTTACGGGCGTTAGGGTTGCTGTTAATTGTGCAAAGTCCTTAGCCTATGCTTTAAATATCCCTGTAATGACTTTTTCTTCTCTAGAAGTTTTGGCTGCCAATGTAAATCAGGATTTAGGTCTAGACCTTCTATGCATGATCAATGCGCATAAAAACATGGTTTATGTCCAAAAATTTCAATGGCTCGGGGAGCGCTATCGACCCACCTCAAAACCCGAAGCGGTTGAGGTTAGAAAACTAAATTCCTACCTTGATAAGGAATATGTTTGCGTTGGCGATGGTTATGAAATCTACAGGTCTTTTTTGCCACCGCCATCAATACCCAAACTCAAAAGAAACTCATCACTGAGCGATCTTTCTGCACCAGAGAGCCTTGGTAAAATTGGGCTTCAAGACTTTGATCCTGTTACGGCTTTAGTCTGGTATTCCGTTCAACCCCTTTATATTCGCATGTCTGAGGCCGAAGAGAAGTTAAGTAGGCGAAATAATTAATGAACTCTACATCGAAAGCAAAAAACAAGAATTCACCGCAGCTGATCTCTTTTGGCGGCGGAAAAGGCGGAATCGGCAAGAGTATTATTTGCTCTAATGTCGCCGTCTGCCTATCTCAATTGGGCTTCAAGGTTTTACTTGTTGATTTTGACCTTGGTGGAGCCAATGCACACACATGTCTTGGGATACAAAAAACAGATCGCGGTTTATCTGATTTTACAAGCGGGCGCAGCCAAAGCCTTGAAAGCGTTATTACAAAAACAGAGGTTCATAATCTGGATATCATCAGCGGAGCCCTTGATGATTTAAACATCACTGATCTGGATGGCACTAAGGCTCTTGAGCTCATTGGCTATATATCTTATTTAAAATATGATTACATTCTTCTAGATCTTGGAGCTGGAACATCTGCCTTTACCATCAGTCTTTTTAACAGCTCTGATGAAAAAGTAATTGTTTCCACACCAGAACCCACAAGCATTGAAAATGCCTACAGATTTATGAAGGTTGCCTTTTATAAAAAACTAAAAACTCTTGAAAAAGAGCTGGGCCTTGAAGAGCTTTTGGAATCAGCGATGAATAAATCTGGCTCCAAGAATATTAAAACACCAGCAGATTTAATTAAGTATGTGGCCCAACAAGACTTTGAAAAAGGTGAAACCCTAAGTCACTCCATCAAAGACTATCATTACTATGTTCTTATTAATCAATGCCGCACTCAACAAGATAGAGAATTAAGCCACGCGATGAAAAGCATTAGCCAAAAATACTTTGGCATTTCAGTAGATAGCCTAGGTTACATTGACTTTGATAATAGCGCCTGGCAGGCTTTAAGAAAGAGGCTACCGATAGTTATCGCACTTCCATATAGTGTACTAACATCAGGCTTCTTCAGAATTTCAAAGGACCTCTCCAAGAAGTGGAGCGCGGCGACTCAAAAAAATAAAAAAGCTGCCTAGGTCTTGATCCGTTGGAGGCAAGTGACTATATGGAAATCAAGGATGTTCCACAAAGCCTGTACGATATCCTAGAGGTGGCGACAGACGCACACCAAGAAGAGATTCACTCGGCCTTTGTAAAAGCAAAAGGGCTTTATTCAGCAGAAAGCCCAGCATTATATTCCGTATTTACTAAAGAAGAAGCCGAAGAAATTTTAAAAATGATTGAAGATGCCTACTCAGTACTTGGCAACCCTATAAAAAGAAAAGCCTACGATGATCACTACCTCAAAAAGACCCCAGGAAATTTAAGCAAGAGCTCAAAGGTAAGAGCAAGCTTTGAAGAGGATGCGCCTGATTTTAAAGTAAAAAGTAGCAATACGGGCAAGTCTACAGGCCGAACTGTGTGTGGACATTACAACGTGAACAAAGAGATGGAAGAAGAAATTGGAAATCAAAAAGTTTTCGACGGAAGCTTTCTACAGAAAATCAGAGAATATAAAAATATTGATTTAGATCAAATGGGTAAAGTGACAAAAATAGGTCGGCATAACCTGATGGCCATTGAATCCAATGACTTTCATGCATTACCAGCCCCCGTTTTTGTAAGAGGCTTCGTCAGTCAAATTGCAAGAGTTCTTTTGTTAGATGAAAAGTCTGTCTCCGATTCTTTCATGAAAATCTTTAAGCAATCACGTGGCTAAAACTAGAAGTTCTATAAGTATTGTTGTGAAATTAGAGCTTGCTGGACTTCGATTAGATGTTCTTCTGGGAAGGCATGAGCAAATTGGATCACGCTCACTCGCTCAAAAGCTAATACAAAACAAACTTGTCACTGTAAACAAAGAACAAGAAAAAGCCTCTTGTATATTACAAGAAGGTGATATTATTGAAGCAACACTTATCACAGAAAATAAAAATGTATTAAAACCAAAAGAGGGTATCTTAGATATACTTTTTGAGGATGATGATCTAATTGTTATTAATAAGCCTGCAAACTTAGTGGTGCATCCAGCCAATGGGCACTGGGACGATACACTGGTAAACCTACTAATTCATCACACAAAAAATCTTTCTATGGGATTTGGTGAAAACAGACCTGGCATTGTTCATCGCTTAGACAAGGACACCAGCGGCTTATTAGTTATTGCTAAAAATAATATAGCCCACCAAGAACTTTCTGAGCAGTTCAAACAAAGAACAGCTCACCGCCTTTATACCGCACTGGTGTTGGGTCATATAAAAAACGAAGGCGGACGAATCACCTCTCTCTTGCAACGCCACCCTACTCAAAGAAAAAAATTTCATTCCTCAGCAACAGGTAAAAGTGCCATCACAAACTACAAAACATTAAAACATTATGAAAACGGACTACGCCTTGTCGAGTTAAAACTTGAAACCGGTCGAACACATCAAATCAGAGTCCATCTTTCTGAACTAGGAGCTCCTGTTGTTGGTGATACCCTGTACGGAGCTGACAAAAAACTAAAGCAGCTCAAATCAAAAAAACTCATAAGTAGATTTAAAGAGCTAAATAGAATTTTTTTGCACGCCAAAACTCTTGGGTTTACGCACCCTAGAACAAAAGAATGGTTGGAGTTTCAAAAAGAAATCCCTCCAGAGCTCCAGGAATTGCTCAATGAAATTTGAAATCCTAAAAACTAGCGAAAAGATTTACGCCTACTATTTGAACAACGATGAGTTTTCTTTGTATTTTGGAACAAAGCATTTAAACTTAGAAGCCCTAGAAAAAAACCTTGGCAGAAAAGTAATCTTTCCAAAGCAATGCCATGGGACCAGCGTGTTGAATATAGATACAGCCAGTACGCCAACTCAGCCATGTGATGGTCTAAATATAAAAATAAAAGAAATCGCCATAGGCGTGTATACAGCTGACTGCATACCCCTACTTATTTATGATCCTATCAATAAACAAGCTGCTGCTATTCATGCCGGCTGGCGGGGAGTCGCTACAAATATTGCCACCCAGGCATTTAAAAAAATGGCCACAGATAATTCTAATTTAAAAATATTTTTAGGACCCTCAATATCGAAAGACTCTTTTGAGGTTGGATGGGATGTGGCTAGAGAAATCACGGCAACAATAGAAAACGGGGACTCGCTTTCTTATCCACACAAGGATCCTAAAAAAAAATATGTGGATTTAAGAGGAGTGCTTGTGCAGCAAATGCTTCAAGCTGGGTGTTTTGAAAAAAACATACTGGCGCTAAGCATTGATACAATGACGAGTTCAGATCATTTTTCATTCCGCAGAGAAGGAAAAACTGGACGCCTACTTAGCTGTATTGGTCTTAATTAGTCTATATAGTGAATTCTATACTCTCTTTGTCTATCTGCTTTTGGAGGCTCATGATCTGGCCAACCAAGTACCAAGGCACAAAGTAATTCCATTTTTTGGCCCTCTTCATTTTCATACTTCTCTATCTCTAGAAACCTATTAACATCGTTTTTAATTTCTAATGGCGCCCCCATAGGACATGTTCCTAAGCCCTCAGCTACAGCCGCTAAAATCATGTTTTGCACAGACATATACACACTGCCGATACTTGTAAGGTATTTTTCTTCTGGATCATTCACACTATAGCAAAAAATAATTACAGGAGCATCACCTAACGTGTAAAAATAGCGCTCAGTAAATGCATAGAGTGATGGCTTTAGTTTTTTCTCTAAAATATCTTTAATTCCTAGCCATGATTTTTGTGAAAGCTTTATATATTCATCTCTCTTCTTACCACTGACTACAAAGTAGCGCCAATTTTGTTTATTCTTCCCAGACGGAGCATGAAGACCTGCCTCTAAAACACGCTCAAGAATATCCCTAGAGATTGCTTTGGTTTTATACTTTCTAATAGACTTTCTGCTCGCGACTAGTTCATAAAAATCATCTTTATTCATAACAAGCTCCGAAATAATTATGACTTAAGCAGCAAAATAAATCCAATGATGAATAGTATAATTGCTACTAAAAAACTCAAAGGAGGTTTTTTTCTTTCATGAATATGTTCAAATATTGCTGTGAATAGGGGCGCTGTAATGGTAAGAGCCGCTATTGTAGAAAGATGTCCAATTTTGATAGCATAGAGCCCGCAGTAGATTGCCAAAAATGTTCCGATAAAACTAATAAAAACAATGAAGTACTTTTCCTTTAGCGGCATGTGAAAAAATGTTTTAAAGAACTTTGGTTTAAGCCAAAGAGACAGGAAGAAAAAACTAAGAAGAGCACCCAAAGACCGATAGAACTGCCCCTCAAAAACATTTAAATTTACAGAGTGCTCAAATCCGTATCTGGATATGATTGTAGCCCCAGCATCTAGGGTGACGGCTCCGAGCGCCGCAAAGAGCCCCACAAAACCCCAATGACCATCTGATCTTCTTTTCTCATAGCTAAAAATACCAATACAGCCAATAAAAAGTAAAATAGCAACTAACTGTCTTAAACTAATGGGCTGGGCAAATAGATAATAACTTCCCACCCCAATGAGAAGTGGCTGAAAACCCCAAAGAATCATTGTTCTGGCGGCACCCAATCGAGAGAAGGCAAATAATAGTAAGTAGTCACCGATACCAAGGCCCAATAAACCACTGATAAAAAAGTAGTACCAAGAGGATTCAAAGCTCCAACTCGCACTTAGACTAAGCCAAAGAGCGCCAGCCAACAGAGCCACACCTGATTTACATATATTCATCCATAATGAAGATTGTGATCTTGAATACTTTGTATAGTAAATGGAAGCATACGAGAAAAATAAGCTTCCAGCCAAAGAGAATATATATGCCATTTTATTTTACCTATTGTAACCTTAGGCTGCAGCCTTAACCATGGAGGCTAATTGTTTTACGATTCGCTCCACAAAGGCACTTGCACAATGACTCTTAAACTCTTGCACCTGATTTTCTTTAATAAAAAAGTGCTTAACGTTATACTTTTCTAGTCTTTGTTTTTGTTTTTCCTCTAGGCGCCCACCCTTTTTGAGGTACTTTAGATACTTTTCATTTTTAGACAAATGTATGTAGGCATCAAAGTTTATATTTGCTCCTGGCTCTAAACTCTCAACCCCCACAGACACCATGCCTGAAGAATTTGATGTTAGCGAGGATGGGAATACGCCCTCACTTTGTATATATGCAACACCAACCTCATTACCATTATGCTTTGTTACTGTAAGAAACTCTGCAAACTCACCGCACATTTGTATAAAGTTAACATTACTAATATCTAACTCTAGTTCGCCTTCATCTTTTAAAACCTCACCGCCCTCTTGCATAAGATTAATGATTTGAAACTTTGTTGTTCTCGAAAACTCAGCCCCTAATGCATCTTTTACAGATGATGCAAAAATGAGAATGCCCTTAAATCTTTCCGAATTAATTGGCACGCAATCTATTTTACTAATAAAACCCAAAGGTTCTACGTTGGATCCATCGTGCTGAACTATATTTTCCAGCGCTTTCACTGTACTTAGAGCTAAAAGCGTATCTGTCTTTTTTCCTGAAACTTTTGTCTTATTTCTGACAATCATATCGGAGCCAGCCGGCTCTTGAACTGCTGCAAACTGACCATTGGCTTTATCTTTACTTTCTCCCAACCCTTCGGACTCGGCATCTCCAACGCCCTGCAGAGTTTCGCTCGCCCCAGTAGCATCTGCTTTTTCTTCAGTAAGTCCGTCTGGCAACTCTTCTGGTATAGCTACAGCCCCTGCGTCTTCGCCCACAGCAGAGTCCTGCAAAGCCCTCTCTTGCCCTAGCGCTCCCTCTGCTTCTAATGCCTCATCACTTTCCTCTTCGGACTTGAAAGCTTTCTCTAGCAGAGCATCCTCCAACTCATCAGAAAGCCCCTCCGGCAACTCCTCTAGAGAGCTTGCCCTCATATTCTCTTCACCCTCGGAGCCGAGCAACGCAAGAGACTCAGCATCTTTTTTGTTTACAGTTACAGCTTGGCTTTGTTCGTCAGTACCAGGGACCGAAGCCTCAAGCTCACCATCGACACCCTCATCCTCAGATCCCAAGCCCTCAGGCAATGGCAAATCCTCAGACCTTGAGCTGCGAGCACCATCTTCGCGGGAACCCAAGTGGCCAAAAGGCGCTCTTCTAGAGTCAGTACTAGCCAATGAGTCTTGCGCATTAGTCCTTAAGTTAGAGGCATCATCTTCTACATCTTGACTGTGGTATGTTGGATCAACACTCTCTTCATCATAGTTTTTTATTTTTAAATTCGATTTTTTCTTTTTTCTTTCGGAACCCTTTTTTCTATTGCTATCAGCAGAGCCCTCTTCGAGCCCTAACGCCGAAAGCACATCATCTTGATCGGTAAGGCCCTCCGGCACATCCTCATAATTGCTGTCAACACCCTCTTCGTCTTCACCCTTACCATAAGAAGACTTGCGGGAACCCAAAATCTCCCCATTGGCCCCCGGCCTCAAGCTCCTATGTGCACTTTCTTTTTCTTCAGCATCAGATGAGTTATTTTTAAAACTGATTTCACCCTCAACATCACCCTCTTCTTGTCCAAAAGTTTTTTTAGCCACCCCTTCACCTTGAAATGAGGAATCCCCAAATGCACCATCAAAGCTATCTTCTTCTTTTCCTGATTTAAAGCTGCGAGCACCATCACCCTCTGCTTCTTGTCCACGCACAGACTCAGACTCACTATCACTGTCATCCGATAAAGTTTTATTCTGCTCATTAAAATACGAGTCGCCAGACTCACTATCACTCTCGCCGTTTGATTGTAATAGTTCTTGAGAATTTTCTGTAAAGCCCAACTCGCCATCTGAAGGAGTATTCCACTTTCCATTCTCATCTTGCTCTGGAGGCTGTCGACCCTTAAAGACATAAGAGCCCGACCGTCCTTCTTTGTTAACCTGACGACGATTTGTTTTTAACATCCAAATTGGTGTGCCGTCGTCAGATTCACCAACCTCTTCCCACTTGCCATCTTTGGGCAGCTCATCAGGCTTAGATTTTATTGTTATGCGATCATCTTTAATTTTTTTCTTAGTGCCGATACCATACCTTTTTCCTACCACCTCACTACCGCTAAAGTTTTTTGCCATGAGCATTTTACGAATTTTCATATGAGTACTAGGCCCACTCACCGGCGTGAGCATATATTCTTTAATTCCACTATGTGATATTTGCGACTGCTGCCTGCCATCCAAAACTTTTTCAGTAAATACAATCACGGGAATGTTAAATGTTGCTGCAATCATTTTTTCAGATTTTGCAGGATTTAAACTTTGGATATTCCAGCTAATTAAAACAAAGTTGGGGGCGTCGTTCGTGATGATCGCCAGAGCATCTTTTAGTGATGTTCCAAAAAAAGTATTCCACCCTCTTTTTCTAAGAAAGTTAAACGTGCTAATTAAAGGCTTTTTGCTGTCTGCAATAAACAGCAGTCGCACCTCTTCTTTAGCATCCGCTTTTTTGTTATCATCTGACTTTGACAAAACCATCTCCTAGAGCCTAAGTGCTCGTTTACTCTTCGGAATCTAGGAATTAAATATATAGCAGTAAGGGTGACTATTGGACCTGGGTCGAGTGTCTCTTTTTTAAGTCTCTCCAAGACTTTCCACGCCTTGCACGAGGATCTTTCTGATGCTTAATCACAGCCCTATTATGACTTTCGTAGGTTTCAGAAAAAACATGGGTCCCATCATTTCTGCTAACAAAATATAAATACTCCGTAAGGTCTGGGTGAAGCGCTGCGCGCATGGATTCAAGACCAGGGTTTGCTATTGGGCCCCTTGGCAAACCTCTCATCGCATACGTATTATATGCATTCACCGCCTTTAAGTCAGATCTAGTAATGCTGATTTCAATATGACCAGAGCCCACCATTTTCCCATACAAAGTTGTAGGGTCTGCTTGTAAGCGCATCTTTTTTCTTAAGCGATTGTGGTACACGGACGAGACAATGGCCCTCTCCTCATGCGCACCAGTTTCTTTTTCAATAATACTTGCGAGCGTGATCAACTCCTCTTTATTGAGTCCCAAACCTTTTAAAATCTCTCGGGCACCCAAGCTAGCGTAGGCTTCATTAAATCTATTAAACATATTTACCATAATTTCTTGGTAACCCATATATTTTGTAACAAAATAGGTGTCAGGAAATAAATACCCCTCACACGAGTCCACCCTTGACCCCAAGTGCCGCCGAATAAAACTTTTATTAAAACAAAGAGATATGAAGTTTTGACTTGAAGTTATATTTGCTCGCTCAAATATTTCAGCCACCTCAAATGCATTGAGTCCCTCTGCAATCGTCAGAGATCTTTGAATACTTTTGCCCGAGCTTAAAGTTTTAAGAATGTTCATAGGAGACATTCTCGTACTAAGCAGGTACTCACCTATCTTCACCTCATTTTGATATCCCGTAGCCCTCGATAAATACCTTAATCTACGGTCTGCACAAACAAACCCAAGCTGCTTTAACTTAGGAATAAGTGAATAAAATCCACTTCCCGGTGGCACATCGAAGGTGACCTCTCCCTCTTCAGAAGAGCAAGAACCATATGTGAAATAAGCCATATAGCCTACCGAACCAAGGCAAAAAGAGAACGCAAATAAAAATATGAGTAAGAATATCTGTTTCATCTTTATTCGTATTTTATTCCCGGTAATACTTTTGCACTATCAAACCCACCCGTATCCTCTAGACACGCCACAGGGACAGTGCAGTAATATAAGGCATAGTGGCCAGAGGGCTGGTGATTTCCAGATTTTCCTGTACCACCAAATGGCAAACGTGAACTCGCCCCCACGGAAGCGCGATTCCAATTAATCAAACCCACATTTACCTTTTGAAAAGCTTTTTCATATATAGCTTTATTTTTTGAAAACACCGAGAGTACTAAACCATAATCTGTTCCGTTCACAATGCTCAATGCCTCCTCTAGATCATCAACAACAAAAATAGCAACATTGGGCCCAAAAATTTCACTCTTTTGATAAACCGAATCTGCCTTCGCTTGCTTAATTAAGTTAATACTTGGTGTGACGTAATATCCGGGGGGGTTGAGCTCTAGAACCTTACCCCGCATCAAGCTTTCTGCACCCTCACGCTTGGCAATGCCCTGAAATCGAATGTATTTTTCAACAGCAGACTCACTAATCAGTGGGCCCATAAAACTTGGTTGGCTCCAGTGTCCAATAGATAATTTTTTTGCTGTCTCATAAAACTTAGATATAAACTGATCCGCAAGTTTTCTATGCAGAATAATTCGACTTGTACAAGAGCATCTTTGTCCAGAGGATGAAAAGGACCCCACAATGCACTCATAAATGGACTTTTCAATGTCTGCATCCTCCCAAACGATAGAGGCATTTTTACCTCCCATTTCCAATGCTAGAATTTTCCAATATTGTCCCATGGTAGCCTGTTTGATTTTCAGACCCACCTCATAGGACCCAGTAAACAAAACTCCATCCACCAACTCACTGAGAACTAGGCGCTCACCAACATTTGCTTTCCCATGCACCAAATTAAACACACCTTCCGGAAAGCCCGCCTTATCAAATAGTTGAGCCATCAATTGCCCCACAGCCGGTGTTAAATCACTGGGCTTGAAAACCACAGTGTTTCCAGAGGCTAAGGCTGGAATAATATGTCCATTGGGTAAGTGTGCTGGAAAGTTAAAGGGACCCACTACCGCCATCACACCACGGGGCTTATATTTAATGTAACCATTAACACCTGGTAGAGCGTTTTCTACCAA
>Ga0066639_10001196_pt1 | contig 23139 bp, 19 predicted proteins | sample CryGeyCG2114_010_2_FD_59504 | JGI IMG/M metagenome (GOLD analysis project Ga0066639, IMG submission 59504) | Groundwater microbial communities from aquifer - Crystal Geyser CG10_big_fil_rev_8/21/14_0.10 | ecosystem: Environmental > Aquatic > Deep subsurface > Groundwater | place: USA: Utah...
TGTGCATCAATATGTCGTGGGTGCTGGAGTGCTTCTTTGATGGCGTGTTCTGTAATTTCATGAAATACAATACGCTGTGCTTTATCTGGATGAATACCAAAAATATGAGCAAGGTGCCACGAGATGGCTTCTCCTTCTCGGTCTTCATCAGTGGCAAATATAATATCACTCGCTTTTTTGGCGAGTTCTTTGAGTTTTTTTACGTGGGCACTTTTATCTTTTGGGACAAGGTAGTCGGGTTCAAATGTTCCACCTTCGATATCAATGCCCATCTTACTTTTTGGTAAATCTCGGATATGTCCAAAAGAAGACTCGACTTTGTAGCCTTTGCCAAGAAATTTTGAAATAGTTTTTGCTTTGGTAGGTGACTCTACAATGACGAGTTTCCCCATAGAAGATGGTAAAAAATAGTAGTAAACATGTCTGTATTGTGTAGCGCGGATTCGAGCATAGTAAAAAAACACATCTCTGTCAAGCACTGCGCTCTGAGAGATGTGTTTTAGTATACCATATATTTTGCTGTATCTTGCAAAGAAAGGCTATAGGATGCCACGTATTTCACCACTGAGAAAAATAGAACCCGTCACCAGAAGGAGGTCTTGTTTTTCTTGTTGTGCGTTACTCCAGATAAAGGCATCTTTTGGGTCAAGAAAGAGACGCGTGTGTGCGCTGGGGCAGTACTGCTGTACCAGTGTTTGGATATCTTTTGGACTGGCCACTTTTCTCAATATGTTTATGGTATTTCTGGTACAGGCCACAGTGTGTGGCTGGAGTTCCATAAGTATGTGCACCATAGCTTCAAGATTTTTGTCTGCTGAAAATCCAAGAACAAGGTGTATGTTTTCAACAGTATCTTGAAATGTCTGTACTGTTTTCACTGTGGAAGAAATTTTGTCAACATTGTGTGCGCCGTCAAGGATAATGAGTGGGTGCATTGAAACTGGCTCCATGCGTAGTGGCTGTACAACGGTGCGGAGCCCTTGTTGGATGGTCTTTGTATCTATGTGCAGTGATTCTGCAATCTGTATACATAGTATGGCGTTATCTATTTGGTGTTCCCCCAGAATGGGGATGTGATACGACGTATTGTGGTAGATAATATCGCTGCCTTGTTGGGTTACGTTGACTACTTCGGGAATAGTATCCGCTGTATGACAGGGGACGCCATTGGTGTCGCACTCTGTTTGGATGATGTCTACGAGCGCAGGATCTTTTTCACTGGTAAACACGGCACATCCTTTTTTTATAATCCCTGCTTTTTCATAGGCAATTTCTTTTTTGTTGTTTCCAATGATACCAACATGGTCAAGACCAATGTTGGTAATGACGGCGATATCTTTGTATGGAATTACGTTGCTTGAGTCAAATCGACCGCCACAGGCCACTTCTAACACCACCCACTCGACACTGTTTCTTGCAAACCATAAGAACCCAATAACTTCTGTAAGTTCAAAAAAAGAAATCATGTCATAGGGTGTTGTTTGTATATACTTGTCGATAAGTGGTTTGAGTTCTCCCACCAGTAAGACAAACTCTTTTTTGCTCATGTATCGATTGTCGATCTTCCAACGCTCAGTAATGTACGTTGGATGTGGCGAGTATGTCGAACCAACTTTTTTGCCCGACGCATGGAGTATAGAATGCAGAAAGCTGGTGGTTGACCCTTTGCCACTGGTGCCGGTGACATGAATGTAGTGGGGGATTTTTTTTTCTGGATTTCCCAGCATATTCAAAAAAAACTGCAACCGTTTGAGGTATATGTCACAGCTTTTTGGATCATTCATATATTCTGTCCGCGGGAGGTTATTAAACGACAGAGTATAGTTGTATGCGTCTTCGAACGTCATCGGTGTTGATTTTTTTATTTACTACGCAAGTTGATCTGACCTATCATCATTCATCCCTGGTTTTTTTAGCCATCGGACGAGGAGATATACAAAGGGGGTGTCAATAAGTGCAAACACAATTTTAAACAGCCAAAAGCTGAGTGACAACTCTAAAATAAATCCTACGGTAAATTTTTCTGTGATACCGTAGAATGCAATAAACATAAAAAGCAATGTATCAATAATTTGGCTGACCATAGTTGACGCATTGTTTCTGAGCCAAAGATATTTTCCTTTTGTCTTTTTTTTCCACCAATCAAATGCCCAAATATCATATGTTTGACTCACCACAAATGCGATGAGGCTTGCAATGATCATACGGATACTGCCACTAAATACGGTGACGTATTCTTCGTTGAATGTATATCGCTCTGCTGCTGGAAGTTTGATAGAGATGTAGGTAAGCAGTAACACAAGGACCTGTGCGATAAGTGCCGCCCAGACAATTTGTTTTGCTTTTTGTTTTCCATATACTTCTCCAACCGCATCAGTAATAAGGAATGTTAGTGGGTACGAAAAAATACCTACAGAGACGGCAATGCCAAAGAGGATAGTGATTTTTGACCCAAGAAGATTTGCCGCGATGAGGCCGGCGACGAAGATACCGGTAAGAATACTGAGTTTGAAATGTTGTGACATAAAAAAATATAGATAAGGAATATCATGTATTGGCTCTATTTTTTTATGGTTACAACATAGCGGGTATTATTTATTGAGTACATACATCATTCCACCTATATTGGTGATGACGCCTTTCATTTCCAGCAGTGTGAGCGTGCTCATGACAAGGGAGCTTGGGAGTTTGGATTGTCGTATGAGCTGATCCACATGTATGGCTTCTCGAGAGAGGTGGGCCAGAATGGTCGCTTCTGCTGGTGAATCTGGTAAAATTTCCTTATTAGTAACATATTGTGTGTGATCTTGCAAATGGAGAACTTCTAAAATGTCATGGTATGACGTGATCAGGTGGGCACCCTCTTTGAGAAGTGTGTTCGTCCCGATACTTGTCTCGGCAGTGATGTGTTGTGGAATGGCAAAAATATCGCGGTTGGTATCAAGTGCTGCCTGCGCGGTGACCAAGGCACCTGACCGTGCGGTTGCCTCAATGACGAGGGTTCCGAGGGACATCCCAGCAATGATTCTATTCCGTTTGGGAAAGGAGTATCGGGTGGGTTCTATTCCTGGAGGATATTCAGAAATGACGGCACCTCCACCCGCTACAATTTTTTTTGCAAGATCGCGATGCATGCGTGGGTACAGTGTCTTGTCGTCAATACCACCACCTAACACTGCAACGGTAATGCCTGAGGCAGTCAGAGCGCTGGTATGTGCTATGCCATCAATACCTAGAGCAAGACCGCTGACAATAGTGACACCGGCATGCACCAGCGGGGGGATGATTTCTTTTGTGACTTGGCGTCCGTATGAAGACGATTTTCTGGGGCCCACAACCGCCAAGGGGAATGCTGTGTGCTGCAGTGTTCCGCGAATAAATAAACAAAATGGCGGATCAAATAGTTCTTTGAGGAGTGTTGGGTATGCAGGGTCGTCTTGAGTAATACACGTGATGTGTTCTTGTGCCAGCTGCATGTGAATATATTCTTCACATATATTTTTTTTCCACGTAATAAATGTTTCTGCTAACTCTTTTTTCCAACCAGCTTTTTTTTCTATTTCTTCCGCAGATGCATGCCAGGCTACATCGAGTGATCCATACGCACGGAGTAACTGTTGGTACCGTGCGTGTGTCATATACGGAAAAAAAGAAATAAGTATTTCTTTTTTCATATCCCTCCTTTGTTAGTATGTATATATCACTACAGATTTTTTTTAATGTGTTCGGCTGCCTCGTGTATGATTTCTTCCACGCGTTTTCGCTCAAGTAAGCCAAACTTTCCGAGGACAAACGAGGCTGTGTCTGCCATACGTTTTTCGTTCGTACTTCCTACACCCACACGGACACGGCCGTAGTCTTTTGTCCCAATATGTGCGGTAATAGATTTTATCCCATTATGTCCACCATCACCGCGATTGCTTTGTACTTTAATAGTCCCCAGTGACAGGTCTTTGTCATCGTGTACGACAATGATGTCTTCTGGAACGATCTTATAGTAGTGGGCAATGAGGCTGACTGCCTCACCAGAGTGATTCATAAACGTCATGGGTTTGGCCAAAAAAATTTTTTCGCCATGTACACTTCCACCGGAAATGCTGGCGTTGAATTTTTTGCTTAATTCCCAGTTTGAAAATACTCCTGGTTGAAATAATTCATGCAGGCGGTCAAGTATCATAAAACCCACGTTGTGTCGTGTTTTTTGATATTGCTTTCCTGGGTTGCCAAGTCCGACAATGAGTTTCATGTGTATGATTAATCGGGGAAAATGCGTTTTAATTCTGTGAGCACTTCTTGCACTTTGGTGATTTCTGTTTGGATATGCTCAGTTGACATGTGTTTCAATGTGTCAGTAGGTTTTAGTGCTGAAAACTTTTCATTTAATTTAGAGTGTGATTGTTCCATTACTTCTATACGGTATGAGCTGTCTTTTAAAAGAAATACATTCATAATTTCATCATACAACGCCTCATATTGATCAAGGAGCTTTTCGTGTTCGGTACTCTTCTCCGCAGAGGCAACCTTATATATGCCAGATAGTTCTGGATATGTTTCAAGAGTTGTTTGTGAAAGGCGCCGTTCACCATCTGATATTCTTTTTCCGTCTTCTATGAGAGCGGCAAGTACTGTTGGATTGTTAAGGTCGAGAGATGGGTAAGCTGGTGGCGGATGTGGTATGTCTGCTTCCTCGGTTTCAATAGATGTGATATGTCTTTGTAAAAAATCTTTTGCTGCTGCGGTATCCATGCCATTTGCAAGATGCTTGATGGTATTCAACACCACTAATGCAACACGATGTGGCATAGTTTCTGCACGGGCCGCAATGGTCTCTGAGAGTGGAAGAGGATCCTTTTCTCTCGATATTGCCACAAATTCTTGACCGGTCGATCGTGTTTCGGACATAGGATATTGAATGCAAAACGTCCCCCAAAGAGAACGGAGTAATGAAATTACTTTCGTTGCTTTTTTAACTTTATCACAATTGGCGTTCCTTTGAAACCAAATTGGACGCGGAGCTTATTTTCTATGTAGTTGATATATGATCTGTGAAGAGAAGTACGAAATTTCACCTGCACTTCAAAAATAGGTGGGGACACATTGATTTGTGTCATGCCAAAAAGTTTTGGGTGGCGTGTTCCTTTCCCACGAGCAGGGCGATGTTCTTTGGTAATTTTTTCTAAGAATTTTTCAAGGATTCGATCAGGAATAACCGTTTGGCGGGACGCCCAAACCTGTATAATTTCTGGGAATAATTTGTGTACACCGTATCCTGTTTTTCCACTGACAAAAATAATTTCTGCAAAATCAAGATGAGGAAAATATGAGTAGACCATTTTTTTCACGTAATTTCTATTCGTATCACTGTTATCTTCTGCCAGGTCCCATTTGTTTACCACGATAATAACACTCTTGGCGCGTCGTTCGATAAGGCCCCCGAGTTGCATGTCTTGTGTAGAAATAGTTTGAGATCCGTCAAGGACAAATAGTATAATATCCGACTTTTCTAGTGACACAATGCTTTTGGCAATACCGGCTCTCTCAAGTAGCCCATCAACACGTGCTTTGCGTCGGATACCTGCTGTATCAATAAAGTTGATGTGGTATGTATTTTTTTCTGTTTCTCGTTCCACGCTTGTCGCCGTATCATGTTCTGTTGCATCTGTTTTTTTATCCGTCTCTGCTGTATAGGTCACCAGTGTATCATGAGGTTCCCGTGTGGTGTGTGCCATGTCGCTCACAATGACTTTGTCTTCTCCAATAATTTTATTGAATAGGGATGATTTTCCTACATTTGGTTTTCCAATAATACTTACTTGAATGGCATCAATTTTTTCTTCGTAGAGTTCAGGGATAAGTGCTTGTTTTTCCAAGAGGTCAAATATATGGTCAAGCAAGTCTCCAACATTTCTTCCGCTGGCAGCAGAAATGGGGAATGGTTCATTCAGCCCAAGTTTATACCATTCTGGATTTGTCAGGTCTCGTGCGATGCGTTTGTTATCTACCTTATTTGCCACCAGGATGACGGGCTTGTTTTCGATACGGCGCATGCTTTTTGCGAGCGAGAGCTCCTGTGGCAATACACCCACCTTTGCGTCTGTTATAAACAATATGAGGTCAGCCTCTTTCATGGCTTTTTCTGATTGTTTTAAAATATCTTCTTCGAGTGGCACACCATCATCGAACGATAGCCCACCGGTATCAACCATGCGCACTTCTCGGCCACGCCAGAGCATGAGTCCTTCGTTACTGGTACGTGTCGTCCCCGCAACTGTTGAAACAAGGGCTTTTTGTTCTTCGATAAGTTTATTAAACAGTGTGGACTTTCCAACGTTAACACGACCCACCAGGGCAATGGTGGGGAGCTTTCGAATGTTGGTTGTGGCGTTATCATGCATATGTGGGGATAAATATTTTTGACTCTTTTGTTTGTAGCCTTTAGGATACGCATACACATGACGGAGGTGGTTCCATGGCTAGGGTCGTCCACTTTAACGAGGGTCACCTGGACCCTCGTTACGGATACTCGGGCTTTGCCCGGGTGTGTTTCGAGAAGTGCGGGTCGGGTCCGTTCCTGCTCCTGGCGGTCGTGGCGTCCTCGGCGGATCTGCCGGCGGACGTCGACCCCCAGGGGTTGACCTTCCCGCTCGCTCAGATTGAGCGGATCTCGGACAAGATGACGTTCTACGTCCCGCAAGTCATGTTGACCTCGTAGCGGAAGCTACTGGGGTCTAGACTTTGCGGGCCTCTGACCCGCGTACACCACTGTACGCGGGTCAGGAAAGGAAACTATTCTACAAAATCATCTCCTAATATGACTAATATATCGGTAGTTCCTGTTGCACTCTCCCCAAGAGGTGGAATTTCTTTTATTGCAATATTGAGTTTTTGCTTGAGTGCGTCTACTATATCTTTTTTTGTTTCTTTGTTTATCAGGTAGATACCACTTTCTGCTTGTGGACGTTCAACAGTGTTTCCAATGCTTGTGACGGCAAACTTTTCTGCAACCAGCTGTTGTCGGACACGAGCCGCCATGCCCGCATGCCAGGTACCGTTTTGTACTTCAATATTTGCCCCTGTATAGCTCACTTCTGGCGCCTGTTGTACGGGGGTGTTATCTATTTTTACTTCTGGTGGATTTTCAAAAATAGAGGCAATTGCAGCATTAATATCATCAAAATTGCCAGTCACTGGTTCTAGTATGAACGCGCCCTGAGGACTGTACCCGTTTTTGAGGTATCCGTCAATACCGTCATCCAAGGTAAGGGTAATAATATTTTTGGTATCCAGCTCGCGTGCGAGCTTTAAAAAAGTAATGACATCGGCAAATTCCATGCTGGTAATGACATGGTCATCCAGGGAGTCTAGAATACCATTGATTTTAATGGGGTTTGCAAGGGTGCTAAAGGAGAGGACTTTTTCTTTGAGGGCGAGCAGAATTTTTTGTTGTCGCTTTGATCTGGCAAAGTCTGACCCTTCTCCATTGTTGCCATGCCGAGAACGGGCAAAAGTAAGCGCTGTTTTTCCATCCATGGTTTGCGTGCCTTTTTGAAAAGAAATAACTTGATATTGATCATGAGGAGCAGGATATTCGTTATCTACAAAGGATCGCTCTACATTTACTCGTACGCCGCCCACTTCGTCTACAATTTCTTCAAACGCGGCAAAGTCTACCCGGGCGTAGTAGTGAATATCGATGTCAAATGTATCTTCAATAATTTTTTTTGCAACTTTTGGACCAGATCCGTAGGAATTTGCTTCGCCAAACGCATTCGCATGATTTATTTTTCTTTCTCCCTGGCCAGGAATGGAAACACTGAGGTCGCGGGGAATGGAAATAAATGCAACTTGATTGGTTGACGGCTTGATACTGACGAGAATAATGGTGTCTGTAAGGAAAGGGCCGTCATGTCCAATACCACCTTGGCCAAGGAGGAGAAGATTGATGCGATCCTTTTTTTCTCCTTCGAGACTGATATCGTTGCCAAACACAAAATGTTTTATTTTCCCAAAAAAACCTTCTGGTTCAATGGGTTCAAGTGTTATCGGGTCATAGAGGAGTGGGTCTGTTGGGACCTGTTTTGTGGTAAATGTTCTTACTATGCAGCCACCAATAAAAAGGATGGAAAAAACAAGCACTATCAAAAATAACACCCGTTTTCGTTGGGGTGCTACGCGCTCTGTTTCTCTGTCTAAAAAATTGACCGGTTCGCGGCGCATACGTGGTGTTTCCATTTTTTTTGGGAGTAATTTTTAGCTTACTTCAGCAATAGTATACGGGAAATGTGGCTTTTTTGCAATTTTGTCCATTTTTTCTTTTGTACTCCAAGAAAATATGCTATACTTATCAGTACTATGCCACAACAAGTTACTGTTGACACCCTGGTTGGGGATACACTGTACCAGTGGACAATTAAGGAATATGAAGAGCATACCCGTGGAAAACGATGGTATATTGTGATGTCCGTGGTTGGCGTTTTGCTTGTGCTTTTTGGTTTATTGAGTGGAAACTTTTTGTTTTCCCTTATTATTATGTTATTTGCTATTATTTTGTATTTGCAGTCACACCAAAAAGCGCCAGATGTCTTGGTGAGTATTACCGATCTGGGTGTGCTTATTGGTTCTCGGTTTTATAGTTATGGTGAACTTGAAAGTTTTTATCTCATTTATGAGCCGCCACATGTGAAGTCACTTTTTTTTGAAACACAGAGTGTGTATCGGCCACGCATTCAAGTGCCTCTCCTCGATATGAACCCCATTGATATCCGGAAATCACTCCTTTCTTTTTTGCAGGAAGATATTGAAAAGGAACAAGAGCCATTTTCAGAGCAGTTTGCAAGGAATTGGCAAATCCATTAAGTGCAAATATTTATTTTTTTAGTCATTTCGTGTCTTATAAGAGTATTGACTGCTCTTTTTTTGTTTGGTATACTCCTCTCGCTAGAAATAGTACGCTTTCGTAGTTCAACGGATAGAATATCGGTTTGCGGAACCGAAGATCCAAGTTCGATTCTTGGCGAGAGCACGCGAAAAATGGCGCAAGCCATTGGGAGCGTCACGTGATGACCGAAAGGTCATTTTACGTGACCAAATGAGGGTAGTAAAACGAAGGGCGCCATCTCGCGGCACGCACACTAGATAGAGAATCCTCACGAGTGTGGGTTCTTTTTTTATTTGTGTCTGTGCTACAATACCCTCATATGTTTTTGCATACAAAAGTCGGTACTCTGACAAGAGTGGGAAAAACGCTGGAAACACGACTGAAGCATCTTGGCATCCACACTGCCGAGGACTTGTTGTGGTATTTTCCATTTCGCTATGAAGATTTTAGTGCAATTCATCCTATTGCCAGTCTTGAGGACGGAATGCAGGTAACCGTGCAAGGCAAAATTGCTCTGATTGCGAATAAGAGAAGTGCGCGAAAGAGGACCATGTTGACTGAAGCCGTTCTCGAAGATGGAACGCATCAAATGCGTGTGGTTTGGTTTGGGCAACCATTTATTACCAAGGCACTTGCGGTGGGTGACGAGGTATATTTGTCTGGAAAAGTAAAACACGATATGTATGGGGTGCAAATGGTGTCTCCGAGTTATGAAAAAGTATCTCAGGAAACCGCTCACACGGCACGAATTGTACCGTTGTATCCACTGACAGCAGGAATTACACAAAAGCAAATGAGATTTTTGATTTCGCAAGTGATTGATCTTGTGGGCAAGATTGAGGAGTGGCTCCCCGAAGTAATCCAAGATACGGCAGACGTTATGCCGCTGGCAGAAGCAATCCGTGCTATCCATTTCCCAGAGACCCTTTCGGAAATGCATCATGCAGAACGACGGTTAAAATTTGACGAATTGTTTTTATTGCAGCTGCGTGCAGAAATGATTCGCCAAACATTGCAACGATCCGAGGCTGTATCAATTCCGTTTCACGAAGAAGCAACAAAGTCATTTGTGAGGACACTTCCATTTGAATTAACGAAAGATCAAAAAGTAGCAGCCTGGGAAATATTGCAAGATCTTGAAAAGAGCTCGCCGATGAATCGCTTACTTGAAGGCGATGTTGGAGCAGGGAAAACCGTCGTTGCCGCATTGGTGATGAATAATGTGTTGTTGGCAAAAAGCCAAGCCGCGATCATGGCGCCAACTGAGATTTTGGCAGTGCAGCACTTTGAATCACTCAGCAAATTATTGCCAAATGCCAAGATTGGATTGTTGACCAGTTCAGAATTGAGAGTTTTGAAGTATGAATTATCAGAAAAGACAAAAAAGGATCGGCGTGCCTCGTTCATTGCGGCATTGAAGAGTGGAGAGATAGATATTGTCGTTGGCACGCACGCCTTGCTTGTCCCCGATGTACAGTTTCATGAATTAAGCTTGGTAATTGTCGACGAGCAGCATCGGTTTGGTGTGGGCCAGCGAAAAACTATGAGAGAAAAGAGTGGAAATAAAGATACCGAACCACATTTTTTGAGTATGACTGCCACGCCTATTCCGCGTTCGTTTGCATTGACGCTCTATGGAGATTTGGATATTTCTATCATTAAAACAATGCCCGTCGGGCGTAAACCCATCAAGACACGATTGGTTTCCCCGCACCATCGACAAAAGGCATACGGATTTATTCAAGAGCAGGTGGCAAAGGGGAGACAGGTGTTTGTGATTTGTCCGCTGATCGATGCAGGGGACGATGTGTTTGAGGTGGGGGATGAGAAAAAGTCTGTGATGAGTGAGTACAAAAAATTGTCTGAAGTCCTGTTTCCACAACTCAAAGTAGCATATTTGCATGGAAAGATGCATCCAAAAGAAAAGGATCGTGTGATGCAGTCGTTTGCCGCAGGAGAGTTTGATATTTTGGTGTCTACTTCTGTGGTGGAAGTTGGGGTAAACATTCCAAATGCCAGTGTCATGATGATTGAAGGGGCAGAGCGGTTTGGGTTGGCACAGCTCCACCAGTTTCGTGGGCGTGTGGGCCGCTCTGTGCATCAGTCGTATTGTTTGTTGTTTACGGAAAGTGATACGGAAAAGTCGCGCACTCGGTTGGATTTTTTTGAAAAGACGACAGACGGATTTGCGCTCGCAGAGTACGATTTGGAGCTCCGTGGGCCAGGAGATGTCTATGGCACCAGTCAAAGTGGTATGATGCAGTTTCGTCTGGCAACGATGAAAGATGGTGAGCTTATTAAGCTGGCACGCGATATTGCGCGGGGGATTGATTTTGCTGCATATCCACAGTTAAAAGAACAGGTGAAGGAGTGGGAGGATCAGGTACATTTGGAGTAGTGGTATACTATATGGGATATATTCAATATATAATCTATGCGTATGTTTGGAAGAAAACGACAGGAAAGACTTTCTCCTGAAGAACTTGCAAGAGTGCAGGCAGAATTAGAGGCAAAGCTTGCCGAAGAGGGGCTGGAGCCTATTGGAGGGGGTACAAGCGAAGCGAAAAAACCAGTAACATTTGAACGTTTTTTGAAGGAAAATTATTCCGGTGGAAGTGATCCAAGAGATATTTATGCAACAGCAGTAGATGGTTTTCAGCGAGTTATTGTAGAGGATGGATTGGGAGATATAGAAGGAGGACTTACGTATAACATTGATATCGATGCAGATGGAGAAAAATATCTAGTATTTGGTGTTATTGTTGTAAAAAGAGAAAGCAGAGGAGGTGGAATTGCAGGCGAGTTATTTCAAAAATTACTAACAATCGCAAAAAATAGTGGTTGTAGTTATATTACTGCAAAAGCCGACACAAGAGCAGGGAAGCAAATACTAGAGGGGTATGGTTTTAATTTAAGACAGGATAAGCGAACAGGGCAAAATTATTATCATTTAGATATATAAATAAATTAAAAAAACCGGCATAATTGCTGGTTTTTTTTATTGACCACATCGGCAAACTCCTTGGCTGTGGTCTTGAATATTCAAGTTCACAGTGCGGAGCCGATGTGGGGTGGGGGGCTCCTGTGGCGGGATCGCCCTTGGTGGGCGAAGGTGTGGGGGCGGGGTCGCAGCTGGGCGGTCTCAGTTCATCGAGAGGTTCACGGACACACCGCCCATGTTGACGCGGTCGCGCACCTGCTTGAGGTGGTCCGCATCGTGGCTCTCGACCGTGAAGCGGTACTTCCGGCCGACACGGGTCGGCTCGGCGTTGTGCCCGAAGCGGCGCAGAGCTCCCTGCACGGTGGGCTTGCGCCCGCGGTCGGTCATAATGATCAAGGTCTTCATGTCGTTGGGTTCCCCCGTGTGTGGTTTGGCACTCGAAAGTGCTGCGGAAGATTGTATAGAAAGAGAGTGGATTTGTCAAGTATTACAATAAAAAAAGCCCTCAATGGTTGAGAGCTTTCTTCATGAGTTCCTCCCCTGGTAGGGGAGGCTAGGAGGGGTTAGGTTCGTGTCGACTCGTTTCGATACCAAGCGTAACCCCCTCTATCTCCCCCTACCGGGGGGAGGACATGCTGCCACGGTTTTATATAAAAATAGCTTTTGATACGAAAGAAAAGGTATGAATTTATTCATACAAGGAAGAACCTTCAGGTGTTCCTCCCCTCGTAGGGGAGGACAGGTGGGGTTAGGTATGCGTCGACATGAATCGACACCAAGCGTAACCCCCGCTGTCTCCCCCTATGAGGGGGAGGACTTACTAAGACTTAAGAGTAGTGCAGTGGTTCTGCAGGTCTTGCAGCACAGCATTTGTTTCAGAGAGAACTTGCGTGTCGGTATAACGTATAACAGTATACCCACGAGATTCTATCTCAGCGTGGCGTTTCGCGTCATAGCGTTGTTGATCTTCACCTATATGGGTCCATCCATCAATTTCTACGACGAGTTTTAGTTTGTGACAATAAAAATCAGCAATATACTTGCTGATTTGAAATTGACGTCTAAATTTGTATCCAAGTTGTGATTTTCGAATATGTAGCCAAAAAATTTTCTCTGCCTTTGTTTGCTTTCTTCTTAAGTTTTTTCTGCGCCAAATATAATTTGGTGTATTACTAAAATGCTTTGTATATTTCATATTCCCTCCAGTCTATGAATATTCTATTATGATTGGTCATGTGTTCCTCCCCTCGTAGGGGAGGTTAGGTGGGGTTTGGTATATGTTGATTCTCTTCAGTACCTAAGCATAACCCCCTCTGTCTCCCCCTACCGGGGGGAGAACTTGCTGCATCCTACGCTATGTATGCGTAATTAATTCTGCAATATTTTTTACACTTGTTAGTTTGAGACTGTTTGGGGTTGCGGCTGCTGTATTTGCAATCGTTTTTGTAATCACACGCTTCATCCCCATAGCGGCACATTCCTTCACGCGTCGCTCCAAAAAGCGAACCGAGCGAATTTCTCCACCCAGGCCCACTTCACCAAATACGGCCAAGTCATTTCCCAATATTTTATCTTTAAATGCTGAGGCAACTGCGAGGCAAACAGCCAGGTCGACGGCAGGTTCGTTTGCTTTGATACCACCAACAATGTTTACATGCACATCATACTGTCCTAGTGGCACGCCGGCTCGCTTTTCCAATACCGCAATCAGCACATGCAGGCGATTTAAATCAAACCCACTGGCTTTTCTTACTGGGAATCCAAAACTTGTTTTATTGACTAGTGCCTGCACCTCTACCAACAATGGTCTGGTCCCTTCCATTAGACAGGTGACCACAGATCCTGGCATGCTTTCTCCACGCTCTGCCAGCAATAGTTCTGACGGATTGACTACTTCACAGAGTCCCGACTCTTGCATAGCAAACATGCCAATCTCGTCGGTGGAACCAAAACGATTTTTCATGGTGCGCAGCATGCGAAGGTTTTGGTATCGATCACCTTCCAGGTACAGCACCGTGTCAACCAAATGTTCGAGCGTGCGCGGTCCGGCCACCGAGCCATCTTTGGTTACATGTCCGATTAGAAGAATTGATGTGTTGGCAGACTTTGCACATTCCAGGAGCTTGGCAGCACAGGCGCGGACTTGGTTGACTGCCCCTGGTCCACCGTCAATATCATCTGAGTACATGGTTTGAATTGAGTCTACAATCGCAAGTGTAGGACTTTCTTTTTGTATCGTTGCAATAATGGTGTCCACATGTGTCTCGCTCACCAGCTGGAGTTCTGGGTTTTGTTGATCTAGTCTGGTCGCACGCATATGAATTTGACCAACAGATTCTTCGCCAGAAATATATAGTGTGTGTTGTATTGCCATCGCAACTTGGAGTGCGAGGGTTGATTTTCCAATGCCTGGTTCACCACCAAGCAAAATAAAACTGCCGGGTACCATGCCACCACCAAGGACACGATCAAGCTCTGCTATGCCAGATTTTGTTCGAGTTATTTCTCTGCTTGAGATGTTTTTGAGTGTTGTGGTTTGCGTGCCAAGGGTGGACGTTTTTTCTTCTTGGCTCTTCCTTGGTGTACGAGCTTCATCTATAGAACCCCACTTTCCACACTCCAAACAACGCCCAACCCATTTGGTATATTGTGCGTCACAGTGAGAGCAGAGATAGATTGTGTTAGTATGTTTGGTCATGTGTGCATGGTGTTCCCGTATGATAGCAAACACATCTGCTATTGACCATAGAGGAGATCTGCAACTTTGCCATAGACCTCTTCAAATTTTGGAGCAAAGCGGCAGGCATTCCCCAGCATGGGGGTAAGCCCAATCTTGGACCAATCAAAGTTCCGTGGGTCGCCATGATTGCCAGACGTATTACAATGCGCCCGGACAGATGCACTATTTTTCGATACTCCTGTCCGTGATGTTATAGAGTCAACAAGCGTATTGAGTGCAGCGTACTGCTCATCTGTATAGCGCACAAAACAGGCCTCAATAGCGCCGGCTTTATCTGTTTTTTCAGATCGGACCTCTCTGCCGGTAAATGTTTTACATGTTCCATTTTTTTTGCAACGGAGACATTCTGTCGTACTCCTATCTCCAGGAACATTGATGGCCAGATCAATGCCAATGGATGCACTATTCCAACCCGGGGTATGTGAGGCTACTTTGAGTTCATCTAATAACTGAAATATTTTTCCGTCTCGGTTAATAAAATAGTGAGTACTGACACACTTCCCATTGAGTGCACAATTTTTCTTCCACCATGCTACTGTTTGCTGTGCGCTCTTTCCCCCTTCATGCAGCAAGATAAGCTGAATGTCAGCAAGTGATTTTCGTGTTCTTTTTTGGTGACAGTCAAGCTGCCCGAGGAGATCTTGGTTTCCTATCCCAGAGGATGTGCTTTTGTTTGTGTCACAATTATATCCTACGGTTGACACATCTGGGCCCTGTGGCAAATTTGGTGCGTCTGTATTTTCACCAGTACGAAATTCGACGTCGATGACATCTTCTAGATTTATTGAGTCAATAAATTTGACGCGTAAATTTTTAAAAACCACCAGCTCTGGATTCACATTGTACAAAATAGCATATGAGCCAATGGCAAGCAGGAGACCAACAAGTGATCCTGCAATACCCTTTTGCGCTTCACCAATTTTTCCTTGGTCGCCACCAGACATGGTCCAGCGTAGTCCAGAGAGAATCATCATGACAACGGCAATAATACCAATGACGATGATGGCATATTTGTACACGCCGGCAATATATTCCCCAAGATAGGGGATACTAAAGTAGCTCACACCACGGTCTTCAATGATATCTGCTTGTGTAAAGTCAATGCCAGGTATATGGATTTTTGTAACCGGAGCACTTTTCAGGCTTTCTAATTCTTCCGCAGAAAGAACGGTTGCAAATGGATTGCTGGTTTCTTGATTTATTGTAATGGCATATTCCTCGCCACGCGTGTTACTTTCGCAAAAGTGGAGCCCATATGAGAGATCATTGCCACTTCTATTACATTTCCATACTTCACGTTGTTGTAAGCCATATTCATTGATACAGTGAATATCTTGATCGCATACACAAAAGTCATCTTGGTATTGTGGAAAGCTGCTTCCCATACATTGGTCTGTTTGGCATTCACTATCATTGTCACAGGTGGCACCAATTTTTTTTAGTGTTGCCGTGTCTACGGTATATGTAAAAGACAACATACATATTCCCATAAGTAAAAGCAGGGCAGAGGATTGTTTTTTGAGAAGAGACATACTAATAGTTTGCACAGGCATTTACCCGAGTAAGTTCAGGGTTTTTATCAAGACAGTCACAGAAATATTGCATCGCTCGTGGCACACCACCAGGACCACCAGCGTAATTTTGAAAAAATTGTTCTACACCAGATGCGTTTTTCATTGATCCTTGTACAATAAACAGTGTTGCTTCAATTGTTTTGTCTGGGTTTAAAAGATCTGTCACTGTATACCATCGTCCGTTTTGTTGGCGTGCCCACTCTGGTCCATTTGGCCCTTCTACACGGCGGCTGTAACTTTTGCCTGGGTAAATTGTGGCTTGTCCTAATCCAATCCCGTGAGAAAATCGCCAGTCAAGTCCATAATCTGGTGGATTGTTGAGGTCAAGTGTGTCGTCATTGTATACTATTTTTCCATCAATACTATACGCGTTGTGAATACACGGATCGTAGGCGGCTATTTTTTGAAACGTGGCGCCACTTTTTTTTAGTCCAGTCATCAGAAATCGTCCACGTGATCCGATAACGGGACACCGGTCTCCACGTTTGTTATGCGGGTAGTTTTCGTCGTGTCCCACTTGGAGGCCTTTTCCTCCGGACTCTTTTTTTATAACCGTGTTTAAAATACAATAATTTATTTGTGTTTTGTTTGCAATGTCTCGTATCATGGCATCTGTTATTTCGTAATTCGTTGCTGGGCGGCTGTGGTGAAAATCTTTATCTGTAATTGGCACCAGGTTAATATTTCCGAGGTCGTCGAGTTGGACCATGCCGCCGACATAGTTCATGACTGTCTTTGTTTCCACGTATTCGATTTTTAAATTGTTAAAGGTTACCAGCTGTGGGTTTACAGAATATAAAATGGTATATGAGCCAACGGCAAGGAGGAGACCTACCACTGCACCTCCAATTCTTTTTTTGACAGATTCTGACGTCGCTTGGTTCCCCGCAGACATGGTTAACTGAAGTCCGGACACAATCATGACCACCACCGCTACAATAGACATGATAACGATGCCATATTTATAGATGCTGGCAATGTATTCTCCCAAAAACGGGATATGAAAGTAGGTGACCCCAGATTCTTTTGTGACGGCAACATCAGAAAAAGAAAGCCCTGGAATACGTATTTTTGTGACGGGCTTTTGGGTAAATTTTTTAAGTTCACTCGAAGAGAGTACTGTTCCAGCTGGGGACTGATCACTAGAATCTATAGGGTACTTGGGGCCAGAGATACTGCCTTGGCAAAAATGTAGTCCTTTTGATGCTTCATTTGTATCTTTCACGCATTCCCAGGTTTGTGCTGGGTATGCACTATAAAAAATACTACAGTGGATATCTTGGTTGCAGGTACAAAAATCATCTTGGTACTGGGCAACCGTGCTTCCCATGCATTGATCTGTTTTACACTCGTCATCTCGGTCACAGGTGGCGCCAATTTCCAGTGTCGGTGCGGCAAACACGGTGGTCGGAGTAAAAAAAAATATTGCACACAAAAAAAGGAGAGCACGTGGAACCATTTTTTTTTTGTGTGATATATGCATGAGATTTATTCCACAAGACCAAGAGAGACCTCCCACCCACCTAGTGTTGTTGGTGGGGTGACTTGTTTATTATTTACAAAAATCGTTGGCACTGTTTGGATACCAATGTCTGTGGCAATTTGTTCTGTTTGGAGTATATATGTTTCTGGTCTATCAGAGGTAAGACATGTTGTCATTCCCTGAGAGTCAACATTCGGGAGCTGTTCAATAATAGCTTGTACAATGGAAGAAGACAGGTTGTCAGAGTTTGCAAATGCAAAATCTTTAAATGGTTCAAACAATCCTTGCTCATGCGCACAAAAGGATGCGAGATGTGACTCTCTGGAGTTATGTGGAAACGTGGTCACGGGGAGTCCTTTCCAAATAAGCTTTACATCATTGGGATGTTTTTCTAAAAGCTGTTTCAATATATCTGACTGTGTCTTGCAGGCAGGGCACGCAAAATCTTCAAAAGCAATAATGGTGATGGGTGCCTTTTTATTTCCCAAAATAGGATCTCCTGCCAGAATGGGGATGTGCAGACTGTTATCATTGTATTCGGTGAGTTGTTCTTGGGTAGGGTAGAGTGGTTTGTATTGGATGACGCGGACAAACAGTGCAGTCCCAACAATGATAAGTGCTGGAACAAAAATAAGGAGAAGATGTTTTGTCTGTGGCATAGAGGTCTAATTTAGAGGGCTACTTCAAAAAGTCCTTGTTGATGTTTGTCCGAAAAGAAAATAGATGTGCCATCTTCAGATACTTGAATACTATCGATGACATGAAAGTCTTCTTCCAGCTGTATTTCAGTTTGTGCCCCTGTATGTGTATCCACTTTTACCAACCTGTCCGGTATTGCGTCAGCGAGGCCGGGTGCAAATCCTGCCCCATTTGGGAGGCTTTCCGGAACCCCGCAGTAGACATAGCGTTCGTCGGCAAACGCACATTTGTCTGCCCAGGTATTTAAGTTCAGTACTCGTCTGCCGCCCCCAATGGTATTTGGTTCAGCGTTCACTATCCAGAGTTCAGGTTTGAAATCATTGCGTCCATTATGCACACTATACAGGAGTTGTTTTCCTTCAGTTGACCAGTTTGTCTGCAGGCCGCGCCCTTCGACAATCATGGATTTGTAGTTTTCTCCATTGAGCCCTACAAATAAAATTTCTTCTCTATCGAGGCCAAGCGACTGTCCGGTGCGGCTCATACCAACAATTTGCCTATTTGGGGACCAGTCCAGTATCACTTTGTCTGCATTGTTGCCCATGGGTTCTACTAGTTTGACATTGGTCCCATCTGGGTTGGTGCTGACAATCCATCTATTTTCTGGGGAGAGTCCCAAGCTTTTTGCCGCAATTTTGTCACCTTCGTTTGCAAAAGAAAATTCTTCCCAATGTTTTGGCAAGGTGACTTGTTTTTGTGTATCAAAATTATAGTAAATATTTGACCCATCCGGGTATTCCAAAATAGCTTCTTCATTTTTTGGTGACCAGGTAACCGCGTCCACATTAAAAAATACTTCATCACTGAGTTCTTGAATTCGTCCGTCTGCGAGTCGTGTATAAAAGTGTCCATCAAGTTTGTTATAAAATTTGATGCCATTGCCTGTTACTTTTGGGCTTACAATGTCGTCTTCAATGATTTGACGAATTTCTGGTTGGCCAGGCTGGCGTGCCGGGGCAAGAGTTGGGGCAACAGTGCCACTGGGAGGAAGCCCCCCAGGGCCAGTCACCACGGGAGTGGTGCCGGTACCAATACCAGAGGATGGGAATGAACTGGTGCTCGTGAGTGGTGTGTCAGGGGGAATAAATTTGGGCGCCGTTGCTGTTTCTTTAAAAAAAACAACATAGAGAAGATACCCGACAACAACGACAACGAGTGTAAAAATGATGGCAATAATAATTCTTTTTTTATCCATAGGAAGCACGTCTATTTAAAGAGAATGGGGTTACCCCTTTATTTTACCAGATACGGCTCTTCGGAGCCAGCCTTGCTGGAGTTTTTTTAGTTCTTTATTTTTTGTTTTCAGTTCTTTTCTAAATGTTTTCTGTGCGTTTTTTAATGCTCGGTTCACGCGGTATACCCCCAAGGCCGCTCCTGGAAGAGAGCCAACAAACGGGATCATTTTTATCCCGATGGTATATGAATTTGTTGTTGTTACTTTTTGGAGTAATTCTGGGTGATCCACTAACTTTTTTGCAAGGAATATATATATAATCATGAGTGGAACACCAAACATAAGATTTGCCGCATATTGGACAAGGCGTCCCAAGAAGAAGAAAGGATCAAGAAGTATTGCCAATACTCCTGCTGCATCAAGAGTTACTGCAAAACAAAGTGCCAGAAGATATCGATCAAACTCTATTTTTTTTATTTTTTTTTCTATTTCTTGTATTTCTTTTTGTTTGTCTTGTATTTTTTTCTTTCGTGAGGGATCTTCTGTTTGTTGCTCAGCACCTTTTTCTTTTTGGAGTTGTTCGGCTTGTTTTTTTTCTTCGTCAGATTTTTTTTGTTGTTCTTGTTCTTCTTCTGGTTGTGATGTTTCTTCCTGTTTGTCTTCTGTTGACTCGGTCGGTGTTTCTTCTTCTGCACCTTCTGGACGATTTTGGTCTTCTACTTGTTGGTCGGTTGATGGGCCAACCCGTTTTTCTGGTTCCTCCGACTGCGGCTTGTTTGCTTCTTCTTCCTCGGCGAGGTTGTCAGACATTTCTTGCCACTGTTTGTCACCCCATCTTGACGCTGGACCGCGCGGTCTCTTTGCTGTTGAGCCGGTCTCTTCTTCTTTTGATTCACCACTCTCGTCCGGAGTATTTGCTCCCGGACCGTCTGCAGATTCTTCTCCTGTTTTTTCTCCATCTGGTTGTTCAGTAGGCGGCTGATCATTGTTTGCTTCATCTTTTCCACCTTGTTGTCCTCCGGCAGTCTTTTGTCCCGGAGAGGTACCGGGCTGTGTCGCTGCTGGCGAAGAGGGAGCAGGAGTGCTGTGGGTATTTGTTGCTGGGGTGGATTCACCGCTTTTGTCTATTGCTGAATCTGCAGCAGTATCCGTAGGTATTGTGTTGGCAGAATGTTGAGGGGCAGCAGCGGTATTCTCGGTTGTGGTTCCACCTCCAGTCTTTCCGCCTGAAGATGAGGGGGATATGTTTTCAGTATTGCCAAAATTTTGGAGTGCTTCTTCTACTGGTGCAGGAGCGCTTGATGTCGTCTCTTCTTCAATAGCATCCTGCATCGCCCCCGCAGCTGCATCACCTGCTTGGTTTTCAATCATTTGGACAATTCGTTCTTCTACTTTTTTTTCCGCTTCTGCCATTTGCGATTCTGAAAGCGTAATGCCACTTTGGAGCATGGTGGCCATCACAATATTGCGGATGGCTTTTTCACCCGCACCGCTAAACATGTTGTATAGGCTATTTTCTGCCATAGTGCGTTTCTATTGCATGAACCAACCGATAACAGTGAGTGTAGTATGTGTTTATATATGGCATGATGTGTTCTGGGTCTGTGGGCATCCCCTGTAAGCGTACTGTTTCTATCAAAAGCGCCAACTGACTTGCCCGAAGTTCAATCAGTGTGTGTACTTGTGATGCGATCACGTCTTGTGGCACCTGTTTTTGTAGCAGTGAACGAAGTGTTCGTATCTCCGTACTCATGTTGTCTTGGAGTGTCTGTTTTTGTTCATCCAAAGAATCACTCGTGTGTTGAGTGTTTTTGCGGAGTGCTTTTTTCAGATTTGCCGCCCATTGTTGTTCTTGCTCCTCTTGTGATGCCATAGAAGCGTGAAAGGGAATTTATGCCAGATGAATGGTTCCGTTTTTTTCTGAGAGGGTAAACTTTTTTTTCTTCTTTTCTTTTTCTGATTGTTGCAGCAGGGGAATAACAAGTCCGTGAATTATTTGGGATATTTTTTGCTCCACTTCGCGTGCACCAGTATCTTTGTTATACGTTTTTTTGGCAAGCGTTCGAATGGATTGTTGTGATGGAGTAATTTGGATCTGTTTGATAGTCTGTAAATGTTTGCTCAGTTCAGAGATATGTTTTTTGACAATCTGTTCTACGGCTGTTTCGGAAAGCGGAGAAAAAAAGCATGTTTTATCAATTCTTCCCATGAGTGCCGGACTCATATATTCTTTTAATGAGTGTTCAATTTTTTTGTTTCTTGTTTTGACCGCCGTTTCTGTGGTTGGGTTCCCAAATCCAAAATCACCACCAGTCTTGTAGTGTTCAGCGCCCACGTTACTTGTCATAATGACAATGGCGTGGTGAAAATATATTTTTTTCCCGGCGCTATCCGAGAGTTCTCCCTCGTCTAATATTTGGAATAAGAGACGACGAACGTCAGTATGTGCTTTGTCAATCTCATCAAACAAGAGCACTGCGTATGGCCGTTGTTTCATTTCATCGGTAAAGCGATTTCGTTCTTTATGGCCAATGTACCCAGCAGGCGAACCAAGTAGTTTTGATACACTGTGGGATTCTGCAAACTCACTCATGTCAAATTTTATCAGTGCTTTTTCATCGTGGTAGAGTTCTCTGGCAAGATGTTTTGCCAGCGCTGTTTTTCCAACGCCACTTGGTCCAACAAACAGGTAGGAGGCGAGTGGTTTTTTTGTTTTGGTGTTTTTGAGGTAGGCATGACGGAGTGTTTGTATCAGATCTTCAATCACAGCATCTTGTCCAAAAAGTTCTTTTTTAATATGTTTTTCTACTGCTACCAATGCTTCCCATTCATCTCGTAAGAGAGTATCGACACTCGTATGAATTTGTTTACTCAAAATTTCTGCGATATGTTTTTTTGTGACACGCCCTACCGAGATGGGGGTGTGTTGTTTTTTCTTTTTTTGTAATGCCGCTAGTTGTTTTTCTAGTTTTTCTTGTTTGGTTTTTATTTTTTTTGCTTTTTGAAATGCTTCTTCAAAAATAGCCTGCTCTTTTTGTTCAAGGCAACTGTCAAGTGCGTCTACAGTGGCGTAATACTCGGCATCTTCTTTTGATTCTGGCTTTTGTACATGAAGGCTTGCCGCGGCCTCGTCAATAAGATCAATTGCTTTGTCCGGGAGAAAGTTTGTATGAATGTATTTGCTACTCAATTCTACGGCAGCTTCAATAGCTTCTTTTGTGATTGTCGTGTGGTGGTATTTTTCGTAGTATTTTTTAATACCAGTGATGATTTGAATTGTTTCTGCTTTGCTTGGTTCTTCTACATATATTGATTGGAATCGTCTTTCAAGTGCCGGATCATTTGATATGTATTTTTTAAATTCATCAAACGTCGTGGCTCCAATACACCGGAGTTTTCCTCGCGCAAGTGCGGGTTTTAATATATTTGCGGCATCCATGGTGCCTTGGTTTGAGCCGGCGCCAATAATGTTGTGCAATTCGTCTACAAATAAAATGCACTCTGGCATGGCAGATACTTCATCAATGAGTTGTTTGAGGCGTGCCTCAAATTCACCACGGTAAATGGTTCCCGATACGAGGAGCGCAAGATCGAGCGAATATATTTTTTTTCGTTTGATTGCGTCGGGGACATCACCTGTTGCAATACGG
>Ga0066639_10001199_pt1 | contig 23118 bp, 24 predicted proteins | sample CryGeyCG2114_010_2_FD_59504 | JGI IMG/M metagenome (GOLD analysis project Ga0066639, IMG submission 59504) | Groundwater microbial communities from aquifer - Crystal Geyser CG10_big_fil_rev_8/21/14_0.10 | ecosystem: Environmental > Aquatic > Deep subsurface > Groundwater | place: USA: Utah...
AGCCCTCTAATAAGGGCGACACTGAAGCTCGATGAAGAGCCTAGCCCCGCCTTAACTGGGACATCCGAAAAACATCCGATATCTATTTCTTTTTCTATTCCGAACTGCAGTAAGCCCTCGCGAATGCGGTCGTTTTTAAGTTCTCGTGGGTCATCAACCAGCTCGCTGATTGCGTACCGTGCAGCAACTTTCTTGACTAATGGAGGATGCCCGATAGTTACATAAGAGTACTTATCTATTGCCGCAGAAATAACCCGGCCGGTATGAGAATGGTAAAAAGACGGTAAATCACTGCCGCCTCCCATAAAACTTATCCGCATCGGGGCACGAACGATAATCATCGAAACCGCATTTTACCACAAAATGCCCACCTGTCTTCACCAGCTACAAGCGGGACACCTTTGTCGCATCTGGAAGCGGTGTAACTATCATGCCGCTATACGCATACTTCTCTTGTAGTTCCTTTTGTATCTCATCTCGGAAATTCCAACCAAGAATAACTACTACATCTGGCTTCAAAGCCATAACTTCGGCAGGATCTTTTACAGGAATATGAGTTCCTGCAGTATACAGATTATGTTTAAGCGGATTTTTATCTGCGATAACTGAAATGAGTGTGGTATCTGCAGAAGCACAATTGAGGAGTGTCGAACTTCTCGCGGAAGCTCCCCAGCCCACTACAACTTGATACTCCTTATTTAGATCAATCAATGTCTGACGAAAATGTTTGCTATGTTCTTTTGCGCGGATGCCAAAAGCATTCCAAGATTCTAGGGTGTTAAGTGCAGCATCTTCTTCCTTCTTGCGGTACGCAAGGAGCGCATCACTCTCCGCCCACTTTTGTTTCGAAGCATACACAATAATTGCTCCCCCACTAATCGGACTTTCTTCTATATCAAATGGATGAAGACCTGCATGCTCAAGCAGATATTCGATTGGTCGCAACGTGAGGTAACAGAGGTGTTCATGATAAATAGAATCGTAATGACATTCCTTTTGAATCACACCAGCGTAATGTGGTTCAACTGCAACCACCCCGTCTTCATCAAGTGCATCTGCTAAACCAGCAACGAAATCTCGGGTATCCGCTACATGCGCTAAAACATTCCGAGCAAAAATCATATGAGCTTTCCCGTGACTTGCTACAACCTTTCGCGCAGACTCTGTGCCCCAAAATGCACATTCGGTGGGCACCCCACTTTCAAGCGCCATCTCTACAATATTTAGAGCTGGATCAACACCAAGGACTTCATATCCCCTCTTTTGAAAGGGTTTCAAAAATGTTCCATCATTACTTGCCACTTCAAGTACATACCCCTTTTGTGGCTCTGGCGTCTTATCGATCAGTAGATGACAAAACCTCTCTGAAAAGTCGTTTGCCCCTTTTGAAGTGCCGGTTACCCACACATAGGTCGAGAATAATTGTTCTGGGTTAACGGTGTAATTGAGCTGTGCTACTGTGCACGTTGGACACCATACAAGGCTCAGAGGATACTCTACTTCTTCCATTTGTGGGTTGGGAATTAAGGAATTGGCCAAGGCCTGCTTTCCCAAATCAAGGAAAGGCTTGAGATCTTCTGTTTGGCAGATCCTACAAGAAGTAATGAGCGCCATAATCTGGGTATTGTATGAGAAAATAGTCTAGTGTGAAAGCCATCTATGAATTTTAAAGAATTAAACATTCCAGGGGTTTTTAAGATTGAACTTGAGCAAAAGCGAGACGATCGTGGTTTTTTCATGCGCATGTATGATCGCGAGCTGTTTGAGCAAAACAACCTAACAACAAACTGGGTTCAAGAAAGCATGGCTTTTACGAAAGAGAAAGGAACTATTCGAGGACTTCACTTTCTGTATCCACCAAAAAACGAAGCGAAACTTATCACAATGGTTTCTGGTGAAGGATTCTGGGTATTCATTGATATACGAAAGAATTCACCGACACTTGGGAAGTGGGACTCTGTAACTCTTTCCGCTGAGACCCCCTCCTCACTCTACCTCCCTCGAGGATTTGCAAACGGCCTCTGCTCACTTACCGATAATTGCTTGGTTACCTACCATATGGACAACCCTTATGAAGATTCTGCTAAAAGTGAATTTAAATGGGATGACCCTACTTTAAACATTTCCTGGCCAATTAAAAAACCTACAGTGCTCTCTGAAAGGGACACTCATGCACAAAGCTTTAAAGAATTTCTAGAAACTTCAGGTGGTGGCCTTGATGTGGCTTAGAGATTCCAAAATCTTTCGCCCACGTAATTGCCAATTGAACTGAGCCACATCGTGGTACGCATTGTTTTGTAAATCCTCAGCCCGCTTATTATCTGTGAGAACTTTTGTAATTGCTTGTGCAAGTGATTCCGGATCATCAGGGTCGCAAAATTCTGCGGACTTCTCGTGTATATAGGGCTCAAAACTTGGCAAACGAGAAGCTACAATCGGCACCCGTGAAGCCATGTATTCAAATAATTTAAGCGGAGTCGTATACATTTGAGAGCGTTCCTCTTTTGCGGTATTTGGTAGCAGTAATACGTCAGCCGACTTAACAAGCTGCACCAATTCCCCGCGAGGCATAAAAGGGATGAGGGTTATAGAAGAATCTCTTTCATCTGCGTACTGCTGTATTTCTTTACTACCTTGCAAAGTTCCACCAACTAATACCACGGATACGCCTGGCCTAAGAAAACGAATTGCGTCGATTACGGTGTAGACTCCCTTCCATTGATAAAAATGTCCTGCATAGAGCGCAATTTTATTTCCCTTTTCTATCCCATATTTTTCGTTCCAAATCTCATGTTTGCGAGGGGTAGCATTAAACGCCTCCAAGTCAACTCCATTGGGGGCATGAATAACTCGCCCAAGAGGTACCCCCATTTCCTCATACAATTGTCTTAAATGCGCTGCGACAATTACTTTGTATGGTATGCGCTTCAAAAAAAATGCGTACAAGGTGTGATTTCTAAGAGGTTCATGATCTTCAAAAACTACATTTCGGGAGATGAAAGAAAGCAGAAAGCTTAAGACGATATCCCTGGAATAGTAGAAATCTCCCCGATTAAATAGAGAAAAAATCATAGCGGAGGAAATAAATGTTCCTCTCTGTATTAAGAATCCGATTGGGCCCAGAACAAGTGAGTCGAGCGAAGGTACTGTGACGATTTTAAATATTTTAGGAATGCTATAGAAGGCAAAGGGATCTTCGGTGATGATATTCTTCCGGTAGGGAGCAACAAAAGTCACTCGGGCTCCGGCCCGCGAAAACGATTCACATGTCTTCATGCTCTGGAAGCCGTGAGCCTTCTCTGTAGGTAGGCGGGTATTTGCCAAATAGATTATTTTCTTCATTTCACCAAGAAGATATTGTGGCCGCTCGTCTGCTTTGAGTTGATTTTGCCAAGCATACGGTCAAAAAAACGAGCAGTAGCTATGAGTGCCGCATTTCGTCCAAAAGGAAATAGGTGCACGACAGTCTCAAGCGCGCCACGCACATTTTCTTTTTGTATTTCTGAAAAATCCCTAAAGAGTAGATCAACAGTGTCAGCCGTAAAGCGCCAATAATCTTTATAGTAGCCGGTCTCAGCATGGTAATAGTACAGAAACGGTATGTAGATAAGCGCCATACCCCCCGGTTTTAAAACTCTATATATTTCCTTACATGCACGTATAGGATCCTCTACATGCTCTAGTACCGAAACGCAAATAATCGCATCCTGCGAATTATCATCAAAAGGAAGAGCGTGAATATCTCCCACGATATCTGGCTGATAATCAGGTACCGGGTCAAGAATTCGGTAAGTTACTCCTCTAAGAATGTCTTTCATCCAAAGCCCTTCGGGGTCAAAACGATTCCCCTTTCCTTGGGTAATCCTAAGCGAACCCCCAATATCAATAACACTCTTAGAATGGGCGGCAACCTTTTCAAGTGCGGTACGAAAAAATTTTTGGCTACGCGGTGGCATAATATTGTTATACGTTTTTCTTCCGCAGAGTAAAGAAGTGATGATACTGACTCTCAAACGGAATAAACTCTCGTTCAATGACAAAAAATTTCTCGATATGTCTTCGTATTCGAGAAGGAGAATATTCTTTTTTCCCTATTTCCCAATAATGCTGCCCATTCCACGTATGCTTCTTGTGATAGGGAATTTTTATCGACAACCGAAGTTTTGGCAGGAAAGGCACCTTTACATGTAGCTGAAGAGGGGGACCAAAGTGAGGCAGACTCAGTAGTACATGTTTTTTGGAAACGCGAGCAAGTTCAGAGAGAGCTGTGTCAAAGTCTGCAAAAGATAAGTGCTCCAATACTTCGTACGCACACACCACCTCAAAAGAGTCATCTTGGCACGGTAACTTTCGCACATCTCCAACTATGTCCGGTCTTAAATCTGTTGCGCTATCAACTGCCTGATGTTTAATTCCCTTTCTTTCTAAATAGTCTTTTACTACCCTTTCCCCTACCCCGACTTCAAGTACACTCTGTGGTCTAAGAGAGAGGATCTGCTCTAACTGGAAGTAGTAGCTACTCCATCGATCAATATCAGTATAGGAGCCAAAAGCGTAATGTTCTTTATCTACTTGAGTCATTGTGCACTTGAAAGGTAATTCGCAATTCTCTGAACCAGATGGGTAAGATTATGATTCTCCATGATAAAGGAGCGAGCACTTTCTCGTACCTCCGGCATATTCCACAGTGCTTTATCGATCACATTTTGTGCCTCAAGCGCGTATAAACTGGGGTCTGCAACAGAAAAAATAGTTGCCCCGGGAGTGGCTCGACAGAGTTCGATGTTGGTTGTCACGACAGGCATCCCAGTAGCAAGAGCCTCTAGCGGCGCCTTGTCCATGGAGCCAGTTTCACTTGCATGTAAAAATAGATGGTGATCTTTCAATTGCTCTCGCATCTTCTCTTGAGGTAATGCTCCAAGCCATGAGATTCTCTCTGATACTCCTATTTCTTTTCCAATTTCTCGCAACGCCTCTTCATATTCCAGACTCCCACTTCCGACAACAGTAAGTGTTACCTGGGATGGGAGGCGTGAAAGCGCGCGGATAATCAGATCAACCTGCTTTACTGGCGAGAGTCTGGAAACCGTAATACAACGTACCGAAGGTCCGAGCGGCGCATTTTGTGGAAGAAAAAAACTAGTATCAATACCATGCCCCATGATTTTTTTCTTCAAAGTCTTGAGTCGCAGACTTTGAGCAGACGGAGTAAAGATTACTTCTACAAAATAGGGAGCGAGAGCGAGTAATTTGGTAACACTTTTATGTGCATACCAAAGTGTTACTTTCTTTTTTAGGGCGCGCCAGAATAGCCCGCCAAGCACTACATACTCGGGATTCATATGTACAAACACAGAATCGTACTCTTTGCGGAGTGAAAAAATTAAGCGAATAAATCTGAACGAAAAGATCAATTTGTTCCCCCTTCCCACTTCTTTCCCAAGTGAGTACACAGTTACATTTTGGGGCAACGTATGTTCTCCCACTCCAAGCGCAACAACATGAACGTGCTCAGCATGCTTAGCAAACTCTTCTAACCAACGATGAAAAAACCCGAGTACTGGGTCGTTTTTATCTACTTTTTGTGTGCAAATAAGTAATTTCATAGACAAGATTCAAACTGACGTCTCCAATCTGTTAAATATGCTTCAAGGTCTTGGTAAGGATATCGATAGTGCGGAGCATGTGGACTTTCTTGAAGAAGAAGTACCGCCTCACCAGAATTCTTAAAAGTATGTGCCCCAATTTCTTTAGCAATCCCTACATCGGTTGAAACTATCGGGAGCCCAGAAAGCGCTGCTTCAACAAACACCACCCCGTAACCCTCATAACGGGCAGTATGCAGAAGTATGTCGTGTTCTTTGTACAACTGTGCTGTATCAGAAACAGAGCCGAGAAAATCAACGCTCCCTTCTATGCCTAATTCGGTAACATGCGCCTTAAGTTTTAAAAGAAGAGAGCCACTGCCAGCTATTGTAAGAGTTGCTTCTTCGCACCTTTTTTTAAGAAGAGCAAATATTTCTATCGCCTGCAACACATCTTTTTCCGGCTCGAGCCTTGAAACTACCAGTATTTTTTTACCTCGGGCACTCTCTTTCTCTTGAGGAGAAAACGTCTTTGGATCAACAAAAATCGGGAGGATGAACGCAGGCGCACTTGTGTATTTTCCTAATCCCACCTTCACCCTCTCTGACACTGCACGTATGCAAGAAGTGCGCGCAAATACGAATTGCATGATTATTTTTCGTACCCTGTTTGCAAATCTGAATCCAAAATCTTTTGCAAATGGATCAGTATGAATTTGCACATGCAATGGCACTTTGAGCTTTCGCGCGATTAAAAATCCAAGGAGTCCAATTTCAAAAGGATCTTGCGCGGAAACTACACTTACCTTCTTTAGTTTTTTAGCTTTTCTATACGCGAAAATACCCCATAGCAATTTAGAATTTCCTACAGGAATTACTGTAAAGTTTCCGGAAGTAATTGCATCCCCTTCTCCACGAGAAAAAACAACGAGGGAATCGACGACTCTACAGTATGCTTCATGCCTCTGAAAAACCCCACTTTGGGGGTTACTAATTTCAGGATCGGTTGAAAGTAATACTATGTGCATACCTCTTTTAACAACTCTGCGGTCTTCTCAAGCATGGCGCGTTCACTAAAGACAGCGAGCTTCTCCCCCGCCCTTTTAGCGCGCTCTCCTGCAACTCGTGGATGCGAAAGAGCGGCAAACAATGCTGAACTTAAAGCCTCTTTGTTACCATACGGCACCAACCAACCAGAACTGCCATCTTCAATTAATTCAGGGTTGCCTCCAACATTTGAAGCAACAATGGGCGTCCCTACGGCCATCACCTCAAGAAGCATATGAGAGAGCCCTTCATAACCAGAATATAAAACAAACACGTCAGTTGCTGCGATGTATCCATGCAGAACATCCCGCGAAAGCGCACCAGTTAATACAACCTGATTTTCCAAAGAAAGTTCCTGTATCTTTTTCTCAAGCACCGAACGGTAAGGACCCTCTCCCGCTATAACTATTCGTAGGTCAGTAATCTTCTTTGTAAGTTCAGGAGCAAGTTCAATTATTTCTTCAAACCCTTTCCAAGGCACTAGCCTGCCAGCAGTAAGTAAAATTTTTCCCTCAAAACCGAGGAGCCGCCGCAATGCCACTTTTTTCCCTGGATCTCTTGGCGCATCAAAGCTGTTGTAAATAACATGAATATTTTTACTCTCCACCCCCCACGCTCGTACCACACCCTCGAGGTACCGACTCGGCACTATTACGGCATCCGCTCTCGTTGCGACAAACCGTTCGATGCTTCGCATAATCCTAACTGGAAGCGGATACGAGTCCTTTTCCAAAAAATCATCGAGTAATTCCGTTACTTTGAAACGTTGTACTCCTTGTTCCCATGCATAATCACCCACCACCTTAAGTACAAATTTTTTTCGCATTACTTTAGCCGCTAGGTACGCAGGGAGGCCAACAGAAACTGGATCCTGGGCATATATGCAAGAGGTTTTGCGAGATCGCACAACAAGTAAAACAAAATATACAATATGCCTAACTATGGGAGGGAGTTTTCGTACTTTACTAAACGGCACTACCCATGCATGCATGCCAAAATCACCGAGTTTATCGTGTAATAATTTAGAATAGGTTGCTGGACCCCCTGTTTCAGGGGGATATAGCCCTGTTGCAATAGCTACTTGCATAAAGCCACTGTAGCACAAAGGGCGTCTAGGGGGTACCAAAAAAACCCTTACACTAAGCCATATTTTACGACTCAATCGTTAGCAGTAACGATTGAGTTGATTTTCTGGTTTAAATAAAGAAGCGTCGCCTGCGTGCTAGACTTCGTGTATGCGTATTTTAATTGCTACCCCCCTCTACCCGCCTGATTGTGGAGGAGCTGCACTCTATACTAAAGAGCTTGCAAAAAGGCTCAGTGAGAGCCACACAGTTCGTGTGCTACATTATGGTCATTTACCAGAGAAAATAGAAGGAGTAAAAACGTTTTCTGTCTCAAAGAGGTACCCTTTGTTTTTACGACTCCCCTCCTTTTTCTTCTTTCTCTTAAAAGAGATTCGGCATGCGGATGTGCTAATCGCAGAAAATGGACCTTCTGTTGAATTACCTGTTCTTTTCCTTTCACATCTCACCTCAAAACCAATTATCTTCCATATAGGAGATCGAGACGCTCACGAATACGCACAAAAAAAGGGCGGCTTGCGTAAACGAATAGAAGAGCGAGCTTTTAGTCGAGCAAAAACCACTCTCCCGCAAACGCCAATTTCCCGCCCGGAAATTCTCCCGTTCAGACCACATCCCACCGAGAAAATGACTAAGTACGAAGAGTCTTGGAAAACACATCTAACACGCCTTACTCATCTATTTTCGTATGGCAACTAGAGAACAAATCTGGAATACCTACGTAGCCGAAACGATTCAGGCTCTTGCTCCAATTCTCAAGAAGGGGGGGTACATTCTTGATAATGAGCAACCACACGTAGTTGGTGAACGTTTTTTAATGCAGGCAGTAACGACAACTAGCGGGAAAAAACTAATCCTGCTTGGTACACGAATTGCAGATAGAAAACGAGTCGTAATTAAGGTATCGAACGAGAAAGCGGGCATATCTGAACTTAAAGAAGAAAGGAAAGTTCGCCATGCTTTAAAAGCGATCCGTTTTGCATATCGCACATTCAACTCACCGAAAGAGCTATTTTGGGGTAAGAAAAAAGGATACGCTATGTTCATTCAGGAGTTTCTCCCCAATTCACCTACTTTTTTGGAACGCCCCGTAAAGGAGCAATTCGATTTAGCACTTTCAGCGTTCAAGGGGCAAGAGGGCGCGCACGCAACCACATACGCACACCAGCGTTTTGCAAGGCGTTATTTCAACGAAAAGAAAGCGGGAGACTATATCACCTCCTTTGAAGGATTTGTACAGTACGCCGAACAAAATCGTATTGCAGAAGATCTTTTTAAACTTCTCCAAGTGACGCTCATGTATCTGAAGGAAAACAAGACTGATATCGAACGATACCAAGGATTCTTAACACACACCGACTTTGTGCCTCACAACTTTAGAGTGATTGATGATAGCATCTATCTCCTTGATCACTCTTCTATTCGCTTTGGAAACAAGCATGAAGGCTGGGCGCGCTTTTTAAACTTTATGACTCTATACAATCCAGACCTTGAAGAAGGGTTTGCGCTCTACATGAGAGAAAACAGAAGTCTTGAAGAAAGGCATTCTTTAAAGTTAATGCGTCTCTACCGTCTTGGAGAAATTATCTATTATTATATTACTGCTGAAGAAAGGAGTAGCGGAGACCTTAAAATGTTAAACCATGAACGCATTTATTTTTGGGGGTGCGTACTTAAGCGTATATTACATGATGAAAAACTACGCACTAATGAACGCGAAGCGTACATAAAAAAACGTGACGCGCTTCGCTCGCCCGAAGAGAAAATGCGCCAAAAAGGGCTTCACTAACTAAGTGAGCGCATCCAAGAAACTAATGCTTCGTACTCTTTAACCATTGGGTGGTCAAACTCTTCTGTAAATACTTTAAGCATCAACTCTTCAAACCACAGCTTCTTACTAAAATCTTTCCTGAAGATACCCCAAACTACATCTCCGCGTTCATCATAAAGCACCTTAATGCTTTCCATATTATGTATCTTGTCTGCCAGAGAAACAGCTTTTGCGGCCTCGCTTCCAGAGCGCACATCCTCTGCATACTCCTTCTTTTTCTCCTCCCAGGAAAGGTTGTGGTTATGTGACACCTCATCAACTATTCCCGCAATTTCTTTCCCAAATTTCTCTTCGAGTTCTTCTTTTTGCACCCCACAGTCTTCAATTACGTCATGGAGAAGCGCAGCGGCAATTATTACGTCACTAAAGCCATGCCCTTTGAGCTTCATTGCTACCGCAACGGGATGCGTAATATATGGAGTATCATCGCCCTTTCGTGTTTGCCCGTGATGGGCTTTAAGCGCAAATAAGAATGCTTCTTCAACTAAATGCATACTAAATAACCTTTGAGAAAACTTTTTCCCGCATTTCTTTTGCAATTACTTCCCAGTTATATTCTTTCTCAACCATTGCCCTGGCCCGCTTTGTAACTTCAGCAACCTCCTCAGGATGCGTAAGAATGTATGAAACGGCTTCTGCAATTTGAACCGGATTATTCTTCTCAACTGCCCAAGCTGTTTGTCTCATTTCATTATCCCCCTTATCAAAAATAAACTCTGCAAGACCTCCCTCTCTTGTAGCTATAACCGGTAGCTCTGCTGCCATCGCAGAAAGTACTGAATTACCAAGACCCTCAGAGCGAGAGGGATGTACAAAGATATCTGCGACAATCCTATTTCGGTAATTAGCAACTTCCTCACGATTAACAGGCCCGACAAAATGAACTCTTTCGCCTACTCCCTCCTTTTGTGCCAACTCGTGTAGCATCTTCTCATCAGGTCCGCCCCCAACCACCACAAAGCGAATGTTTTCAGGAAGGAGAGATAGCGCTTTGATAATAGTGTCGACTCCTTTTTGATGCACCAACCGTGAGACAATAAGAAGAAATGTATCGCCCTCTTGCTTTCTTAACTCATTAGCAATATTCTTTGCCGCCTCAACATCGAACTCACTTTTAAGATTTTTGGGATTCGCCCCGTTTCGAATGAGTACTACTTCGCCTGTATAGCCACGTTTTTCCGGCCACGTGCCAAGGTAATTTGAAATAACCTGCACAATCTTTGCGTGACGAAAACCCCAATCGATAAGTGGCACAAGGGGCCGTACAAACCATCTATGAAAAACCTTATCGTACGGATCTCCATCTTGAAGCGTTAAAATGTGTGGCGCAGAGACACCTATTACTTTAGAAAGTACCACCGGTACAAGCATATAAGTCATAACGGACCACAAGCCGTTAAACTGTAACTTCTTATGTAGTGAGCGCGCCTTAAGTGCAGCAAGTGGCAGAAAGAGAATCTTTGAAATATATGTTCCCGAAAAACCAACTCGGTGTACCAAAACATTCCCAATTTTTTCTTCCCTTGGAGCTTTAGTATTAAAAAGAAGTGTGATCAAATGAAAATCGATGTCGGTATTTCTGTCGGTAATTTCTTTAACCGCAGCTTCCGCTCCCGAGACAAAACTTGGGTAATAGGCGAGAGAAAAAATAAGAATCTTTGGCTTATCCATGTTTAACCTCTGCTATGTACTCAGGAAGAGTTTTAGTTTGTCTCCACCCAAGTGCTTCTATTTTGCTCGTATCTTCAGCGCCAGTTGAACGTGTAGAGGGAGTCTGAGGCAACTTTTCTATCTCCCCACCAAACATTTTTGCTACTTCAAGTAATGAGTACACTTCTTTAGCACTAATTGCATACCCATCTCCTTCTCCTTTTTCTCCTGCAAGAAAAATCCCTGAAACCGTATCGTCAACATGAGTAAAGGCGCGTGTCTGTGTGCCGGGCGATGCGACCTGATGCGGTTTGCCGGCAAGCATATTTTGCCTAAAGGTTTCAATAACTGTTCCATGACTAGCGCGCCCGCCGCGCTCCCGCGGACCATACACGTTGTAAAAATAGGTGGTTGCGTACGGTAATTCATACCACCGCGCATAATCATTAACTAAATCGACATTTGCTGCCTTTGCCCAGGTATAGGGAGCTAAGTCTTTTCCCGTGACTCCGTCTTCGCGCTCTTTGGTAAATTTTGTAGAAGAACCTGCATACACCAATTTACAATTATTGGTTCTCCAAAACTCAAGCACGGCAAGTGTCCCTACTGTATTTAGGTCCCACACTAACTCCGGTTCTTCCAAACTCTTGAAGACGCGAGAATACTCGCCTAAGTGGTACATAATTTCAGGCGTATCGGTAACAAGTGTTGCGATATCTTTTGTATGACCTTCAATGTAAGAGACGCCATCAATATGATTTTCTTTTGAACCAGTAAAATAGTTATCAAGCGAAGTAACCGTATAGCCCTCATTCAAAAGACGCTCGCATAAATGCGAGCCAATAAACCCTGCGCCACCGGTGACTAGTGCTTTCTTCATTATCACATTTTGCAATTAATCTTCACTTTCGTCAATTATCTCAAATTCCTCTTTATTTTTCACAAGAAAGTATGTCGCTCCTGCACCAATTGCTAATAAAAAAGTCAGGAGTATGTACCAAAGAGTTGCATGCCCTCTCTCTGAGCCTGACACAGACGCAACCTGATTTGCATGTAACTGCTCTTCTTTATCCGACTCTGCCTCTTCCGCTAACTGATTTATCTCTTGCGTGTTCTCTGAGACCATAGTCCCAACTATTGTTTGAATTGCTTGTGCCTGCTTCGTTGGAGGAGTAATGGGTGTTTCAATTTGTTTCTCTACGGCGCTTCCAATCACGACACTGCCATTGGGATACAAAAGAGTGCTTCCTGAACCAGAAAGCCCTGAGACTTCGTGACTTATCGAAACACTTGTTTCGGGAAGAAGCATCATGCCCTCAGGAAATACGAAGAAAGTACTCCCCTCGCGCACCATCCAACCAGAGATATCGACACGATACCCAGCGTCGTTTGTAACCACAACTCTTTCTGCATCCCTCATAGTAATTGCAAGCTCAGCAGGATCTGCAGTTACGATGAAAGAATCAGTTGCGGAGTACACATCAGAAGAAACGTGGAGCATAGCCACATAGCTACCAGGAAAGTCATAGTGATGTAAAACTTTTTTACCTTCTTTAAATGAGCCGTCTCCGAAGTTCCAATAAAAACGTGCGTTTACTAGAGGCTTACCTTCTATTCCCCAACCATCTGCTTCAAAAACTGAGTCAGCGCCCACAATGACTATCCTATCGTCACCTGCGTCAGCAAAAATCTGCGGAGTGACAGGAAAACTCATCCCGAAGGAAGATTGAGTCACTGGAGTATTATTTTCTTCGGGTTCGCTACTTACTTCCTGAGGCAGAGAGGTTTGCAAAGAACCGCTCCCCGGGGTTGCTGCTGCGGAAAGCCACACACCATCATTTTGCTTACTCAGAGCATTCCCGTCTCCTTGAGCTCCTGTTTCAGACGAATAAGTATATGAATCGACATCAACGAGCGCACTATCCCGTACCGTAAGAGTTTCGCCTGAATTTGAAAGTGAGAAAGCACTATCAAAGAGTGTTCCTGAAAAACCCGGCCAATCTATCAAAAACTTTTCACTATTATCAGCAATGACTATATATTCACCAGATCCGATTGTTTCGCTTCCGGTAATTAAGGTGAGCTTATGATTTGTTCCATTCTCGAATAATTTCCAATCGGTAAGAGAAACTGATTCTGTCCCAGTATTAAAAAGTTCCACCCACTCACGTCCTGAATCAGCTCCCTCTAGGTCATACATTACTTCACTTAACACGACCGAAGCGTGAGCGCTTAATGGTATGAATAAACTACTGAGTAGTAGAATTAGGACGCTTTTTTGCATATACCTGATACGCTAAAACACCCCAGGTAGTGGCGCCTGCCGCGGTACCGACTGCACTATTCCAAAATTCGAGAGTCACAAAAGTAACCGCCATCGCGCTTAGGGTAGTAAACGTAAGCAAACTAGTAGAGAATGCAGGCTTATCTTCACTAAAAACGGATGGAAAAAGGGACATAAATAAGACCCACTGTGCACCTCCAATTACAATATCTTGCCACTCCATATTATTCCTCCACTTCTAAAATTTTTTTTAATTCTTCGGCCGAAACTCCTTCCTTTGTTTGTCCTTGCTTTGTCTCCTGCCTAGGAGTGTCTTCTTTTTTCTCTGGCATTTTGGAAACTGCGGCACGTAGCGCATCTTTAAGAGCAGAATTCTTTTGCTCTGGCTTCTCTTTCTTCTTTTGCTGTGGACGAAGTTCTCTTAAAGAAATCTCCTTTTTGGCGTGCCTGACATCTTGCTTCTCCTCAACACGCATCTGAATTGCAGCCCTTAAAGCATCCGCCATTGACTCATTTCCTTCTGGCTTTGGGGCTTCTTGTTTCTTCTCTAGTTCTCGCCTTTCTTGCTGTGGCCTTGGAGCTTCCGGCTTCTTCTCTTGCTCACGTCTTTCTTGAAACGACTTTTGCTTGTTAGGAGCCAGGCGCGAATGAGAACTTTGATGACTTCCAGAAGTCTGCCGTGACTGACCTCCTCCAGATCCTCCGGAAGAGCGCGCTTTGTGCTCTTCTTTAGCTTCCTCTGTCAAGTCAGAACTTTGTTGCTTAATAATTTGCTCAACAGTCTCACGTGGCCGTGCAAAATGTTTTCGTGATGCCTCAATAATGTGATCCTTGTAGGAACTATCCGGTGGCTCAATTGGAGGCAAAGTAACTGCGGAAAACGGCGGAGAGCCAACTCCGTCAATCATGAGCGTTAAGTAAATCTGAGCAAAGCCAAGATTAACTAAGTCTTGCGCAAAAAACTTCGGTTGAAAGACAACCTCAAGTACCTCAGCATCAAATGCCCCTATACGAAATGTAATGGTAGTACCAACGTTTCCAAACACTGCACTTCGCACATTTTCTTCCATCTGCTCCACGTACTGGTGTGCAATGGTAAGCGCAAGTTTGTATTTTCGTGCCTCTGAGAGAATGTCCGCAAAAGAATCATTCGCAATTGACTGAAACTCGTCGACATAGAAGTAAAAGGGAGGAAGTACCTCAAGACCGACTGGGTTGTCAGCACGACTCATAGCAGAGAGATAAATCTTTGTCGTAAGCATGGAGCCTAACAGATCGGCATTTGTCTCCCCCATTCTTCCCTTAGACAGGTTTGCGATGAGAATTTTTTTCTCATCCATCATGGTGCGGATATCAAATGAAGACTGCGGTTGGCCAACAATGTTGCGGATCAAAGGATTACTGGTAAATTGTCCGATTTTGTTCTGAATTGCGGGCGTTGCTTCTTGTGTGTAGCGATCTGTGTAGTTTGCAAACTCATCCTCCCAGAACGCTTTTACAATTGGGTCAGTGACATTTGCTACGACCTTATTTCGATAGGTCTTAGTAACGAGCATGCGGTTAACATCAAGTAATGTTGAATCTGGATATTCAAGAAGTGCGAGGAGTGTATTAGAGAGGATATATTCCATACGCGCACTCCAGGCATCAACCCAAATCTTTTGAAAAGCGCTCATAAGTCCCGAGACAACTAAGTGGCGCTTATCGTACCCAACGTCTTCCATAACGTTAAAGGCAATTGGATGCCCCATATCAAAGGGTGCAAAATACACCACATCGTTAATGCGGTGTTCGGGAACATAATCAAGAAGCTTCTCCGCTGTAGAGCCGTGTGGATCAATAAAGGCAATCCCCTCGCCATTCTGGAGATCTTGAATGGCCATATTCTCAAGGAGGGTAGATTTACCCATACCCGTCTTACCAATAATGTACATGTGACGATCCCGATCCTTGGCTTTTATGCCAAAGGGCTGTTTTCGTCCACGCGCATCAGTTGCGGCAAAATAGGTGATTTTGTCACCATTATTCATAATGAAAGTATAGCAGAGAAAGGAATCTCTACTCTGCCCCAGTATTTAGAAGCGCGCCACGTGTATAGCGATTTGATGGTGCCCAAAGAAACCACGAGGTGAGGCCCGAATCATACGTTGCCTGAATCTGCGCCCTCACTTCTATGGCGCCATAGTCGCCTCCATAATCAAAGTCTTGAAGCCAAGGCCTCAATTTCAGCGGGCTATGTGGAGGCTTGCTATACATACCAGTTGCTACCTTTTTAGTTGAAGTTGCTATAAATTCTCCTGCGCTATTTGTATATGCGGGTACTATTTCATCATCAAATAACTTTTCTCCTTCAAGAGTCTCGACTGGAGTCTCAGTAGCTTTTGCTCGATTAACCGCTTCTACCATAGAGGTGTAGATTACCTTATACGGATCACTGTTCGGGTTTTTAAGCCCAGCAAAGCCAGAGTTGTAATGTGATGGATATACCATTGGGGCAATATAATCAAAATATGGAAGAGCACGCTCGAGCTGTTGCCCAATTCCTAAGTCGTCAGTAAGCACTGTTGTGTAACCAAAAAGATCAGCAGAAAGCATCGGCCTCTCATTTGGATACAGTTCAGAGTCAGTCATGTGTGCATGGAGATACCGAAAAAATTTTTCAAGTTCTTCGGCTTTTTTGTTTCCATTGCTATGCGTAAAGTACGTATCTTTCATATTTCCATCAGAAGGGTACCGTACGTAATCGTAATTCAGTTCGTCAAAACCAATTGCATACGCCTCATGCGAAAGCTCAATGATGTAATCCCAATACTCTTTCGCTCCAACATCAATAAACGATAGACCCTTGTAATCTTTCCATGGAGTCGTGGTAGCACTCTGTCTATGCACAGCAAGGTCGGGCCTGATTGAGGTGTAATACGGATCCTGAAAAACGGTAACCCGACCAATAACGTAAATATCTTTTTCATGGAGATGTTTAAGAAACGCTGGCATATCAAGCGCACCGCATTCATTTGATACAGCATGCGAAAGTTTTGGGTTTTCAGTAGTAAAACTAATTTTGCCGGTATAGTCCTTAATATCAATAACAATCGCGTTCAGTTCGGTCTCATCAACTAACTCAACAAGATCTTCACGAAACGATGGGGTGCCGACAACACATTGGCTCATATAAATTGCCTTGAGTGGTTCTGGGGGTTTTACATGAGGAAGCGAAGGTTTTGCCTTTACCACCTTCCCAGAAATAGTCGTTGTAGCATTTGTAACGATTCCTTGATAAGTCACCCCGGTTAGCGAGGACACCCCCAGAAAGAGAGCCGGAACCAGAAGAAGCATAGAAGCCCCGCCACCAACGAGCAACGCTTGCGATTTAGAAGGTTTTTTCTGCGGATTCATTTCTTGTTTGAGGACTTTGAACATATGTATCCTCTGAGCTACCGTTTTGTATAACATCGCAATGTGCCCCAAGCTTTATCTCTCGTCCAGTCCAGAATGCAAGACCCGAAACAAGCAGGCCAAAAGCTACTAAAAGGAATACATCCCACGATTGCGGAAATCCTAAAAATGGAATAAGTGCGATAAGTATCCCGAGAGTAGCAATAAGTCCTGGTTTTGACATGGCCCTAGTATACCCGCTTGCCAACCATCACAACAAATTCTCCCCGCTCCTTTTCTGGGTGTTCTTCAAAGTATGTTTGTGCCTCGCGTGCAGTACCAGAGAAAACCTCCTCATGCATTTTTGTGAGCTCCTTTGCCACAACCACTTGGCGACTATCACCAAACAATTCAGCGAGTGAAAAAAGAGCCTTCCCTATTCGATGTGTTGATTCGTAAAACACGACGGTCATTTGATGCCCGCCAATATCTTTAAAAAAAGTTTCTCTCCCTTTCTTATGTGGTGCAAAACCGAGAAAAATAAACTCATCCGCAGGCATGCCAGAAATTGAAAGCGCAGCGGTAACGGAAGAAGGACCGGGAATCGACTCAATCGTAATTTCTGCGCTACTTTTCCGCACTTCGCTTACCAATTTGCCACCAGGATCTGAAACTCCCGGCGTTCCTGCATCAGTCACAAGAGCGAGATGCTTACCGTCTTCAAGCAAATCTAAAATTGCTTCTGTTTTTTGAGAATCGCTGTGTTGGTGGTAACTCTTAAGTGGCGTTTTAATGTCGTAGTGAGATAAAAGCTTTTTCGTAACACGTGTATCTTCCGCGAGCACGTAATCTGCTTCTTTAAGCACTTCAACCGCGCGAAAGGTAATATCGGCCAAGTTACCAATAGGAGTTGCAACTACTGAAAGCTTCCCAGACATAGTCAGCAGTATACAAACAAAAAAGGCGTCCGCTAGTTTTGCGAGACGCCCATTTTAAGGAGCTGATCGGTTGCACCGGACGCATGAGCGAGTCGCTCTGCCCTCCTCATCTCCGCTTCGGCTTTTTTCGAGTTTCCTTCACGACGATGATACTGAGCCACACGCTTGTGTATTCGTGCCGCTTGCGCAAGCTCCCCATCTCGCTCTGCATCGTTGGCAAGCTGAAGTGCCCTGACGATGAGCCCCGCGGCTCGACTTGGTTCTGAGCGACGGACAAGAAGCGCCTCGGTCGTCTTGAGAAGACCGAGCGTATGAGGTTTTGCGCCCGAGTGTTCTGGAATAAAACCGTCCATCCCTTGGAGGATGTCATTTCGTTCAATACGCAAGAGGTCCTGGCCATATGCACATACAGCGAGCGCAGAAGGCCTTTCCCAAGGCAAGCGCATCAAGATGGTGGAAATCACGTCAGCTTGATCAGGATTTTCAATCGCCATTAAAGGAACACTTCTGACAAGAAAATACGATTCGAACAGAAGTGATATTCCCTGCGGAATCCAAAATGGATTGAGGGAGCTCTTGAATTTCGCTAGAGCTGCCCCAGCTGCGCTGTAGAGCGTAGAGGCAAAAGAGACTGTATCTCTTACTGAATTATACGAATTGCTCGCAAATACCTGCCTGGCACGCGCTACCGTCCCACCAGGACCCCAGTAATCGCCAGTCCAGTTACTTTTCTCGGTCATTAGACCCTCCTATAAGGTACTTAGTTTACTGAAATATACGATAAAAATAGTGCTTGTCAATAGTCTTTTCCTTTGCTAAGGTACATGCGGACAACAAATGCGGGGTAGACATGATCACCACCTTAGCGCCTTTTGCGCAGTATCAAGACACGCTTTGGAGTGGTGCGGTTGAGGTCTTCTGCTTTGGGGATTCGTTCCCCGGTGAGAAGAACCCCGACTGGACCTTAAAGTACATCAAGGACCGCGAGACGTTCGAACAAAACGTCGGCAACGAAGACGCAACTATCATTCGTCGCCTCCCCGAAATCGGCGTAACACTCGGAGTAAGAAAATTCGCCGCTCCCTCTCCCATCGAATTTTGCGGAAGAATTGCAAACCCAAATCATCTGACTGAGGAAATCAGTTGGTGCGGGATAACTGTCAGGCGCGGCGTGACCGCAGACGGTTGTATCGTCCCTGTCGGCGAGGGCTATGTACTCTCTGCCGCCGGATGTGCAGCAATCATTGCGCGCAGACGTTCTGATGGAGAAGTAATTGCAGCTCACGCCGGACTTCGTTCGCTTAATCGAGCGCCTGACCCGGGGCACGTCGAGTTTAAGAACGTTGTCACGTCAATTGTGGAGATGCTTGGAACGGATATCGACGTGCAGGTTGTTCTTCCTATTGACCCCGAGCAATTCACGTACCCGCTTAACCACGAGGATCCTGTTCTCGCGAAGAAAAATCGGCAACGTCGCCAGATTTTTGTTGCGAAATACGGCCACAAGGCTGTACCTGGTCCGCGAGCCGAGGGCAGGAACGATATCAGACACATTATCGCTTATCACTTCAAACGAGAAGGTACTTCAGGGAATCGGGTTAAAGTCGGCCCAACAACCAAGGAAGTTCAGGGCTTCTATACAACCCGAGATGAGTCCCCGCGAAATACGCGAAGGAACCTTATCCTCGTGGTACGACGCTACTAACCGCAAGTAAGCCTTGCGGTTTTTTCTTTTCGTTTTTGCGCTACTATGCACGGTATGAAAGCCCACATAATTGGAGTTTCTGGGGTTGCCATGAGCGCAACCGCTAAGCTACTTCTTGATGCTGGATGGGAGGTAAGCGGATCGGACGACTCATTTTACCCACCAGCAAGTACTTATGCCCAAAAACTGGGCATTCCTTTTTTCCATGGATACAAGCCAGAAAACATCCCCACAGATGTAGATTTAGTAATTATCGGAAGAAATGCGAAACTCGCACCTGACTCAAATCCTGAAGTTAAAGAAGCTCTTGCGCGCAAATTAACCATTAAGTCCTACCCTGAGGTACTTGCCGAATTATTTGCTGACAAACATCGAGTGGTAGTTGCGGGAAGCTTCGGGAAATCTACAGTAACGAGTTTAATTGCCTGGGTATTGCTTCATGCAGGAAAGGACCCCGGTTATTTTATTGGCGCATACCCAATTGATATGGAGTACACCTCCTCGCATGGTTCGGGAGACATAGCTGTCCTTGAAGGAGACGAGTATCTGACTTCTCATTTTGATGACCGTTCAAAGTTTTTGCACTACTCTCCAAAAGATATTGTGCTTACGGCAGTGGAGCACGACCACTTTAATGTATTCCCAAGCTTTGATTCATACAAAGAGCCTTTTAAAAAATTAATCCAAGGACTCCCAGAAGACGGTCTGCTGGTAGCTTCCTATGATGACCCCAGTACTCACCCTTTTTGGACTATGGCGCCGAAAGTAGTCACGTATGGACTAGCAGATGGGGCCGATTGGTATGCAAAGGAAATTGTATACGGAGAGACAACTACCTTTATCCTTACTAACGGAGACACGCAAATACAATTACAAACTAAGTTACTGGGCGCACATAATGTGCAAAACATTGTCGGCGCTGCCGCCTTTCTGCTTACCCGCGATTTAGTGACAGAGGACGAACTAGTGGAAGCCATACGGGTATTCTCCGGAGTAAAACGAAGACTAAACAAAATAACAAAACAATCCAAAATTCCTGCCTATGAGGGATTTGGTTCTTCGTATGAAAAAGCAGAGTCTGCTATTAAAGCAATGCGTCTTCATTTTCCAAACAAAAAACTTGTTGTCCTGTTTGAACCGCACGCTTTCAGTTGGCGCAATAGAGATGCGCTTTCCTGGTACGATACAATCTTTGAAGGTATTAAATCTGTAATTGTAAGCGACCCGGACTTACAAGGCGCAAGTACCCATACCCAACTAACAAGAGCAGAGATTTTAAAACGAATAAACGACGCGGGAGTAAGGGCTGTAGGAGCTGAGACGAAAGAAGAAATACACGATGCCCTGAAAGCTGTACTAGAGGAAGATTCGGTGCTACTTATCCTCTCGTCAGGTAACTTGCATGGAGCACTGGATACCTTACCAAGTTGGCTAGATCAAACATTTTCATGAGATTCTTCAGTAGTGAATTTGCACATAACTATGGAACTTACTCCTTTGGATATTGCAATTACTGCGTGCGCGAAGAAAGAGACTCTCTCTTTGAGATATATAAGAAGGGCTTTCTCCCCTATTCTGGCTCAAGCGATGTGTGGAATACCTTTTACATGGCGCGTAGTGCGCGCCTTGCCCTTTCTAATTGGGAACCAAACAGTGAGAATAGACGAGTACAAAAAAAGTACGAGGAAAAATTTACCCGTACTCTCTACACTAAAGAGGACTTCGTTGTAACCAAAGCGTTTGAGGATTTCTGTCTTTCCTACTTCGAAAGACATCATGGCGCACATGCAATGCCTGAAGAGCGCTTTCTGCATATTTTAAAAGAAAATGCGCTTACACATATCGCAGAATATAGGGAAGGTGAGAAATTGGTGGGATACGCTTTTCTTGCTTCGGATAATGAAATGACGCATGTGTGGTTTTACTTTTATGCTCCAGAGTTTAGTGATAGCTCTTGTGGTATGTGGCTCTTTTTAAACGAGACCGGTATAGCGCAAAAAGGAGGTAATAATTATTTTTATCTTGGCACCGTGTACGGCGATAAATCAAAGTACAAGACGAATTTTTCTAATCTTGAGTTTTGGGATGGTGAAAAATGGATTGAAGATGTTGGAAATAAAGAAGTTAAAAGTCGTATCAAAAATGATGGCCTCGAACTTGTTGAGGTAACTGATAAATTCAAAGCAGATAAAGAGAATTTCTTTAAAACTTAAACCGTTGCCCTCTTTGGTGACGGACGTATACTGCAATCGGAAGAGTAGAAAGGAGTAGGGAGGCATGAGCAAAGCCCTTTGGCCACGCAACGCGTGGTATCAAGCGGCATGGTCGCACGAAATCGGTGAGAAGCCACTTGCGCGCACTCTTCTTAATCAAGATCTGGTTATATACCGAGATGTAAGTGGCACTGCCCACATCCTAGAAGACCGATGTTGTCATCGAGGACTTCCACTGTCACGCGGACGAATTGTAAAAGCCGGCCTTGAATGTGGGTACCACGGCCTAATCTTTAATGGTTGTGGCGCCTGCATCGTAATCCCTGGACAAGATTCGGTCCCGCCTCAAATGCAAGTGAGAGGATTCTCGGTAATCGAACGACAAGGAATAATCTGGGTATGGATGGGAGAAAAAGTCCCGGACGAAAGCCTTCTCGTTGACTTCGCATGGCACGACAACCCGAAAGAGTGGCCGCGAATGGAGCAGTACTACCCCATCCGCTGCGACTACAGGCTCTTAATCGATAACTTGATGGACCTCACACACATCCCGTATGTGCATCGATCTACGATTGGAAGCAATAACCCATCGGAGCACACTTCACCCGAGGTAGAGTCTAGGCAGGTGCCTCGTGGCGCTTGGTTTCGCCGGTGGATGAAGCGTGTCACTCCCCCCCTCGCGTACCAACGATGCATGGGTTGGAGCAAGGACACTAAGATTCATCGGTGGCATGATTTCACTTACCTCGCACCTTGCTCAATTCTACAAGGGACGGGTGCTGTATTGGCGAGCGAGGAGCCAGAGGAGGCACGTGACCGAGCTGGAACACTCCGCTTCCGGATCGCGCACGGAATTGTACCGGAGACAGAAATCTCCTGTCACTACTTTTGGTCTACTGCGAACGGTGCAATGCCGGAAAGTGTAGAGATCACTAAGAAACTTTTCGAGCAAGTTGATGAGGCCTTCCGGGAAGACCTTGAATTGCTCGAGGCTCAACAACAGGCACTGCTTCAAAATCCAGGCAACCTACACGACACCAAGCACGATAAGTTCCGCATCATGGCGCGCAAAGCGCTCGAGGAACTCATAACAGCAGAATCTGCCGCCAGCTAGCCCTGGCGGTTTTTTGATACAAAAATGTGCAATGGGAAGACTTCAATCTACAGACCTCGTCAGTGCTCCAATCTTCTGTGCGCGACCCAGGACTTGAACCTATGACCTCGTCTGTCTCTTGAGCTCTCTGTGCGACTGGTAGGACTCGAACCTACGACCTCGTCATTATCAGGAGAAAAGTATGCTTTTCTCCGCTCTATCTTTGAAAATCAAATACTATGCATTGTGCAGCTGGTAGGACTCGAACCTACGACCTCGTCATTATCAGTGACGCGCTCTAACCACCTGAGC
>Ga0066639_10001200_pt1 | contig 23105 bp, 36 predicted proteins | sample CryGeyCG2114_010_2_FD_59504 | JGI IMG/M metagenome (GOLD analysis project Ga0066639, IMG submission 59504) | Groundwater microbial communities from aquifer - Crystal Geyser CG10_big_fil_rev_8/21/14_0.10 | ecosystem: Environmental > Aquatic > Deep subsurface > Groundwater | place: USA: Utah...
GAAATCCATATTGCAAAACATCGCAACGGCCCTACCGGCATGGTCAAGCTATTCTTTCATGAACAAATGGTCACCTTCAAAACATTGGCAAAAAAACAGCACAGGGAACACAATATGCAGCCAGGGCCCGATCCGATGGATATCATTGACGCACTCTGACATACACGCTACCATGAGAGACAATCACTAATCAAACACCATGTTCAACAAGATAAAACAATTTAAAGATCTCCGCGACCAGGCAAAGCATCTGCAAAACGCCCTCAAAGAAGAAAAGGTGGAACTTGAAAAAGGAGGCATAAGCATTGTCATGAATGGCAATCAGGAAATCGTCTTTTTCAAAATAGACCCTTCGCTTATGGGGTCAGAACGCAAAGATCAGCTGGAACGCGCGCTCAAGGAAACGACAAACGCGGCAATCGAAAAAACGAAGCGTGTCATGGCTCAAAAAATGCAAAGCATGGGCGGGTTTGAAAATTTTGGAATGGGCGGCAAATAAATTCACAAATTACAAATACGACGCTCCACCTGTTTGGTAAATACACAGAATGGCATAGCTATTTATAAATTCGTACTGTATTCGTAATTCGCGGCACATGTCGTCTCTTCCTCCGACAATTCAAAATTTGGTTGATCACTTCACCACTCTTCCCGGCATAGGTCCAAAAACCGCTGAGAAGTTGGTCTTTTTTTTATTGCAGCGACCGCGCAAGGATATAACGGATTTCAGTCGAGCGCTTGAGCTGATCATTGAACAAGTATCGCTCTGTGTCGTATGTGGAAACGTGGCAGATGGAACAGTATGCAATATCTGCGCAAACCCGAGGCGCAACAAATCGGTCATTGCGGTCGTCGCGGATCCGCTTGATCTGCTTGCGGTTGAAAGCACGCGATCCTACCGCGGCGTATACCACGTGCTTGGCCATAATATAAACCCACTCGAGGGTGTCACACCAAATGATATCCGCATCAAAGAGCTTGAAAAAAGAATACAGGACGGCCCAGATGATATAACAGAGATTATACTAGCGCTCGACGCCAATAACGAAGGAGAAACTACCGCACTCTATCTGGCACGTCTGTTAAAAAAATATCCCGTGCACATAACCCGCATCGGCAAAGGACTGCCGATGGGTAGTGATATGGAGTACGCGGATTCTGTCACGCTCTCGAACGCGCTTGAGGGGCGAAGAGAAGTATAGACAGCGGAATAGCAATGCAATCCGCTCATTAACAATATAAACGAAAGGAACATGTCATGAGCCTGTTCAAAGCGTATGTGATCCTGCATGTCATCTGTGCGCTCATTGCGCATAGAATCATTGTTTGATGTCGTGGCACGACAGATCAATGTCAGAAATACGATGACCATTGTCTCGTCCAATATGTTTCAGCTTTTTTGGGTCCAGTATTGCTATTCGCGATCTGACGCTCATCATCAATGGATAAGACCAAAAGGGGGTTGTCATGACACTAAGAAAGCTCGCTTACTGCGTGCTCAGTATTGTCGGTTTGGCAATAATCGGCATATTCACCTACTGCGCAATGCTGCCCGCAGCAACTGGCGACGTGCCGACATCGCTCCATGAGCAACTTCTTTCCGTTGTGGGCATTGTCGTGCTATGGGGTGCGTCCATATTCGGACTCGTTGCCGGCTGGCGCATACTGAGAGAAAAGGAACACAGGCGCGACGGGCACTTACGACACACACCAATACGCCCACACCGCGCGCGGAACTGGTTTTAACACAGAACACAATTCATCATCAATCCAAAGCCTCCTCATAGAAAGCACACCATGCATGCAACACGATGGTATCAGCGGGTGCTGATGTTTTCCCTCACATGCATCAGCTGCGTAAGTTCAACACTCGTAGCAAACTTCAGTGAAGATACTGGCCGTTTGTTCATTTTCCCCGCTCTCAGCCATCGCGGGATATTCATCTGTTCCCTGACAATCATGATCTTTAGCGGAATCTCGTTTATACTGGCCGCATACCTGATTGCGAATTTAAGCGATAAAATTGACGATCTCAAAGAACAACTGCATCCGCCGAAGGAGACAGCCTGACTCAAACCAAAAAAGACAGGGTAGCAAAAAGCCATCCTGTCTTTTAACTATGTAATAAATCTGCCTTAGGCTGTGATTTTCTCTATCTTCACTTCGGTGAATGCCTGACGATGTCCGGTTTTTTTCCGATAGCGAACCTTTGGTTTGTATTTAATAACGTCGATCTTTGGAGCTCTGCCCTGACGAACTATAGTAGCTGTTACTTTTGCGCCTGAAACAATTGGCGTGCCAAGCGTGCATACTGATCCGTCAGGTTCGCCCACCATCAGAACCTCGTCAAAATGCACGGCCGCGTCCTTTTCTCCCGCGAGCTTTTCGACCTTAATGGTATTTCCTTCGGAAACTTTATACTGTTTTCCGCCTGTTTTTACTACTGCAATCATAATATATATAGTTAGGTAACGAAAAGTAGTATACCCGATTAGAAGATTCCCGTCAAGTATAAAAAGCGCCCAAGCATGTTTCGCTTGGACGCCCTTATTTGAATGTGCAATAGCAGATCAGGGTATTGGATACACCCCACTCATGCAAGCATAACAATACTCATCAGGATTATGGACCAAACTTTGTAGACCGTCTATGGTCATATATTCCAGACTATCGAGACCCGCCATCTCGCATATTTCATCTTTCGTATGATTCGCGGCGATGAGCTCTTCTTTATCCGGTGTATCAATGCCATACCGGCATGGGTGGGTGATCAGAGGCGTGGCAATGCGACCATGCACCTCGAGGGCACCTGCTCTGCGAACCATCCGAACCACGCCCGGAAGAGTCGTCAGCCGGACAATCGAGTCTTCAACCAATGTCACGAGACGTTTGAACAAAAACGAAGGGACCGGCGAGAATTTTCGTGCCACTGCCGATTCTCTAAGCTTTTGAACGCCCTCGACGAAAGTTCTACCCACGTAGTGGCTTCGCAACAAAGCGCGAACAGATGTTCCGCCGTTCTGCGCCGCCGCATACCCATCAGCATGAAATAGCGCAGAATCAGGAACACCGACGATAGTCTCTCCTGATGAAGGGCATAGCTCGCACAATTTTTTGCCGGCCCGCATTCTGAACGCGGCAACATCTTCGCCAAATACCGTACTGCCCGGATGCGCATAATACAGAAGCTCAAAAATACACTGAGCTCTGGGATGCGGAAGCGGCTTCATCGAAAGCGTAGTCTCGTTAAAATATCGTGAAGCAATGCCGCCTTTTCCGATGACCATGATCTCTCCAGGCTCGAGATCGCGAACCTTCTCAATGTCAAGAATGTCAAAAGAAACGGTTTCAGAAGAGACAAACCAACTCTCTCCACGCCTACCAAGAGAAAGTGGACGGTTTCCCCATGGGTCCCGAACTGCGACCATAACGTCATCCCATAGAAAAACCAACGAATAGGACCCGCGCAGATCGCAAACCGCATCAAACACACGACTGAACATATCCTTTTTTTCTGAGAGGCAAAAAAGGCGCAAGATCACCTCCGTGTCCATAGATGACTTGAACCTCCCATACGCGGCAAGCTCGTCTCTGATTCTTTCAAAATTAGTGAGCGTGCCGTTGTGCGCAACCGCGACCTCCATATTTTGGAACGAGCCTACCATCGGCTGGGTATTGTCCAAACTACCCTTGTCTTCAACAGTGCCATAGCGCACGTGCCCGATTGCGGCCGTACCATGAAGCTGGTCCAGGTCCGTTGATGCACGAAAGACATCCTGTACTATTCCCGGACCAACGCGACGAAACAAATTCGTTCGGTCGCTTGAAACAATGCCGGCAAACTCTTTGGCGCGATGCTGAATGCCGTGCAGTCCCAAAAAAACCGTTTCTGCGGCGGATTTGCAGTTAAATGCTCCGAAAATACCGCACATGGCAAGCTCCCCTTTCCTGACAGCGTTTTGGTAAAGAACGGATTTCTCTTTTTATCTCATACTGACCATATCTCCAACTGAAACGCCGTGCTCCTTGATCCATCCGGCACTGACTTCAAGAACCATATCAGCGGGTTCATTCGATTCAAATCGCACCACCTCTCCAGTGTCCGACTGAAACGGTATATTCTCTTGAAGTCCGACAACACTGCCCCGCGCTATCCATAATACATCGATTGGAAAACGCATATTTTTCATCCAAAAATGGCGCACAGCCAGCTCGGAAAAAAGGAAAAGCATTCCGCTGTCCATATCCAATGTATCTCTATTTGAAAAGCCGCGCGCCTTCTCTTGTTCAGTATTCGCTATTTCGACAACAAGTCCGGCATTCCCCACGCTGACTTGTGCTTCAACTCTGCGCTCTGTGGTGTTGTCGCTGTGTTTCATACCGATCAGAAAAATTAATGCCGTTAGAAGCGCGGCTGCTGCGAATGTGATCTTGATCGTTTGGTGACCCATATTCCAAGTAAAAACATAACTAAAAACAATGCTGCTAAAAGGTACACTTTGCCCCGCGTCTGTTGAAGAAGAGAAAGCATACCAAAGACTGCTGAAATCCCCCATAAGAGCATGACCGCCCTTCGATGAGAAAAACCGGCCTGCAAAAGTCTGAAGTGAAGATGCTTATCATCACCGATGGCGGGTGATTTTTTTTCAAAGAAAAGCCTCCTCACAATAACCCACACCACATCAAGCGCCGGAATGCCAACAATAAGAAGCGCTGTCGCAACCTTACCGCCCGACAGGATAGCCAGTAGTCCAAGCATAAAACCAAGCCAGACGCTTCCGCCTTCGCCCAAAAATATCCGCGCCGGGTATATATTCCATACCAAGAATCCCATGATAGCGCCAACAAGTATCAGGCTCACAAGTGCCACATCAGGCTGATAGGTCTTGTCTGTCAGTGAAAGCGCAAACAATATAAAAGCACCGATAGTGCTGATACCTCCGACAAGTCCGTCAAGTCCATCCAGAAACTTTGTGGTATACATCATCCCCAATAGCCACGCCACGGTAAATACATCAGCGATCAAGACAAAAGTCAGCGGCCTGCCCATAATGCTTCCGAGTGGCCACTGCACACTATCCAGCCGAAGCAGTCCTTGTCCCAAAGGGTTGCTCACAAATGAAATACCAATTCCAGCGGCAACTATAGTCGCCGCGGCCAGAAGAGGAAATATAATCTGTTTTCCAGGAGAAAGCGAGAACCGATCATCAAGCACGCCGCCAACCATAAGTATCGCGCTAGCGAAAAACATTCCCCAGAGATAATCGTGCGGGATATATCGGGATGGAAAAAAATCAGTGGTTATGGCAATAACTGCGATAACCAACCAAAACGCAACCATAATAGCAACCCCACCAAGCAACGGTGTTGGCGTACTGTGTATCTTCCTTTTCTGGTCAGGCGCATCAACAACACCGTGCGCGAGCGCATAGGCGCGAACAAACCACGTAAGCACGAACGCCGCGACGAATGAAACAAATAGCGAAACAACGTATATCATACTATCTCTGCGCGTCAATGAATGTCTGCAATATAAGAGCGGCCGCGGATGCATCTTCGCCCAACCGCCCTGCACGTGCTGATTTTGTTGAAAAACGCTCATCGTGCTCGTACACAGGGATCGGATCAACCACATTCTTTACGCTCTCTGTGAATCTGGCAGCTTCATCGGTTTGCGCGCTTGGCAAGCCACTCAACGAAAGTGGCTTGCCTACCACGATCGCATCAATATTCTCCTCGTGAACAATACGCACCAACTCACCTAACGCAGCTGCGGTGTTCTTAAGCGTATTGAATGGCGTTGCGATAGCGATATCACTATTCGCCTTTGCGAGACCTATCCTTGCGCTTCCATAATCTATTCCAAGATATATCATGCTGAGAATTCATTAGTAAAAAATCGAGAGTCGAAATTACATTTGAGAATATCTATAAACATCAAATCTCGAATTTTCATAATGAATTCTCAATATGGAACAATAATCCTAACAACACTACATGGTCAAAATACGCGGACCGCCTTTTGTCACGGCAACCGTATGTTCAAAATGTGCCGACATTTTTCCATCAGCTGTAACCACTCCCCATCCGTCAATCGCCGTTTTCACTTTATGGGTACCAATATTGATCATCGGCTCAATAGCAAGCACAGCTCCTTCAATAAGAACATCGCCGATGCCGCGAGTACCATAATTCGGAATCTGCGGATCTTCATGAACCGCATACCCAACGCCATGGCCCGTTAGTTGTCGCACAACCCCGTAACCGCGGCTTTCCGCATACGCTTGAACCGCGTTTCCAATATCGCCGATGTGATTTCCTATAATAGCTTCAGCAATCCCTAAAACAAGGCACTCGCGGGTTACCGCAAGCAGCTGGCGAACCTCGTGGCCAACCTGTCCGACGGGAACGGTTATGGCATGATCCGTAAACATTCCTTTATACTTCATGCCGATGTCAATTCCCACCACATCACCCTCTTTGAACACGAGCTTCTTATATGGAATGCCATGTACCAGCATCTCATTTGGAGAAACGCACAGTGCCGCGGGAAATTCCTGGCCTTTCGGACCATAGCCCTTGAATGACGGCGTTCCGCCTGTTTTCTCTATTTCTGCTTCAGCATACTCGTTCAGCTCAGCCGCCGTAGTGCCGGGAATACACCGAGACGCAAGCTCCTCTGCAATGCGCGCGAGCAGCGCCCCTCCTTCAGCAAGAACATCTATTTCCTGTGGCGACTTAGGTTTGATCATGTGAGTTTTCGCAAGTTACGATCCAGATAATACAGAAGAAGTATGCCGATAATCACACTGAGGATATTGCTAGCAAGCCAATAATGATTCAAAAGGTACTTATCAAGCAAATTCCATATTCCTCGCCACACCATAATAACCGCAACCGCGGAGAGGAGTACATGATGAAATTTCGATTGTGCACTGCGAAAAAACATATACGCTTTTGTTATAAAATATATTCTTTAAAAATAGAAGCAACATCTTTTTCAACGTCATCGATTGAAGGCATGCCGTCAACACGGTGCAGAATGCCTTTTTTCTCATATCGAGCGATGAGCGGTTCGGTGTCGGTATGATACCAATCGAGCCGCTTCTGAATCGCCTGAGGCGCATCATCAACCCGCTGCTCAAGTTTTGTCTTGCATTTGTCGCATAGTTCATCCTCTTGCGGAGGCGCAGTGATCAGATTATAAATCGTGCCATCTTTTGGACAACGCCTTCTGGCAGAAAGTCTACGAATGGATTCACTATCCGAAATATCAATAAGCAAAACGTGAGTAGGTACTACAACAGACTCAAGCACCTCTGCCTGACCAATACTCCTTGGAAATCCGTCGATGATAAAGCCTCCTTCAGACCGATAAACAGCCTGCATCTTCTCACGCATAAAACTGCCCACATCCGAGTCTGCGAGGTGTCCGCCACTATCCATAATCGAACCAAAAAACACGCCGCGCTCGCTGCCTGAGGCTATTTCATCGCGCAGGAGCTGGCCGGTCTCTAAGTAGGAAACGGAAAGTTTTTCCGCTAAACGCTTCCCCTGTGTCCCCTTTCCGGAGCCCTGAGGGCCTATGATTATCACTATGGGTTTTTTGTCTGTCATAGGTAAAAAATATCACATATTAGGCAAAAAATAAAGCCGTTCTGCAAAGTATTTTCTGCAACAAAAAAGAGCCTTTTTTGATAAGGCTCTTTCGAAAATACATGTTAAAATCGTTCGTAATCCCGCATCACCAGCTGCGAGTCAACCTGCTTTACTGACTCAATGACAACAGATACCACGATCAGAAGGGATGTGCCGCCAATGACCAGATTTGTTCCGGTAAAATGCTGTAGCGTGATCGGCAGAATGGCAATGACGCCAAGGAAGAGCGCGCCAGCAAGCAGAATTCTGTTTGATACTGCCGAGAGATAACGAGAAGTTTCTTTACCTGGTCTGATGCCTGGAATAAAGCCGCCCTGTTTTTGGAGATTTTCCGCGATCTGATCCGGCTTGAAAATGACAGCAGTATAGAAATAGGTAAATCCGAAAACCAGCACGAAATAGAATAAACCGTAGAACAACTGATTACGGAAAAGTGTAATGATGAATTGGGCGAACGACGCTAAAAATCCAACAGACGACTGCACAAAGAATTGCGCAAGTAGTGGAGGGAATAATATCAATGAGATAGCAAAGATGATCGGTATCACGCCCGCTTGGTTCACTCGTAGAGGAAGATGGCTTGAGACACCCCGTGAGAGAGCATTCCCGCGCATAAACTTCGCATATGTTACCGGAATGTTGCGCTGTCCTTCAGTTATATATACCACGCCGGCAACTGTCACCAACGCAATAATCACAAACAAAATAACATTGATAAACTGCGACTGATCATAAGTTGAGGCAACGCGCAAAAGCGCAGTTGGCAAACCAGCGACGATACCGCCAAAAATGAGAAGGGAAATGCCATTACCCACGCGTCGTTCCGAGATAAGTTCCCCGAACCACATCAAAAGCATGGTTCCGCCAGACACAACAACCATGGTCGTCAACATGCCCCAAAAACCGATGGTGCCCAAAAGCTGCGTGCCCGACCCGCCGCCGACGCGCTGGAGGAAAATAATAGTGCTGTAAGCCTGCAAAAGCGCGAGAGGGACGGTGGCAAGGCGCGTCCATTGGTTTATTCTCTGTCTACCCTGCTCTCCCTCATTCTGCATTTCCTCAAGGCTTGGCACAATCATGCCAAGAAGCTGAAAGATGATGGATGATGTAATGTACGGTCCAACACCGAGCATGACGATCGAAAAATTCTCCAGACCGCCGCCGGTGAGAATATTTAACAGTCCTAGGATCTGGTTTGAATTAAAAAATGCCTGTAATCCCGTAATATCGATACCAGGAACAGGGATATGCGCAAGGACGCGAAACGCCACAAATATCATAAAGACAAACAGGATATCGTTTCTGATATCCTTTGCCTGCCATATATGCTTGAGCTTAGCACTTACCATGAAATGTTATTTTTTTGTAGTTATCTCACACGTACCGCCCGCGTCAACAATTGCCTTCCGTGCCTTTTCCGAACATGCCTGAACACGAACAGTAAGCTTCTTGTTTATAATACCATTTCCAAGCACTTTAACGGTACTGCCGCGCACCGGGTGTCGAACCAGACCCTTGGCATTAAGCGAGGACGCGGTCACAACATCTCCGTCTTTAAAAATTCTTTCCAAGTCCGAAAGATTAACCGTGTATACCGGGGGTGATTGGCGATTGAATCCTTTAAGCTTCGGCGTTCTGATCAAAAGCTGCTGGAATGCCGCACGACGCTTAAGGCCTCGGCGCCCGCCGCTTCTTGCTTTTTGGCCCTTTAGACCGCGCGCTGAATATGTTCCTTTTCCCGAACTATTTCCACGACCAAGACGCTTCTTGCGACGCTTATTCCCCGCGGGACGCTGTAGATTGTGCAAACCCTGTTCCATATGATCAAAACGTTACTTAGCTTCTTTGTGTGATTTCTTCACTTCGGCTTTTTCAGTTTCTGGCTTGTCCTGTTTTGGCGCTGACGCCGTTTTTTTTGAGCGCACCATTGGCTCTTTAAGCAAAAGAAGTGCTTCAACTGCGGCTTTTGCATTATTAACCTTATTACCGGTACCCATAATCTTACCGACCACGTCTCGAATGCCGGCTAACTCGAATATCTGGCGCAAGACCGATCCTGCAATAACGCCCGTACCAACAGGAGCTGGCTTGAAGAAAAGCTGTGCGCTATATTTTTTAAACCTGATCTCATGGGGAATAGTACCCTCGTCGGTCATCATAACGCGCACTAAATGCTTCTTTGCGACATTGGTCGCCTTACCGATAGCGAGTGATACATCAGCGCCTTTGGCAATACCGACGCCAATACGTCCTTTTTTGTCGCCAACCGCGACGCATGCGCGAAAACGCATGCGTTTACCGCCAGCCATAACACGAGTCACCCGTGCGATATCAATGACACTCTGATCAAATTCATCTTTCGGCTCTTGCCGATTATTTCGTCTGCGTTGTTGTTTTGCTGCTACCATAGTGTTAGATCGTTAACCCTCCCTCGCGCAGTGCATCAGCAAGCGCGCGCACGCGGCCGCTATACTGTTTTGATCCGCGATCGAAAACTGCGCTCGTGATTCCCGCCTTCTTCGCTTGTTCTGCCACGTGTTTTCCAAGTGCGATTGCACGCTCCGTCTTTGTTCCTTTGTCCGCTATCTGCGTATCACGCGCCGCACACAATGTTTTTCCTGAGACATCATCAATCAGCTGAACATACATGCCGCGCAGGCTTGTATATACGGAAACGCGAGGTCTTGCGGCAGTGCCGGATATCTTTGAACGAACGCGCGCCTTGCGCATGGTTACGTTTAATTGTTTCTTATGCATCGACATATCGTACTCTATAATTAGCCTTCAGAACCCTTCATGACCTTTCCCGCTTTTCTGCGGACGATCTCAGTGCTGTATTTGATACCCTTGCCTTTGTAAGGCTCCGGCTTCCGTATCTTGCGGATTTGGGACGCTGTTTCTCCTACCAACTGTTTATCTATGCCCGTAACCGTTATCATATTCCCTTCTGTCGAGATTATAATACCATCGGGCGCGGGGAACTCTATAGTATGGGAATATCCTACATTCAAAACAAGTGTTGTCCCTTTCATGGCTACCTTATAACCAACACCATTGACTTCAAGCTGTTTTGAATATCCTTCAGTGGTGCCAAGCACCATGTTGGCAATAAGACTCCGAGCAAGGCCCCAAAAAGCATTCTGCTTGCTATCATTCTCGTTGGGAATAGAAACGGTGATCGATCCTTCGCCAACAGTAGCCGAGGTCTTAGGTGGCAGTGAAGTGCTCAACTCGCCTTTTGGACCTTTAATCGTTACCACGCGATCAGCAATAGTACAGGTAACGCCACTCGGCAATTCAATAGGTTGTTTTCCGATTCGGGACATACAATTAGTAAATTTCACAAATTATCTCTCCGCCCAATTTGCGTTTGCGCGCCTCGCGGTTTGTCATTAAGCCTTCTGGAGTTGAAACGACTGCCATACCATAACCATTGCGCACGTTTGGCAGCTCTTCTTTCTTTCTATATACGCGACGCCCGGATGTGCTCACGCGAGAAATAGTCGTAATAGCCGGCACGCCTGATTCGTTATATTTAAGGGTCAAAACCAGTTGTTTCTGCCCGCGCTCTTCTTTTTCATTGACAGACTGAACATACCCTTCTTTTTCAAGAATAGCAGCAATGGCGCGCTTCAGCTTTGACGAAGGAATAGAAACCTTCTCGTGTCGTGCGAGCACGGCATTACGAATTCGAGTTAGCATGTCTGCAATTGGATCGGTCATCATGTGGGTTAATCGTTATCTTTTACGAAATGGTATTACCAGCTTGATTTTCTAATACCAGGGATCTCGCCTTTTCGTGCAAGTTCACGGAAACAGATGCGGCACATGTCAAAATCGCGCATATAGCCTCGGTTACGGCCGCACTTCCAACAACGTCGGACCTTTCTCGATGAGAATTTCGGCTTTCGCGCTGATTTTGCTTTTTGTGCTTCTGTTGCCATACGTATTATTGATCAATTAATGTTATGCGGTAACATCTTCTTTTTTAAATGGAAATCCGAGCGCCCGAAACAGTTTTTCCGCTTCCGGTTTTGTTGTCGCGGTGGTCGTAATGCACACTTGCAGACCGTGCAGATGCGCCATGTCATCCCCTGATGTTTCTGGAAACACAATATGCTCAGGCAGACCAATGGTCAGATTTCCATGGGCATCAAGCGATTTTGTCGGAAGACCGCTGAAATCACGAACGCGCGGAAGGGTAACATGAATGAATTTATCCAAAAAATCATGCGCACGCTTACCGCGCAAGGTCACTTTAGCGCCAACAACCATGCCAGCTCGAATTTTAAAATTTGAAATAGAAAGCCTAGCTTTCGTGGTAACAGGCTTCTGTCCGGTGATACGCTCAAGCGTCTTGACCACTATTTCTTCCCCAACAGAACCACCGCGCTTTACGCGCGCATTCAAAACAACTTTTTCAATACGAGGTGCGGCAAACTGGTTTGTACAACCGAATAGCTCAGCCCGTTTTGGAAGAATGTCCTCTTTATAAATTGTCTGGATAGACTTAAACATACGCTCTTATATTGCTTCTTTACTCATCTTTGAAATGCGAACTTTCTTTTTTGTCTCTTCGTTGATCTGGTATCCGATGCGTGTTGGTTTTCCTGTCTGCGGACACACGATCATGACGTTTGAAGCATGAATTGGAGATGGATACTCAACACGCTGCCCCGTCTGACCCTGTCGCGATTTTCGGAGATGTTTGTAGCTGATATTTACTCCCTCAACAGAAACACGGTTAAGATCAGGAAACACTTGAACAATCTTTCCGGTTTTGCCCTTATCTTTTCCTGCTGCCACTTTAACAATGTCGCCTTTTTTAAGCTTCATACGATTACAACACCTCGGGTGCGAGTGAAACAATCTTAGTAAATCCACGAGCACGCAATTCGCGCGCTACGGGGCCGAAAATACGGCTTCCTTTCGGTTCTTTCGATTTCTTGTCATTCAAAACAACGACCGCGTTCTCATCAAAACGAATGTATGACCCATCCTCTCTGCGCAATTCTTTTTTCTGGCGCACGACGACGCCATCAACCACATCTCCCTTTTTAACCATGCTGTAGGGCTGCGCATCTTTGACTACCAACTTGACCACATCACCAACGCGCGCATATCGCTTCTTGTTGCCGCCAAGCACAGTGATACACTGGAGCTGTTTGGCCCCAGAGTTGTCCGCTGAATTAACTCGAGTCATGAACTGGATCATATTGCTTTCACTATTTCTTTGATGATGTTTTTGAAACAACCCGCCACCGCTTCGTCTTTGAAATCGGTCGAATTTCTTCGATCAAAACAGAATCGCCAATCTTGACATCGTTTCCGCGGTAATCACATGGATAGCGCTTGCTGGTCGTGTATCGCTTTTTGTAACGCGGATGAATCTTCACACTGTCAACACGAACCACGACGGTGTTTTGCATCTTCGTGCTCACCACTACTCCGTTAAACTGCCGTTTGAGCGGCGTGCTGCTCTTAGTTGTTTCTTGGTCGGTCATATATAAACAATGCGTACTACGAATTAGTCTCTGTCTTCTGTTCTTTCTCGCGGCTCGCGAGCAAGGTCACAATGCGCGCAACCAGTCTTCGCGCCACACGGATCTGATGTACCTGCTTGAGCACTCCTGTGCCGGCACGAAACCGAAGATCAACAAGTTCTTTTCTTTTTTCAGCAAGCAGCTTCTGTAACTCAGTCTCTGATTTGCTCTGTAATTCATGCCACTTCATATCTATTCTTTTACTATAAACTTAGTCCGTACCGGCAGTTTATGGGACGCAAGCGTCATGGCTTTCTCCGCGATGTCGCGCTCAATGCCGTCGATCTCGAAAATAACAGTTCCCGCTTTCACAACCGCAACATACCGGTCAACAGCTCCTTTTCCTGAACCCATAGGCACTTCTGAACCTTTTGCGGTTACTGGCTTATCCGGAAAAATGCGGATCCATATCTTGCCACCACGCTGCACATAACGGGTCATTGCCCGACGAGCGGCCTCGATCTGGCGCGACGTCACCCAACTGTTGGTTGTGGCCTTCAAGCCATATGTGCCAAAACTAATGGTCGTCTTTTGTGAGGCTTTGCCGGCAACTCTGCCTTTGTGCCATTTCCTGTGTTTTACTTTTCGCGGAATTAACATAGAATATTCGAGATGCTACAATAACACATTTTTTATTCTGAGTCAACGCTATTTTGTTTTTTTGTAATCTTTTTGATCTGGTCAAGAACATCACCGGTTTTTTCCTTTTTATCAACATCCTCACCGTCAAAAATATCACCTTTATATATCCACACCGAGACACCAATAACGCCGTATGTCGTGTGAGCCTCTGAGTGAGAATAGTCAATATCAGCACGAAGCGTGTGTAGAGGAATACTCCCCTTGCTCAATACCTCAGTGCGCGCAATCTCGGCGCCGTTCAATCTACCCGCGACGCGAATCTTGGCTCCCAATGCGCCTGCTTTCTCAATCTGATCAATGGACTGCTTCACTGCCCGACGATACGGAATACGCCGTGTGAGATCTGACGAGATATTCTGTGCAACAACAGCGGCAGAAAGGCTTCCTTGTCTGACTTCGTGGATATTGATCTGAACCTTTTTCTTATTCTTCAGAACGCGCTTCTCAACCAGTTTTTTAAGTTCCTCAATTCCGGCGCCACCCCTGCCTATGACCATGCCGGGTTTTGCAGTATGCACATTAACAACAATATCGCCGCCTTTTCCGCTGCGCTCTATCTCTATTTTCTCAACGCGCGCCTCAGAAAGTTTTTTATTGATGAAAGACCGTATTGAGGTATCTTCCTGCAATAAAGTGCGATACGCGTCAGATCGAGCGTACCACCGCGAACGCCATCCGTAGATAACGGCAAGTCGGTGATTAAATGGATGTATCTTCTGTCCCATAGTGTTTATAAATCAGAGTGTCGAAATTCGTATTTATGCACGTGTGTGCTTCTTTTCTTTCTTTGCAGGCTCTTCTTTCTTCTCTTTCGGCTTGCTCTCTGCGTCAGCTTTTGACTTCGGCTGTTTTTTCTTTTCAGAGCCAGCTGTTTCGAGTTTTGAAGTTGTAGCTTTCTTTGACGCAGGCTCTTTTTCTGATGATTCTTCCGCGCCTTGCTTCTCGCTCAGAACGATCGTGATGCTACTAGTCCGCTTCCTGATCTGGGTCGCGCGGCCGAATGCACGCGGCATCCATCGCTTTAGTGTCGGTCCCTCATCAACGAATGCGCGCACGATGTACAAATTTTCCACCTTGAGTTTATTGTTGTGTTCTGCGTTTGCGATGGCCGAATTCAAAAGCTTATAAACAACCCCTGCTGATCGTTTTGGCAGCGTCTGAAGTTGTTTTTTGGCGTCAAGCGCGTCAAGAGAACGAACCATATCAACCACAAGCCGCGCTTTTCGCGGTGCAATTCGTACTCGTCTCACTGTTGCTTGTACTTCCATAGTGTCTTCTTAATAGATCCTGCTTAAGCTTTTGTTGCTGCTGCCTGCTCCTGTTCTTTCTGCATCTTACCGCCATGGCGGACGAATTTCTTTGTTGGAGAAAACTCGCCAAGCTTATGACCAACCATATTCTCGATCACCAGCACGTTTACATGATCCTTGCCATTATGCACGCCGAATGTAAAACCAACCATGTCGGGAGTAATAGTCGCGGCACGCGCCCATGTTTTGATAACCGACTTCTTGTTGCCGGCCGCTTCCGCCTTGTGTACTTTCGCGATCAGGCGTTCGTCAATATATGGTCCTTTTTTTGCACTTCGTGACATACGTTTATCTCTTCTTATTCTTACGGCGTCTAATAATGAGTGAATCACTCGCCTTGTGCGGGCTACGTGTCGGAACACCGAGTGCGGGCTTGCCCCATGGCGTCTTCGGATGTTTCATACCGATCGAGTTGCTTCCTTCTCCACCACCATGAGGATGATCCACCGGATTCATCACCTTACCGCGAACTCGTGGACGAATACCGAGAAGGCGCTTGCGTCCGGCCTTGCCAAGCCGCATATTACTCTTTTCCGGATTGCTGACCTGTCCTATTGTCGCGAGCGAATCTGCGGAAAATCTTCGGAGCTCACCGCTCGGCATTTTTACCTGTACCACATCCTTTTCGATCGAGAGCAATACCGCTGAACTTCCCGCGCTGCGTACCACCTTTGATCCTTTGCCGGGGATAAGCTCAATATTGCTGACCTCCATGCCTGCGGGAATATAACGCAGTGTCATGCGATTTCCTGGCTTGATATCAAGCTGTTTTTTCCGAGATGTTTCAATACTATCACCTACTGCAAGACCTTTCACTGCGAGTGTGTATGCTTTCTTTCCATTTGGATAGGTTAACAACGCAATATGTCCGGTACGATTTGGATCATACTGGATACCAACAACTCTCGCCGGCGTATCCTCAATAGGGCTTATAAAATCAACTGTTCGATATTGGCGTTTTGCGCCGCCGCCCTGATGACGCACGGTGATACGGCCGGTATTGTTTCGTCCTGATTTATGCTTCAACTCGGATATGAGCGAACGCTCAAGCGTGGTCACTCCCTCGCCTACTGTAATGACTGATGCGCCTCGACGTCCGGGTGTTGTTGGTTTGTAACGTTTTAATGCCATATTATACACCTTCAAATACATCTATCTTGCTTCCCTTAGGAGCTCTCACAATCGCTTTTTTCCACGCACTGCGCACTCCTGCAGTTTTTCCATACTGTTTGAACTTGCGCGGCATGTTGACGATGCGCACAGAAATAGGATTAACCTTGTACATTTCCGAAAATGCTTTCTTGATCTCAACTTTATTGGTCGATCTGTGCACAGCAAACGCGTACGTGTTGTCAGCTCCCATGTGCGCGGTTTTCTCTGAAACAAGTGGTCGAATAAATACGCGGTATGACCGCTCTGAAAACGTAGTCACTTTCGGTCCTTGTGGCGCTAATTTTTTTGCATCCTCTGAACTCTCCGGCTTTTCAGCCGGTTTTTTCTTTACTTCTTCTTCGACTACTTCCTTCTTCTCGGGGACGCCTGCTTTTTTGTTAAACGGTTTCCACATATCTCTTATGAAAGCTGTTTCGTAAATAATTCAAGAACTGGCTTGCTGATAACCAGCGTATCGTGTCCGAGCAGTTCAAGCACATTAACATTTTCAACATTCACCGGATCAACCAGTGCTATGTTTCGTATCGACAACACGGCGTTAAGATCATTCTTTCTCGAAAGGAATAGAACCTTCTTTTTATCCAATTTAAGCTGTTTAAAAAAGTGAACGAACTTCTTTGTGGAGGGTTCTTCCATTGAAACATCATCCAAAACTATGAACATTCCAGAAAAAACTTTATCCGAAATAGCGGCGCGCAGTGCTTTCTTTGCCATACGCTTCGGCACAACCGGCTTAGTCAGGCTTTCTTTGCGCGGACCAAACGTCACGCCTCCGCCGCGCCACAATGGCGAACGTATCGAACCATGTCGCGCGCGTCCGGTGCCTTTTTGCGCCCAAGGCTTCTTGCCGCCTCCACGAACGTCACCGCGATCTTTCGTGTGTGCAAGCGGCTGGCGCTTTCGCGCGCGCAGAACGGTCGCAACCTGATACATCAATTCAGACGGTGCCTTGACCGCGAATATCGCATCATCGAGATCAATAGCCCCTGATTCAACCCCTTCAATATTGTATACTTTTACGGTTGCCATATCGTTTATGATTGAACCTTTTCGGTAGCAGCGGTTATTGGATCTTCTTTTGCAACTTCCTCAACAGAGGTCAAATCTTCTTTCTTCTGTTCTTTGTCTGAAACCGGCTTCATCTCTCCGTCCCCGGAAATAATTACAACACTGCCACGGGGTCCCGGAAGAGCTCCTTTAACAGCAATGGTTCCATTTTCTGCATCTATTGAAACGATCTTCAAATTTTTTACAGTTACCTGTTCCGCTCCGAATCTTCCCGCCATGCGCATACCCGGAAATACACGGGCAGAATCAGTTGAGCCGATTGATCCTGGCGCACGAGAATCATGCTTGTGACCGTGTGTCTTTGGACTTCCGGAAAAATGATGCCGTTTTACAACACCCGAAAAACCTCGTCCTTTTGAGGTTCCGGTAACACTGACTACATCACCAGGTTCAAAACCGGAAGCATCGTAAACCTGTCCCACTGAAAAGGCATCAGCGTTCTGGACACGAAATTCTTTCAAATATGGACGGGTAACAGCGCCCTTCACATGCCCTCGTACTGACGCGGTTACGTGCTTGCTTCCCTCATTATACCCAACCTGCACCGCGGCATAACCGTCAGTATCAACGGTTTTAATCTGTGTCACGACGCCAGCACCAACACGAACGATGGTAACCGGAACAATGGTGCGGTCTTCCGCGTACACTTGGGACATGCTTAATTTTCTACCTACGATAAACTTCATAGAATCACTTCGGATACAGATCATCTGATCCGTTAGGGTTTAAAAAAATCTGGACATAAGCCCAAACTTTTCTCAAGCAATCAACCATTACGACGCATTAAAGCGCTTTTGAAAATGATTTGGTTAAGAAAAGTTTAGACTCCTATAGAGACCACTCTCGTGCCAACTGTCACCCATACGGGACATCATTGGTGCGATACGCGTCTCACAATTTTGTATGCACGCTTTTCGCGCGCTACATTTTGATTTCAATATCAACGCCCGATGGAAGGTTAAGATTCATCAACGAATCAACCGTCTTTGGTGTTGGATCGTATATGTCAATTAACCGCTTATGGACACGCATCTCATACTGGTCGCGTGAGTTCTTGTGAACAAACGTCGAACTGTTGACGGTGTATTTCGTCTTCTCGGTTGGAAGTGGGATCGGACCCGATATTTCAGCACCGCTGCGCTCCGCTGTCTCAAGAATGGTACGCGTTGATTGATCGATGATCTTGCTATCATACGCGCGTATCTTGATACGGATCCGTTGTCGCGACTCCTGTTGCGCCACTTCCTTAGTTTCTTTTTGCTGTACCATTTTTTTCACGATACACGGCAGGGTCGCATGACCCTGCCGTGTTCAAAAACTATTTATTAATCTTGGTTACCACTCCCGCACCGACTGTCTTGCCGCCCTCGCGGATAGCAAAACGAGTCTGATCCTCAAGTGCAATAGGAGCTCCAAGTTTTACCTTGATGCTAATCTCGTCGCCCGGCATAACCATTTCAGTTCCTTCTGGAAGCTCAACCTCGCCTGTCACGTCTGTGGTACGAATGTAGAACTGGGGCTTATATCCCTTGAAGAATGGCGTATGGCGTCCGCCTTCCTCTTTGGAAAGGACATAGACCTGTGCATCAAATTCGGTGTGTGGCGTTACCGTGCCCGGCTTTGCAAGAACCTGACCGCGCCCTACATCTTCCTTTTTGGTTCCGCGAAGGAGAAGACCGGCATTATCGCCTGCGCGACCCTCGTCAAGATTCTTATTAAACATCTCAATACCGGTGATAACCGTCTTTTGTGTGTCTTTGATACCGACGATCTCGACTTCCTCGTTCAGCTTGACGACACCGCGCTCAATGCGGCCGGTCACCACGGTACCACGCCCTTCGATCGAAAAAATGTCTTCAATAGGCATCAAGAACGGCTTGTCAACATCGCGAACCGGATCAGGAATGCACTCATCAAGGGCGGTCATCAGATCCATGATCGGCTTTGTTGCCGCTTCATCGGTCGGATTTTCAAGCGCTTTCAGCGCGCTTCCACGGATGATACGGGTCTCATCGCCTGGGAATTCATATTTCTTAAGAAGATCACGTATCTCCTCTTCGACAAGGTCAATAAGCTCAGGATCGCTTACCTGGTCAACCTTGTTGATGAATACGATGATATACGGAACGCCAACCTGGCGAGCAAGAAGAATATGCTCGCGAGTCTGCGGCATTGGGCCGTCCGTTGCGCTCACAACAAGAATAGCGCCATCCATCTGGGCCGCGCCGGTGATCATGTTCTTCACATAATCGGCGTGTCCGGGACAGTCGACGTGGGCGTAGTGACGCTTTTCCGAAGAATATTCAACGTGAGTTGTGGCAATAGTTATGCCACGCTCTTTTTCCTCAGGAGAGTTGTCGATATCATCGACAGATCGGTCCTGAGCTGACCATCCTTTAGTAGACAATACTTTGAGAATTGCTGCAGTAAGGGTGGTTTTTCCGTGGTCAACGTGGCCAATGGTACCTACGTTGACGTGGGGTTTTGATCGGTCAAATTGCTCTGCCATAGGGGGGTACCTATCTAATTATTATTAAAATTGCCAAAAAAAAAGGCTTTTTGAAATAAAATTGTAAAGCGTAAGAATTATAGCAGAATTTTATATATTTGCAAGTCCCTACGCAACAAATTATAAAATACCACAAAATATAAAATTAAGCAAGTTTTGTGGTTAAACAGCCTCAAAATAATACTCATCCTCGTCGTCTTCGTCGCTATCCCAGTCATCAAATTGGCTTGTCGTCTGTGGATAAGAATAGTCCTGATCGCCAACTGGCGACGAAACAGGCGGCCCAAGCTCTCGATCAGCCTCCTCGTCGTCTATTTCTTGCTGACTCTTCCAGATTGCTATGTCTCTGTTTATCTTATCGAGCAATTCATCCTCGCTCATGGTCGCCACTTCGCTTTTTCTAAACATGATCCGCTCGTATTCATCAAGAGATAGAACAGCAAAAGCGCTCTGTCCATCAGGAGAAAGAACAATACAACGGTCGCCCGTTCTCTGGATAAGATCAAATACTTTGTTGAGTGCTTGCTGCATAGGTTGCTTTTATTCTACGCAAAGAGACGCGTGATGTAAAGATTAGAGACTACTGACATGAAATAGCTCAAAATATTTTCCCAGCTTCGGCGCCTTAGCGCCGTATCCGACAAGAGCCTGCTCCGGTACCAGCGCTCCACGAAGCTCAGCAAGCGCTTTTGCCGCAATATCGAATCTGGTCCGCTCTATTTGCGATTTTTGCAATGAGATCGCATGCATCTTCTTTTTCATGACGACCTCGCCAAACGCAAAAATAGTATTAAAGTCACCTTCCGAAAACTGCGACCATGGTCCTTCAAACTCCCAAAGTTCAAGTTGACGCGTGCTTGTCGACCGCCAGTGTTCCAGACTCCGCCGCGCGACTTCCCTGCTTAGCTTGTGCGTGGGGTGTTTGTCTTTCGAGTTCGGCAGAAAAACAATATCAGGTTTAATGCGGCGGATATGGCGCTCCAGTTCGCGCGCATCTCGCACAACCGCTTTTTCGGTGTCATGCGAATCATAGAATGCCGCGCGTAAAAAAATCGGCTTTGACCGAAGCACGCGTGATTCACTCTCCGCCTCTTGTTCTCGTGTTTTGATTATGTGCGCGATATCTTTCCCGTCCACCACGCTCCTGTAGCCCGTTGTCATAATAACGACATGTACTTTATTTCTCTTCGAGAGCGATCCAATAATACCACCCAAAGAGATCGATGCGTCATCAGGATGCGGCGAAATGACCATAATCTGTTTTCCTTCAGGAAGATCAGGCGCGGTTAAAAGCTCAATATCTCCCTCAGCGAAAAGAAGCGGCGATCGGTAATTAGACTGAAGCCTGCTTGCGGCCGCTTCGTCAAGTATCACAGTTACGTCAGGATGCCACTGCAGTACTGACGCCGGAACGCGCGTGGTCACTTTTCCTTCAATCGCGTCCGCAACCGCGTGCGCCTTTTCTTTGCCCGAGGCCAAGAGAACGATCTTTTTTGCTTCCATGATGGTGCCAAGGCCCATAGTAATGGCATGGGATGGAACAGGTTTTTTATTAAAATGAACAGCATTCTTTCGCCGTGTTTCAGCAGACAGTTTTGCCAGATGCGTCCTACTGTCAAACGGCGTACCTGGCTCGTTAAAACCAATATGCCCGTTCGGCGCTATGCCGAGAACCTGCACATCAATGCCGCCCGCTTTTTTTATCAGTTGCTCATATTCGCGGCTCGCCTCTTCCGCATCCTCGGCCCGCCCAGGAGGCAGGTGTATCTGAGACAAAGGGACATTCACCTTTTTGAACAAATATTGGCTCATAAAATGGTGGTAACCGTTCGGATCATTCTGTGAAAGCCCCCAATACTCATCAAGATTGAAAGTGGTGACATGTCCGAAATCAGCTCTCCCCTGTTCATGTGCACGGACAAGCTGTTTATACATGCCGATCGGCGTCTCTCCAGTCGCAAAACCAAGAACCGCATTCGGCTTGCGCCACAACTGAGCCAGTACGAACCGCGCCGCTTTAGCGGACATGTCGTTATAATTTTTGGTGATGATCACCTTCATATAATGGTCATGGTACCCTCATTCCGCCAAAAAGAAAAGGCGCCATTCCGGCATATAAAAATCCCCTGCATCCGTATTTGAATGCAGGGGATCGTTGGTCTATCCTGTTCCGCCGACCAGTATTGCGCGGAGAGTGCGCCGTTCGGGAAGTGACAACAGTCTCACAGAGATCTTTATTTCGACGCAATAGGTATAGGAGGTCTCGTGCTTTGAGACAATGACCGCATCATTAACCTGATAGATGATAGTGGAGTCTGTATCCGACGACCACATTCGGCGATCTGGCATATGTTGCAGATCTCTTTTGCAAAAGCCATCAGGAATGAATGCGTCCACGTCTCGAGTGTCGCTCAAATTCCCCTGATAAGTTACCCATCCGCCGAATCGTTCTTGCCGCTCTACGGTGAATGCATCAATGAATTCCTGAAGAGTCATCACTACCTTCCTCCATTGGCCGACATCCGCAAAAAACAAACAAGTGTAACCCCGTAGATTTACGTTTCTGGAACGCGAGTGTTTTGTAGGGGATTAGTAAAACAGATGAACCCGATTCCACACACGCCCACAAACAGTATCTGAGCCGCAAGAAACTCATGAATCGGCAATACTAGAAGAGAAGCGCCGAGCACAATCACCTCCGCCAGATACGCAAGAACCACGCGTCCGCGCGGCACATGGTATCTGATCAAGACAATGATAAAGCCAATGAGCATAAGCAAACAAAAACCGATCCGGACAACGTACAGAAGAGCGGCATCAGCAACATCTTGCCCAATAGCTATTGCTGTAATCGCGGCAACCAGCGCGGCACCGGCAGCACAAGCATCAAACGCGAACAGCCATCCAAAAGAAGTTCCGCTAACAGCTATAAAAAGTCCGGCGCACGCAACGGCAATGAAAAGCACGATAATAAGATCATCTGTGTCTCTGTCTGATGCCCCGCGATAGTGGTATATGAGAAGTATTGTGAACACCACAAGCATCGCGCCCACGATCGACCAGAAAATATTTTTCACGTTTTTTCCTCTCTGTGACAGGTTCTTGGATTGTTAAGGGTCAGCGTTAGTGCAAGATATGGTTATCTCATATTCTACTACCACTGTCAACAAAACAACAACCAACGTACACATATAATATCTA
>Ga0066639_10001203_pt1 | contig 23094 bp, 21 predicted proteins | sample CryGeyCG2114_010_2_FD_59504 | JGI IMG/M metagenome (GOLD analysis project Ga0066639, IMG submission 59504) | Groundwater microbial communities from aquifer - Crystal Geyser CG10_big_fil_rev_8/21/14_0.10 | ecosystem: Environmental > Aquatic > Deep subsurface > Groundwater | place: USA: Utah...
GCTCAATGCAATGCTAAGTGCTTGAGCCCATGTCAGCTATGTCTCGTTAACGTACATGTCAATTTAATTTACCTAGACTGTGATTTGAATGGGAACTGTCCCAGCTTTGCTTTTGCGCCATCTTCTTGTCGCCTTCACTGCTCAAAATTCTGGTTAACAAAGAGCAACCTTGAGGTTAACTTGCCCAGGTAGCAATTGATACCAAAGAAGGACGCTCAATGTCTCAACATTCTTCTGCCACCGTGCCCTTGCGCCTCTTCATCACAGTCCCACCTGGTTTGGAGGATCTGGCCCTAAGTGAAATCCAGGAAAAAGCACAATTAGGACTGCTGGGTGAGGGACTGAGCGATTGCATGGAGGCCAACCCAGCAGAAAAGGCCAAGGGAGGAATCTTGCTTCTGGCACCCGGAAGCTGCCTGACTCCTTTGCATCACTACTTAAAAATTCCAACTAAAATCACCCTCAAATTATGGTCATTTAAAGCGCGGGATTTTCCCAAACTCTACAGCAAATTGCTGGCACTACCATGGCGGGATTACTTGGCCAGCACAGATATTAGCTTCAAGGTTAGCTGTAAAAAGTCTCGTATCATTCATAGTGAGCGTGTAGAAAAAACTGCCAAGCGCGCTCTGGAAAAATACTTTCAGGCCTACCCACTTAAGAAAAAGAATACACTCGGTGGAGCTGTCCAAATTCATCTCGATATCTATCAGGACGTGTGTCAAGTGGGGCTTAACTTAAGTGGTGAACTGCTATACAAAAGAAATCTTCGCACCGATACTGGCAAAGCACCACTGCGAGAAAATCTGGCGGCAGCATTACTCTACCTCTTACACACTCATGCAAAAAAACGTGAAATCGAATTGGCCAATACAATCTTACTTGACCCCATGTGCGGATCTGGGGTTTTTCCCATGGAAGCTTTAGAGTTTTTCCGGCCCTGCACTTCTCGTGATTTTGCCTTCACCAAGTTTCTCAAAGAATCATGGTGGAAAATAGCTCCCTCCGAGGAGATGCCGAGTGATGCCACTCTTTTTAAATACTGCCTGGGAATTGAAAGTGATCCCATGGTTTTCAAGCAATTAGAAAGCAATTTACAGGTCTGCTCCAATGATGCTTATAAAATTAAGCATGGAGATTTTTTTCAAACTGATATTTCAGACCTAAGCAAAAATAAAAGCTTGGTCACTATCTGCAATCTTCCCTACGGCAAACGTATTCCGCTCAAAAATGCCGTCGGCTTTTATAGCAACTTCTTCCAGCACTGCAGTAGCAACAAAGATATTAAATTACTGGGCGCCCTTTTCCCGAAAGAGTATGAGCATGCCCCCCTACCAAAGGGTACTACTGTTTTAGAGCGTCGATATTTCAAAAACGGTGGCATTGACTGCGTTCTTTTAATTCTTTATTAGTGGCATTTAAAGACCTGCGAGCGAATAGAAACTCCGCTGACGTGAGGGAGAAGCACCACTTGATTATTACAGGGGCCAGTAATCTGCGAACGTGCTAGGTCTTGAAGAATTGAAATTGTCATTAATTTCTCTTTGCCCTCGGGAGTTCTAATCATAATTTTATCTCCCACTTTCAATTGCTCTGTCGAGTGGATAAGATGCAAGGCCATAATGTCTTTTTTTCGAACGTCTAAAATATCACCCAAATAATTTTCATGCCTCTCTTGGCGATGAGCATTTTTAAGTTTGGGCAAAACACTGTCGCTACGATTAATATGAAAAAAACCTTTAATACATGGCCTAGGATATTCTTTAAGCAAGGCATTGCCATCTCCACCGTGGGCAAAAAAATGAAAGACCTTTTGCAGGAATTCAAACGGACGGTGATACCGCATATCGGCCCTGAAAAACTTTATACCAGCGGATTTAAGTTCGCTTGTCACTCCCAAAAGACCTAGATCTTTAGGATAAAGCATAAAAGTGCCATGAGAATTTTGCATAATCATAAAACCCTTATGCGGCGTCTCCTCACTTTTAGCAGTCGCTTCTAGTGCACCTAGTTCTTGCGCCTTATGATGGGCAATCTCCTCTCCACTTGTAAGTGGTGAAAGCAAGGAGCGGGGAGAATAAAAAAGTAATATAGGGCCAAGTCCTAATACTTCACAAGGCGTCGCCAGATGCTTGGAGATTTCTTGTAAACTGTGCAACGGTAATTCGCAAGACAGGGCAAAGCGCTCTAGCCTATTGCCGGCGTAGTGCTCTATGCGCGAGAGAGCGTGAATATTGTGATTACCAGATTCTGCCACAAACTGAATTGGCTGCTTGAAATTTTTTAAAATATATTCAAGTGTACCAAAGTCTTGCAGCCTAAACGCATCAAAATTATTTAGATCAATTTGACTCAATAATATTTTTTTCTGCTGAAGTACATTTTCAGTCATGAGAATGTCCCACTCAAAGACCGTTCTAAGCCCCATGTTTTTTGCTTCTCGGGCCAGCTCTTCCATGTCAGGAAGAGGGATGCGTCCAAAGCGTGAAAAATCAGAGCCGGCCAAAATGACTTCACTCGCTCCCCAGCTTTTAAGATTAGACAATTGCTGTCGATTACAGGCATAGCTGATAATTTGCATTAGCATCCCCCCTGAGTGTTAACAGGAAAAAATTCAGGATTTTTTTTTCTTATCATGTGTAAGGGCAGACAGCCTGATTGGTAGGCAACTTTCACAAGTGTACCTGGTTTGGTTTTTTCAACTTGCTGGTTATCCAATGTCAATATTTTATCACTTGCAAAAGAAATGTTGTCACCGGAAAAAGTTAGTATCTCTAACTCCTCGCCTTGTTTAAAGCTGGAGCGTACCTCAAGCAATAAAAAATCAGCTTCTTTTACTTCAATGATGATAGCACAAATAATATGTGATGAATTTTCTTGTTCCCTCCCCTGGTAAATACTTTCTGCTTGGGCCGGCGCAAGCAGACCAGCGTGAGTATAATCGCGATGGGAAACTTTAGAAAATTCGTGTGAAAATAAAGTTAAATCTCGCGATTTAAATTCACCCTGCTTTTTGAATAAATCTATCGCCTCTCTATAGTTCTTAACCACCGTTGCAGTATAATGAGGCCCCTTCATGCGCCCTTCTATTTTGACCGAGTTAATTTCATGACGAGAAAACTCAGGCAACAAATCAATTCCGGCCAAATCTTTAGAACTCATAAAAGAGCTATTGACTCTGGTTTTTTTATCACTTCCTTCTTCAATCTCATTAGGAAAATCTAGAGAATACTCAAAGCGACAACTGTGAGCGCAACCACCACGATTGGAGTCTCTACCTGAAGTTAGATTAGAAATGGTACAATTGCCAGAATAAGACATGCACATAGAACCATGGATGAAAAGCTCAACCTCAAGCCCACTACCTCTTTTAATTTTTCCCGCTTCTTCAATTGAAACTTCTCTTCCAAGAATCAGTCGCTTCACCCCCATTTCTCGCCAAAATAGGGCACTATCTAAGTTGAGACAAGAGGCCTGGGTACTAAGATGCAATGGAATTTTAGTTTTACCATTTAAATAAGAAATAACCCCCAAATCGCTAATGATTAAAGCGTCGGCCTCAAGCCCTTCCAAATACTGGACAAATTCGTCTAATCCCTGAAAGTCACTATCGTGAAAAAAGCTGTTTAGAGTAACATACGTTTTTACTCCAGACTGATGAGCAAATCGAATCCCCTCTTCCAGCTCTGTTGCCGTAAAATTGTCGGCAGCAGAGCGCAAACCAAATCTCTGGCCGGAGAGATAGACAGCGTCAGCACCATAGGCGATTGCCACTTTAAGCTTCTCTGGCGACCCTGCAGGCGCCAACAATTCCGGGAAAAACATGCGCTATCTCCTGTGCCCCTGCCATTTATCAGAAAAATTGGATAGAATAAAGAAATACCTATAGCATAACTATTTGAAAGTTTAGTAATGAGAATCATTTTTAAGGCCATTTTTGTATTATTTCTGCTGATGTTATCTACCATCGCTTATTTTGCCTACGATCGCAGAAATGCGCCAATTCAATTCACCCCCTATCCCTACCACCTAGACTATCAGTTGACCCAAGACCTTAGCGAGTATGAGAACGCCCATATTCTTATACTTGGAGGGAAATTAGGGCAAACTTTTTCGCGCTATCAGGCCCAACTGGCAACAAGGCTGTCAAAAGGTATCAAGACACCACTTAAAATCGCCAATTGGTCGGGAGAAGGAGAAAGTGCTCACCGCAGTCTTTTTAAGCTGAGACAATTAAAAAAATTTCCACCTGTTATTATCTATGTTGCTCCGAGTGAAGGTTTCTTTGAAAAAAAGTTTTATTTGAATGAGTTTAAAAAGATTTTTTTCAATTTCAAAATTGTTGCCAATCCCAATATTTCCTCACTCATTATGGCCGTTCCATTCTTAAGTAAATTTCTTTTTAGACAAGTTAAATTACAACAACTTAGCGAAACCATTTTGCCGCAAAATCTAGATGAAATTCCCAACCAGGGAATTCAAACCTTCCACCAAATACATTTTCTACTACTGGAAAAGGAGCTTGAAGAAATTTCGGCCTTAGTGCGTGAGAAAGAAAGCAACCTGATTTTTATTACCGCACCTGTTAACTTAGATATCGCTCCTAAAAAAATATGCGAAAGCACCACTTCAAATACGCTCTTTAACTATTTGCAGGAAATTAAAAGCAGCATCAAAGACGGAGTATACAAGGAAAATTATAATAAATTGCAAGAACTAAAAAGCATCACTGTTGCCCACCCTGAGGTTTATTATTTACTAGGAACCGCCGCCAGAGAAATTGGACGGATTGAAGAGGCGCGCTCTAACCTAATCTTGGCACAGGCATATGATTGCCAAATTGATAGGCCTAACCCTGTTATCAATGCCATTGAAAAAAAAGTTGCCGCACGCTACGGACACACTTTGCTCGATTTTGACCTTCAGGTTAGTGGTCACTATGGCAAAGATGTTACCTTCTTGAATGAACTTACACCACAGGATGTCTACTACCAGCGCTTAATGGATAATCTCTATTCCAGTTTAAAAAAGATCTTAAAAATTTAAATGCGAGTTGCTTATGTCAAAACAATTATCAGGCCCTTTAGCAGTCAATCTAAGCAGGGACCATATTCTCTGCCTTGAGGGAGAAACCAATTGTGATCTCTACCTCATTCACCATGGCACACTTATGATTTGTACCATTAAAGGTAGTCAAATTATTCCATTGGCCTATCTTGGCGCAGGAGAATACTTTGGCGAATTATCATTTTTTGACCATCTTCCCCGATCAGCTACGGTTATCGTCATGGAAGATACTTCGCTGGTCAAGATTCCAGTAAAAGAAATTGAACGCCAATTTCCCAAATGGCTTTTTACTATGGCCAAGGCCATAAGCAAAAAAATTCGCCATGCTGACCATCTGATACAGTCACATGGGATAAAAAAGAAAAATATAAAATCGATACAGAGCTTAGACATGCAAGAGCAGACACGCTTGTACCAGCTGGTCAAAAAAGAAAAGGCCAAGCGCAATCAATGATCTAATGTAATCAAAATGCTTTTATCAGGATCATTTCGCGCCAAAAAACATCTTTTGGCACCATATGAAATGACCAGACTGACACTAAATTGGCGACAGACTGAAGTTGTTCATCTCAAGTAGAACGTAAAATCAATACGTTCCTTCATTTTGTTTGATTAAGCCTGCAGAAATTCCTACGCTTGAAAGTTGGCATCAAATTAGCAAACATAGTTAATGAGTGTAATCAGAACAAGGAGGTTTTGATGAATAAGATACCAAGCAAGTTCCAAGGAATGGGAACTGTTATTTTTCTTGTCCTTGCCCTTACTCTTTTGAGCGCCTGCTCGTCTACTGGAACAAGCACCCAGAACGATAACAAAGGTGAAGACAGAGTAGCTGCAAAAGTTGATCACAGCACGTCGGCAGTCATTCGAAATCGTAACCGCTACTAAGTTGATTTGGTCTAACCCAAAAAGGATTAGACCCGTTTTCTCTCTCCTTTCTCGATGCCGTGGCAACCTCTAATAAGACTTTGTTTTATTAGAGGTTGTCGCAATTTAGTTTTGTGCTTTATTTTTCAAAAAATCTAGAATTTCCTGATGAGAATTAAATAGAAATTCATCCGCTACTTTATCTAAAGGATATGCCCCCTTTAAAAGGGCGGTGATAAGGGGCAGGCCCTGAATAACATCACTTTTCTTATCTCCCACCATAAAGCTCTTGAAAAAATTTATGTCTTTGCCTTTGGCATATTCAAGAAAAAGCCCTGGCGCTGGTTTTCTGGAAATATTTTTCTTTGAAAATGGTGAAGCGGGGTCTCCTTCGGCGTGATATGGCGAGTATAACCATTTGGAGACTTCTAATCCCCGCTTAAGCAACTCCTGATGCATATATTTGTGTAGCTCTATCACATCCTTCTGACAGTATTTACCTCTGGCAATTCCTGATTGATTAGTAACAACCACGACTGGCATACTTAAGGAATTTGCCCACTCGATCAGAGGAAAAACCTCTGGTAAAAAAGTCAATTGATCTTTACTGGCAACATAGCCCAAATCTTTGTTGATGATACCATCGCGATCCAAAAATAGAACAGACTTGCGCTTGTCCAAGGGCAAGGTTATCTGATCCAATAATATTTCAGGAGTAGGTACAAGATGGGCGTTGAACACCACTTCCTGTACTGGCAATTGGTCCAAAATACCTCTGGGTAAATAGAGGATTTCTCCATCTGCGTGGCCCTCTGCCCAAGCATCACAATCCTCTATTAACCTTGCCGTCCCCTTGACTGCTTCATACCAAGGCAGCGACCTATCATCCGTTTTATAAAAGGCACGTCGGGCACAGAGCGGACTATCAACGCCAGGCCTTTCCCGCTCTGCCATGGCGAGAAAATGAATTAAATCTAAACGACAAGCAGTCTTGCCATAAATGACAACAAGATTGTAATTCACGCCTAACGCTCTGATCTGACTGCTTTCCAAACACTGGTCCAAAGTCTCATCCGAAGTAACATGAACAGTATCAAATAACTCTTCAGCTTGCTCGCTTTTAAGGTCTATATTCTGAATAGTAACTAGTATCATTTTCAATTCCATGCCACACCATTGTGCCAAGCTAAGCGCCATTTTTCTATTAAAGAATATCCGACTAACTTCTTTTTAATGGCCAAGAATAGAGCAGTTCACTTTAAGTGATTTGGCCGTGAATTTATTCATAGGCTTCAGACGAAGCTGCAATTTATAAGGAGCACAATCAATGAGAAACGAACTTATTTCCGGCTTTAAGGCCTCAAGTCTGTAATTCATGAGTGCGCTTTCTACATCCTTTTCTCTTATTAATGCCAGTGAATGAAATTGATAGGCTCCGATATCCTTTTTAGTTTCATGAAAGCACACAAGCTGAATAATATTGCGTGCCCCCAGACCAAGTAGCGGCCAAAGACATTGCCGAAACAGTTCAGGCTCCTTTTCTATCAGCAAAGTGAAAGCAAGATGCAATTCTCTGATCATACAAAAATAGTAATTATGCACAAACCGCTTCAATTCAGGAGTAAGCTGGCCTGGTAGCTCAGGAAGTTGCCTGATCTGCCACTCCTGATCAAATGTACCTTGAAAAGTACCTAAGTCCATTGCCTGATAGAGATTCTCACCCATCTCCCAAAATGCACGATCCATATTGTGATTAAATTTTTTCTGAATTTCGTCTGCCAAACTGCCAAAAGAGGCAAAATATTTTGCAATAAAGCTATGACAGCCACCACTTTTAGTATTCACATAGGCATGGCTTTTACAGAGTTTTAAGCTTATAAATTCTGGATTGCTTAATTTGCCACTGGGCGACTTTTGATAAATCACGAGGTCGGCTTCACAAACATCCGCCACTCCACTTCCTGCCGCCTTTTTACCTACCCAGGCAACCTCAAAATGAGAGGGCAAGATTTCAATAAGTTTTTCTTTGGCCCTCATGGCCAAATGCGGAATTTGCTTTAAAAGGTGTGGATCATATTGTCTTAGCCAGATCTCATAGGCCTTCAACCGATCCAACTCTGAAGCATCGGATGCTGTAATAAACTGATCTTCTGACTCAACATTTTGGGCCAAGAGCCGCCCCACTTGGTATTCGAAAAGCCCACCTTTTAATTCGTTGATGAGGGCCTCATTTTGAATATGCGTTTCAAAGTGCCATTGATCCATGATGCTCATTTTGGCCTAAAATTAGCTTTACGAATACTACTTGTTGTCCTATAACTGGAAAAACCTTAACCCAATCGGGGCCTAATGAACGGATTGCCACCCATTCTGGCAGAAGTACGCGATCTTAATTTCGAACAAATTCAATCTCTATTGCTATCAGCTAAAAAATTAAAGATGGGCGTTGTGCCTGTTGGCAAATATCAACTTGGTGAAAATAGACAACCTATCATTGCCACAAGCTTTCTCGAGCATAGCACTCGCACCAAACATAGTTTCGCTGTGGCGATCCAAAAATTGGGCGCCATGTATATTGATTTTAATGCCGACTTTTCTAGCCTTAAAAAGGGCGAATCTCTAGAAGAAACTCTATTAACGCTTAATCACCAAGGAGTTGACCTTTGTATTATGCGTACTTCAAACAGCCACCAATTCGACGAGTTTAGAGAGAACCCGCCGATTAAAATGATTAATGGTGGCGATGGCATCAACCAACATCCCACTCAGGCCCTACTGGATCTTATGACATTCATTGAAGATGGTCACAAATTATCCGGCGCCACGATGGCCATTATTGGCGATTGTATCCACTCCCGTGTCGGTCATAGCCTGATGGAGCTTATACCTCAATTTGGTGCCAAGATTATTTTATGTGGGCCTGAGGAATGTCTTCCCAAACAGGTTTCCAATAGCAATATCATCCTGACAACAGATACTGATGAGGCGATTCGAAAATCTGATTTTCTATATGTGCTACGAATTCAAAAGGAACGCCATACAGGTCCTGCTCCCTACTACCATAATTATTTGGAAACTCAGGGCGTTTCTCTGGAGCGCCTCAAGCGTTTGGGTAGAATGCTGCCGGTCTACCATCCAGGTCCCTGCAACATTGGTGTTGAGTTAGATCGAGCAATAGTCAAGAGTGACTATTATCGAGGCTATCAACAGGTTGTTAACTCAGTCTATATGCGTATGGCGATTATTAAAGGTATGCTTTGTAAAAATACAAGTTGATCAAGATAAAGGAAATATTTATGCTTCCCACCTCGCGAGAACTGGCCTTTCAAAAATCATTAAAAAATACCCGCATTTATATTCATTTCCCCGATGGAAAAAGCTTTCAAGGTTACTGCAACAAAAAGAAAGACGATGTCAGTATGAATAATGGGCTATGGGGAGAAGCTGCTTTCACTACCGCGATGAGTGGCTATGAAGAAACGGCGACCGACCCTTCTTTCCTTGGTCAACATATCATCTACACCACTGCTGAAGTTGGAAATTATCCTTCATCAATCGAAGTCAGACAATCGGCCCAGGTTTTTGCATCTTCACTTATTGCGCGCAATCTTAGCTATAACCAATTTTTAGCAGAAACAGATGTACCACTTATATCCGGGGTTGATACCCGTGCCTTGGTCAAATATATGACGAGCGTAAAAGATCATCGCGCTGTTATCAGTTTAATGCCAACGTCACCACAGAGGCAGACCTTTGCGCAGGCACACTATAAAATGAATGCACTGAATCTCGTCTGTAACCAGCAACCTCTCATTTTGAGACCAGGTGAAAGACCCATTGTGGTCATCAATTATGGTATCAAAAATGCCATCATTAATGCTCTACTTGAACTCGGTTTTCCTTTGGTCCTATTGCCTTATAATGCCACCTCCGCCGAAATTTTAAATTATGCCCCCAGACTTGTTTTCCTTTCTAATGGCCCTGGAGATCCACGAGCCTATCAACAGCAAGTCAAAGAGTTAAAAAATATTTTTCTTGCCGCCATTCCAATCCGGGGAATTTGTCTGGGACACCAGTTACTAACCTTGGCCCTTGGAGCAGAAATTATAAAACTTCCATTTGGCCAACGAGGTGCCAATCATCCCGTTATGGATCAAGTGACGGGTGAAATTTTGATCACCAGTCAAAACCATGGTTATGCTTCAGACGAACAGTCACTAGTCAAAATCAGCAAGCAAAATCTGCTTAATCGTGAACTATGCATCACTCATCGCAGTCTTTTTGACCGCTCTGTAGAGGGAATGGCATCTCTCGATGGCCTACTAAAATCAGTTCAATTTCATCCTGAGGCCTTTCCTGGGCCACTCGATGCCACCCCATTTTTCACTGAAATAAAAGACTACCTTAATGGCACTGTCAGAAAAATAGAAAGTAAAAATATTCATCCCTTGCCACAAATCGATAAACTTGAAAAAGGTCGTTGCCCCTATCAGAGGATATTACTTATTGGCTCAGGCCCAATTAAAATTGGCCAGGCCAGTGAATTTGATTATTCCGGAACTCAGGCACTCAAGGCACTTAGAGAATTGGGAGTCAGCACTTATTTGCTGAACTCAAATCCCGCCACCATCATGACTGACCCTGAAATGGCAACTCAAACCTTCATCGAACCCATTACCAAAGAATCTGTTAGAGCAATTATCAAAGCATGCAAAATCCAGGCAGTCATTTCCACCATGGGAGGACAGACGGCCCTAAATACCTGCGTCGAACTGGCGGAAGAAGGATTTTTTGAGAGCGAAGGGGTCGCCCTTTTAGGTGCTAATGTCGACACCATTAAAAAAACTGAAGACCGAACCCTTTTTAGCAAAGAAATGGATATATTGGGCTATCATTCGGGTAAACGATTTGTGGCCCAAACTGAGTCTGAAGCTTTGAACCAAGCAGCTTCTTTAGTTGGATTTCCACTTATTATTCGCCGTGATTTTGCCTTAGGTGGTCGAGGCTCTGCCTTAGTTCGAAACTTGAGTGAGCTTAAAGACGTTTTTGATACCGATATAAAATTTCCCATCACATTAGAAAAATCCCTGGTAGGGCACAAAGAAGTCGAACTAGAAGTTATGGTTGACCGAGAAAAAAATGGTGTCATTATTTGCAGTATTGAAAATGTTGACCCCTGCGGAATTCATACAGGAGATTCAATAACTGTCGCTCCGGCACAAACCATCTCAGATCGATGTATGCAACAAATGCGAACAATGGCCCTGACAATTGCCAAGCACATGGGAGTTGTTGCTGGCGGAGCCAATGTTCAATTTGCCATCAACCCTAAAGATGAGAACGATATTGTTGTGATTGAAATGAATCCAAGAGTAAGTCGCTCTTCAGCTCTTGCCAGTAAGGCAACTGGATATCCCATTGCAAAAATCTCTGCTTTATTGGCGGTTGGTTACACACTAAAAGAAATCCTTAATGATATCACTAAGGTTTCACCTGTCGCCTTTGAGCCTAGCCTCGATTACGTTGCTGTAAAAATTCCCATTTTCCCCTTTAATAAATTTCCTACATCTTCTACTATTTTGGGGCCACAAATGCGCTCAGTGGGAGAGGTTTTGGCCCTAGGCGGAAGCTTTAAAGAGGCATTCCTCAAGGCCTTACGTGCTTTAGAGTTGGGGCTTGAAATACCCTCTCTTGGACAATTAAAAACAACCCCGGCCGAAATAGACAGAGAGTATATCAAAAACCGTCTACAACTTTCATATGAACTATCTCTTGTGGCGGTTATAGAAGCTCTTAGGCTAAATATAAGCAAAGAGGAAATATTTCAATGGAGCAAGATCTCCCCATGGTTTATTGATCAGGCCGAGGCCATTGTTCAGGCTGAACAAAATTTCAAGCAGCATACCAATCCTTTCTGTGACAGAGAAACATTTGTAGAATTCAAACAAATTGGACTGAGTGACAAGTATCTCGGATTGCTACGTGGTCTACCACAAGGCCAGGTGCTTAAGTTTAGGATTGAAAATAACATATTCCCTGTTTTTAAATCTGTTGATACCTGCAGTGGCGAATTTCAGGCATTGACACCTTATTTCTACTCAACCTACGGCCAACACTCCGATGCTCGCCCTCTTTCGCACTCAGAGCAGTCAGTCTGTGTTTTGGGTTCAGGTCCCAATCGCATAGGTCAGGGCATAGAATTCGATTATAGTTGTGTTAAGGCATGCGAACGATTAGAACAAAAAAATATTCGCTCGATTATGATCAACTCAAACCCTGAAACTGTTTCAACTGATTATGATACCAGCTCACGTTTGTATATTTCGCCTCTCTATAGTGAGGATCTATGCGATATTTTCTATAGTGAAAAGCCTCAAGGTATTATTGCTAGCTTCAGTGGTCAAACTGGTATTAAGATACGAGAACATATCGAAAAAGGCTTTCGCAAAGATTTCTTCAATTTTAATTTTTTGGGACCGGGCCTAGATGCCCTAGATCAAACTGAAGATCGCAAACTTTTCTCCACACTCACACACCAAGTTGAACTGGGACATACCAAGGCGATGACGGTGCGCGGGCATAAAAATTTAATTAATGCCATGTCTGAAATCGGTTTGCCTGTTATTATTCGCCCAAGTTATGTGATTGGTGGCGAATCTATGTATATTTTTAATTCGCCTGACGACATCAAAGAACTTCCTCCCATGCTACGAGAGCAATTACAATTAAGTTCTACCGAGTTTCAAGTTGAGACCTATCTCAACAATGCTCTGGAATATGATGTCGATTTGGTCAGAGACCGCTTTGGTAATACCGTTTTTGCGGTTTGTGAACATATTGAGTATGCCGGTGTTCACAGCGGAGATTCAGGAATGATCACTCCTCCTGTCGTTCTTACTGCTCACCTGTATAAGAAAATGAAAGAAATTACCATTGCCCTGGCCGATAAATTGGCGATTGTCGGCCCCATCAATTTCCAATTTGCAGTTAAAGAAGGCGTTATATATTGTATCGAGGCCAACCCTCGAGGTTCACGCACGCTACCATTTTTAAGTAAGGCCTATAATGTTTCTCTTCCCGCAATTGCGACTGATGCCATGCTGGGAGAAAAAATTACATCGATGGATCGAGAGTTATCCAAAATATTTTGTGTCAAGCAAAGTACTTTTCCCTTTGATCGCTTTGTCCAAGACAATATAATTCTGGGCCCCAAAATGCGTTCAACCGGAGAAACAATGGGTATTGACAGTGATAAGGATAGGGCCATTTTAAAATCTTATCTTGGTAACTATCCTCATTTGCTAGGGCCGGGAAAAATTCTTTTATCCCTTAGTGACACACATAAGCCCACCATTTTGCCTTACCTTAAATTTTTACTAAAGATGGGACTCAATTTTTATGCCACGAAAGGAACTTGCGAATACATCCGAAAACAAGGCTTCCCGTGTGAAATGGTAAAAAAGATTCATGATAAGAATGGCAAATCAATTTTGGATGCTTTAAAGGACCCTTGCTTAAAAATGGTTTTTAATACACCTATTAACCAAGGACAATCAAAATCAGAAGGAGAATTAATCCGCAATACGGCGATTCTATACGGCATCCCTTGTTTTACTCGCGCAGAGAATATTAAAGCAGTAATAGAATCTTTACTGGGACAAACTGAGCATCCCACTCCCATATCGCTACAAGAAATTCACCGTATAGACCTGGAAGTATACAAAGGAAAATATGACAATGACACTCAACAGAGAAAATAAGGCCTTGGATAGAATTTTTCTGGCGCTTGATAATATGGATACAGATGGTGCCAGGTCCTTTTTAAAACGACCGGGACTTCCAACTAAGTTAAAAATAGGCATGGAACTTTTTTACCAGCTTGGACCCTTGAAACTTAAACAGTTTATTTTGGAAGTTGGCCCAAGTTCAGTCTTTCTTGATCTCAAGCTACATGATATTCCCAATACTGTGGCCCAAGCAATAAAATCCCTAGGTGGCCTTCCCATTGATTACCTGACACTCCATCTATGTGGAGGAATTGAAATGCTTCTTGCTGCACGTGAATCTCAACGCAAATATTTACCAAATTGCCAATTGGTGGGAGTCAGCTATCTGACCAGCCTTTCCCTACAGGATTTTTCCACTATCTGGGGAGTTCCAGAATCTGTTATCCCGCAACAATTTGAAAAGCTTTTTGAGCTGGGAAAACAGGCACAAATTCCCTGTCTCGTACTTTCCCCCCAAGAATTGAAGCTTGTGACTGATTGGGAGAAGCTTCATACTTACCAATTTGTAAAGATTACTCCGGGAGTTCGTTTTCCAGAGGAAATAAATGCAGGACGTATAGACGATCAATCCCGCCCGACTTCATGGCAAGATGCCTTTAAAAATGGTGCCGATTTTATCGTTATGGGGCGAAGTCTTACTCAAGCGACAAACCTCGATCAGCGTCTACAGCAAATAACGACTTACTCAGTTTAGGCCATTGAGGGGAAGAGATTTACCCATCTTTAATAACTCTTTGCCAACATTTCGACTTAGACATAAAATCTATACTATATGCTGAGAACTAATTTAATTGACTATGCCCGTACACTAAAGCGCACGACGCACTTATTTCTTTGCCTCATAGCTTTTTATCATCCCATCACTTTTGCAGCTAAAGAGGCCTATATTAAATCTATTAAGGCCACCATCTATGCCGATCTTGCGCTTCAGGCCCCTCTCGGCTTTGTTCGCCAAGGAAAAAAAATATTAGTAGGAGAAGTATCAAGACGCAATGAAAGTGTTTACTCATTGGCGCTTGCTGGAAAGGTTGCTTATATCAGGGCAAACGATATCACATTTGATTTTGATGAGCTGAGCAAAGAGGCCCACGATGTCAGTCGCAAAGGACATAAATTCTATAATACTCAAAGTGATGAGTTTGAAGATAATCTGAGGGAGAATAATTATTTAACTTTTCACTTTGGACCATTTGGTGTCTCTGGTGACTGGACTGCCCTATCACAAGAATTTAATGAGGCACCTAAAAATGGCGTCTACTGGGAATTGGCCTATGAACATAGACCTCCCTATTATAGAACCGGAATTGCTGTCGGATTGGCCTATTATCAAATCAAACAAAGTGGGCTTGAATTTGCTATGCCCTCATTGGAAAGCTCCCTCTCTGTGGCATTGTTTAAATCTTCTTTCTTTAATCTTGAGACCCAGTTTGGAATCTCGCTATCAGGTGATGTTCGCATTAAGGCCACAGCTTCTGGTCAAAATGATAAAGGAGTGATGTGGGGCTATTTTGGTTCTATGCAACTACGTTTTTTCCCGCAAGCAAAATTCAACTTGTTTGCCAGAGCAGCTTATCGCTCACTTAATTTTAACGGATTGGAGGCCTTACCAGGAACACAAACGGTTTTAAATAAAATTGTTGCCACTGAGCTATCTGCGGGACTCGGTTATTCCTTTTAAACCTGGCTTTATCGATCCAAACGATTTTCCATCTCATCTGAATTTGTTTTCTCCTGCTTGGCCTTATTTAAGAAGTATTTTATTTTGGCCTCAGGCGAGGGGAAATCTCCTTCTGAAGGATCCGCTTGCTTGCTTTGCTCATGTAATATTTCTTTTTCTAGTTCCTCAGCAATTTTTCTTTTAAGTTTTTCATCTAAGACTTCATGTTTGCCCAACTTGGAAAAGGTTGTACCAAAATGTCCATGAGCATATTCATACAAAGGGGTTAGCTGTTGATAATTTTCCTTACCTCTCTCTAAAAAGGTAATCATTTCGCGTAAAAACTCCTTGCGATCAAGCACGTGACTCCACGATGCATATAAATATGCTAGCCCCTCCTGTCGTATCTGAGTATAAAAAGACAATGATTTGAAAGCAGTATAGATTTTCTGTGATGAGTCGGGGCTACTTTCTTCAAATCTAATAGTTTGTAAGAAACGATCACGCGCCATACTCGCCATTACATCCCAACGTTTTGTTCGTATCTTTACACGATAAACAACTCCATTATAAAAATAGTGAATGACTTCCGACATATAGCGCTCATCGATGTCAAATACTTCTAATACACCCATTTGCTTTTCTGAATAATAGTGGATATCTAAAAGCTGCTCTTTTTCAAAATATGATTTGCGCATATTGATTAGAAAAAGATCATAAAGAGGCATCTCCAATCCACTAATTTTTGGAGGAAAACTTAGCAGATGGTGTGAGCGATCAACATTTAACAAGACATCTTTTGTAAACAAATCTGCCCATATTTCTTCCATCTTTCTGGCGTAAACAATTTTTTTGGCAATGGGAAAAGCGAACAATTTTTCTTTATCTGTCAGAATTTTAAAGGGGTAAACTCCATCTGTAATAAATGAGAATAGCTCAATGTGACTGGTGTCCATAAAAATAGCGCCAAGATCAGGTAATCCCTCTTTTTCCTTAATTTGTGGCAAAAATACAATCTGGGGGTGATGAATAGGAAACGGAACAATAAAATTAGAAAAGTGAAAGTCTTTCCAAAGGCCCTGTCTTTGCTCTCCTCGACCAATAAAATGCTGAAATTTTAGAACCCCTCCATGATAATATTGATCGGGTAATCGATTAAGATTTAAATACTCCGACTGCACTCCCTGTGTTAATGCCGTTACATAAAAATTATAGGGAACATTCAAAATGGCCACACCTGCCGCAAACAGGAGGCAAGCAATCAAAAAGAGGAGAAAAAGTCTAAGTTTCACATGATACCTTTCGGAAATTACTTCTATAATTCAAGAAAATTAAACAATTTTCCAATTTTACCGATAAAATGTGAGTATTGGTGAAACCCTTTTATCAAATATGGAGTGAAAGGGAATGTTAGCGTATAAGTTTATTTTAGTTTTTTTAGTTAGTCTGATTTTTAGCGCCTGCGATGCGCCTCGGGATCGTCGTGCGGCCTACGGGAACAAATCCCAGGTATTCAACTCCACACCCACTTTTTCTTCTGGTTATGCTATTAACTCTCCCGCTAATTCAAGTGGCAGTGGCTCCGGAGCAGCAAGTGAGCAAGCAGGTAGCTCCCCTGCCACGCCAACAACAACTCCCTCAAACACTATACCCAGCGACGCCAGTCACTGCCAATGGTCCGCAGACGGCATAACCGGTTTTGCCTCAGACCATGCCCTTATAGGTCCTTACACTTTATGTAAATCGTCTACAACAGAAACTAATGTGTATATACAAATTAAAAATCCAATTAACGATAGTTATCTATGTATCATTCCCACTACCAACTCAAATAATCTATCAACCTATGTTGGTGAGCCTCGCTGCCTGTTTGCCACAGATCCAAAGAAAATCTATATGGTGAGCTTGTATAAAAATCGTTATGGTTATGGCAGCTACCCTATTACTGGGGCCATGCTGATGAAAGACAAAATATATTGGTACCCAGCACCTTATTATCAATATCTATTGGCGCCTGATGCCTATCTACAATGTGCTGAATTTTTGGCGACGAAGGGTGACAGCTCATATTGTTACACCTTCAATATGGTTAACCAGCACAAATACCACCAATTTTAGCGATAAAGCGGGTAATTGCCCCTGCCTTTTTTCGATCTAAGCGCGAGTGAAAAAGTCGCGCTGGAAAATTTAAATGGAATGATAGGACAATAGCACCATCATCATAGGCCAGTTTTTAATTCTTAAGAGTACCAATCAGTAATTGACCTGATCTAAAATACTGATACAAGTCGGGATCCTTGGTTGGGAATGACAATAGAGGAAACAAAGTATCATGGGCGGCATCATCACCACCCTGGGAAATTTCGCCAAGGTTGACACAAATGAGGACGTAATAAAATGTCAGACCACCTTTCTCAAACGACCTAAAATATTTGTAAATCACATCACCATTTTTGTCATTTTCAGAAAAGATTTCATCAGGCGCTTCAAGCGTTGGAGCAAGAAACTCATCATAATAAAGATATTCTTCGATTGGAATATCGGCCGCGCCCCGCTGTTCGAGAATAAGCGCCAAAAAGTGGGACTTCTTAAGCTCTAGTTCCTGTAGAGTGTCTTGATCAATTCCTATTTCCTTTGATATGACCTTGGAATCGTGATCTTTCTTGCGAGCGGGTTTCCACTCCGATATCAATCGTTCATCCTTTGTGGCAGTGGAAAGAAAAATAAATGATGGGGCCTGCTTATACATAAAGCAAACCGAAAGCATCCAAAACTTGCCATGTTTTTTGTGTTCAAGCTCTTTAATTAAAATATAGTAACTTTCACCTAGATCATTTTGATGTATCCACGTTTTATCAGGCGAGCTAAATACTTGTTCTAGAAATTTTTGGTCACGTGCTAACACCAGACACGGCTCATTAACTAGTTTAAACTTTACTCGTGCTTTTTTATCCTCATCTTTAAAATGATCCATCAAAGGTCGAAAAAACTCCTCAATACATTCCTCACTACAAAATGAATTAGGGCTCTCATCTTGGACAAAATAAAATTCTTCTAATTCTTGGGAGGAATAAAAACAGTTTTTACAAAAATAAAATCGACATTCTGCACTCAATTCAATTACTCATATTCGAATGGTAAGACCCGCTTCAATACTGTTGCCATAAATTCCTGGTAAATCAAATAATTTCGCATCGATTAAAAGATTTTCTTCTTTGACTTGTCTGGTTAAAAAGTTTCCGCCTAATTCGACATCTACCATACTTGATATACGTAAGGTTAACTTGGGAGTCACGACGCCATAATTGACAGTTTCTAACAATTTTTTTTCACGTGCCTCTTTTGCCGCATCTCGAATTGAGATATATCGCCCTAAAACACCAAATGATATATCATCTGTTAACTCGCACTGAACTGCCGCCTCAGTGGTTTGGATGGTGCCAGTGGCCCTCTCACTTTCTACCTTTGGAGAGGAAACAAAACGCACTCTATGCCCCACTCCCATGCTTATGGCCCCAAATCTCTTACCTGTTTCAATACCAATAATTTTATCCGTATGGGTATGAGCAAAATCACTGCCACTTTGGCCAAGAACAGCTCCCACTAATAAAGTAACTGTTGTGCGGTTTGCTCCTGAACCAAAATCGAGCCAGTTAAAGCCCAACTTGAACTCTGGATTTCCTTTCTGGCTTGATGAAGAGTCCGTTAGAGAGGCATCACTAGATGAAGTCATTCTGTAATTTGCAGATAAGAACACATCCCAAGGAGTTTGCAGGCGCCCCTCGAAATGATAGTGCTTAAGCTTCGATTCACTATTGTCGTGTTTAAAAGTTTGAGATTCATAACTAGAAGAGAAATTTGCAATCCCGCTCGGGGAGTAAGCATGCGAAGATCGACTGACTTTACTGGTAGAATGCGGAGCTGCTGCATGCGAGCTTAAGGGAGTAGCGGAACTTGATTTGGAGGATATTTCTACAGCACCCGAACTCTTAGGGTGATATTCTTCTTCATCTGCATAATCCATCAGGGCCATGGCGTTAAGGCAATATCCAAAAAAGAACACAAGTATTAATATAATTGATTTTTTCATATGATAACTTCCTCCTCCTTAATAATACCCAACCCTGGCCGTAAACCAAAGAGGAACAAATGTTCCTATCCTCTTACCTGAAAAGAAACATAGCGATAACCACTTGAAATCCTAGGATGGTCAATTATTGCCCTCTGCAATCATCTATCTCATTCATATTACGATGAGAACTGAAGTCATGATTCTTTGAAAGGAGTAACTCTTGGCCCTAAACCTATTATATAAAGATGAACCTATGAACTCTCTAGTGGAAATAGCAATGCAAGGGCACTTCTTGCTATTTATGGACCAGTGGACCGATGAAGTATTAAAACATCCAATCAAAGTATTGAGTAAAAAAGACCGTCTTAAGGCAAAAGATATTATTAAAAGATTAAATGCTCATCGCAATCTTGAAAGAAAGAAAATTATAATTATGTCCTTAGCAGATGAAGAGCGATCTATTTTTGTACGAGCATTTTTAGAAATTGTAGAAAATAAAATTTTGGACAAAAGACCTGGAATTCACTAGCGATGAAACTATTTAAAATAGCATGTACTTTATCCGTTTTCATTTCGTCCTCAATATTATTTGCTGAGTATCGAGTCTTTCAATACTACGTAAAATCAAAATATGAACTCCCCTATGAAAACAAGGCCTATCTGGTAACCTCATCCCTCGATCCGGTTAGCTATGTCTCTTATCATGGTGGAGATGATGCCATTTCCGCTCATTTAATAAAGACTTGGACATGTAAGGGTAATACTGCTGGCGAAGACTATTGCCCATCACCTTTTGAGTCCATGGATGAGCAACCAGCAAATGGGAATCTTTAGGTTCTAAAAGGAGCTATTCTTGAAAGTGGACTCAAACACCACTACTATCAACCAAATGAAAAGGCTTGAGCAGCAAAAGAAAAATCTCATTAAAGCACACGAAAACGAGATTCAAAATTTGCAAAATTTTCACGCCGACCGAACGAATCAACTAAAATCTGACTCAAAGATTGACCTAGCTCAAGCACGGGAACAAAACCATCAAGAACTTTTGGACCTAGTCGATCAACATAAGCAAACGCTCGAAAAAAAGCTTGATGAGCTAGGCAAGCAAGATGCATTTCTCGAGCGCGAAAGGACTGACCTGGCAGGCCAGCATAAAGAACAACTTTTAGACATGAATAAGAAATTTAAAGGAAATTTAGAAGAGAGACAGCGTAAACAGCTGGCCGAAGAGCAAACTCAAAATGATTTGACCGTTCTGGGTATAAAAAACTCAAGAAATAAGCTCAATCAAGAAATTCAAGGTTCACACCAACGTTATGTGGAAGAAATGAGCAACTCCACCAAGGGCCACGGCATCAACTTACAAAAGCAAAACAATTTGCAAAACCTAGATTTGCGCACAAAAGAGGTTGAACACTCGCGCAAGATGTCTGAACTACGTGGGAAATACCAACAACAACTTCTAGATGAAGAGCTTAAATCAGAAAACAAACTTATGCATGAAAAGGGTCTTGGTGAGAAGCAGTATCAAGTTACAGCAGGACAAAATCAGGCAAAATTGGCACAAGAAAAAGAGACATTTGAAAAACGCTATAATGAAATGGTAAAAAACCATGAAAATCTTTTACAGCTTGTTAAAGGTCGTCTTGATAATGAAATATTATCAACTTCTCAAAAGCTTACGGGTAATAAAGGAGATTTCGCTACCAAGGCAGCTGATCCATTTTATCGTACCTCTCTGCTTACACCAAAGATTGAAGATGGCGTTTCAAATTATCTGATTAAAATTAAAGTTCCCGAACATGAAAAAGAGTTCTTAACTCTTAATGCAAACGGTAGAGAGCTAAAATTAAATATGACTCGCCATCATAAATCAGAGACGACGCTAGAAGATGGTAGCTTCAACAAGAGTAAAAGAAGCGAGATTTTCACTAAGGAATTTAGCGTCCCTGATATTGTTGATGCCAGATCAATTACTCAAAAATATGAAAATGGTGAAGTTATCTTTAAAATTAAAAAGGCCTAAAGTCAATTTGGCCTTCCCTTCACTATCAATTTAAAAAATAATTTCAAAAGGCCGTTTTAATTTCTCAACTGTTTGATTATTCAAGAGCGTTTTATTGACTTCTATCACATGCGCTGGAGGCAGGCCCTTAGAACAAAAGCTCAAGAGCTGCTCTAGCGTGTTTAACTCTCCCTGCGCTACAACTAAGACACTTCCATCACTTAAGTTTTTTACATGACCGGCCAAATCTAAGTGATTTTCATGCACAAAATTTCTTACTGAGCGTCGATAATTGACACCTTGGACTCTACCCTTCACGGTTAATTGCCATATCTCTTTTTCCATAGATTATTCAAAAAAATTATTTATAAATGAATCATCGCTCTCATCAAAATAAAGTTTTTTAACCGTTACAATACGATTGAGACGTTCTGCCAAAGCACCCATTGTCTTGCTATCAGTTTTAATATAAATGTGGAGAACGCGAAAAGAAGAGCCTTCTTCTAAAATTTCTTCACGCAATTCTTTTATTTCAATATTTTCTTTCATCAGTAGATTACGGCAATAGTCTTCCAAAGTTCCCATTGAAAGCAGCTCAAGGTGAAAATCCTTACTCCGAGCAAAAAGCTTCACGATTGGATTAAGAAAGAGAAGCACGCAAGCTGTTGTTAGGGTAAAAATGATTGCTGTCATGGGGTGGCCACTGCCTATAGTTACTCCTATGGCCGCGACCACCCAAATAGTGGCAGCAGTAGTTAACCCCGTAACGCTTCCCTTGCCATGAATAATAGCGCCTGCCCCAAGAAAGCCTATTCCACTGACAATTTGAGCTGCCATTCGATTGGGATCAGCATTTATACCTGGGCCCAAATTTACTAGCGATATTGCCGTGTATAAGGTTGAGCCGATACAAATGAGAATGTTGGTTTTAAGCCCTGCCGCTTTCATCTTGATCTCTCGATCCCAACCAATCAGACCACCCAGAAGCAAAGCGGTGATAATTTTTATCCCCATGCCCAAGTAAAAGTTGATCATCCCGAACATTTCTATATATATTTTGTCTGGTAATGGCATTGTGGCTAGTTTCTCCTAATTCATAATGATAGAGTATATAAGTATTTTTGTCCATGCGGAGATAAAGAATTGAAGCCTAAAAAACGCCCTTACGTCATTCACTTTCTGGCGATTAAGACACTATCCCATCTCTCAATTAAAACCTCCTTAGGACTTAAGCATGAAACTAGTAGTGATAGTGTAGAAGTTGCCAAAGGCCCACTCTCCCAAATTGGTTTACTGAAAAAGTACAAGTTCATGCTGAAAATTGTCGGGCGAAACTCACTCAAGCAAGAAATCTACCAAAGATCTTTTGAATCAGATGGAATTGGCAATTTTATGCTCAAAATCCCTCTGCAAGAATCTTTTAATGACCTGGCAATTTTACAACTATATGAAGTTGCCCAATTTCCAGGTCTAGAAATTTCGCTTGGAAGCTACTTCCCTATAGAACTCATTAACAACAAAAAAATTATTATTTGCGATTTTGACAAAACATTAGTGGAAACGCGTTACGCTACTTCCATGGATGTATTTCATAGCCTCACGCGACCGGTAGATTTTTTTCCAAGCATTCCCAATAGTC
>Ga0066639_10001206_pt1 | contig 23066 bp, 18 predicted proteins | sample CryGeyCG2114_010_2_FD_59504 | JGI IMG/M metagenome (GOLD analysis project Ga0066639, IMG submission 59504) | Groundwater microbial communities from aquifer - Crystal Geyser CG10_big_fil_rev_8/21/14_0.10 | ecosystem: Environmental > Aquatic > Deep subsurface > Groundwater | place: USA: Utah...
TAAAAGATGGTTTTTTATCTAATAATTTTGCTTTTAAAATTAAAGTCAGAAAGGAGCTTCTTAAGAAAAATTATCAACTTGAAATATCAAGCAGTGACGGCGAAAAAAAGCTTATTCTTATTGATTTGAATAGATCTCAAAAAAGTATAGAAAAGCAATGTTTCCATCTTATAGAAAAATATGGCCCTGAATATCAAGTTAAAATTACTGATAGTGATGATCAAATTATCGAAGATAGAGGCACTATTCAAATTATAGAAGGCTCAACCTTAGCGATTTAGCTAAATTTCTAAAAGTTAATTTCACTCTTATTTTAATTTTTAATTATTTTTTTTTAACTTAATTCAGTTTAAAATCTCCTCCTTTATTTTAAAAAAGGAGTTAATTATGGCAGTTTGCGCCCCGAATAATGGAGTTTTAGCCTCAGCAGCTATCCCGAAAAAAGAAGGTTTTCATGCAAATAAACCAACTACACAAAATATTTCAGCCGCAAAAGCATCTAAAGTATCAGGCCAAACCTTTGAATTAATTGTTCAAAAGGGCCAAAAAACTGATCAAAAATTATTTATCCACAATGTAAAGCGTTTGGTTGATGGCATGCGTATACATATAGGTTATATGGAGGATGGAAGTTTAGTGGTGATCAAACCCCGGAGACTACAAGATAGCGATATAGAGTTACAAAACATGAAAAAATTTAGGGGTATAAGGGGTTGTTTGCAAGCTATAGGAGGTGTATATAGATGTCCTCAGTTAGAATCTAAAGTAATTTTAACACCATATTCAGGTCGTGATTTACTTTTAGTATCTAAAAAAAAATGTCTTAAAGTTGCTCAAATACGCTTAATCGCGAAGTCTACTCTTGAGACCTTGAGCGAAATACATAAATTAGGTTGGATTCACGGCGATATTAAACCAGAAAATATTTTTATTCCTAGTATGCCTTGCGTTGGGAAGGAGCCTAAAGTTATAGTAGGGGACTTTGATCAACCAACTGAGATAGATGAACGTCCATCTTTTGTAGGAACTCCTCGTTTTGCAGCCCTAGAACATGAGATGCAAACCAAAGTAAAAAATGGTGGACGTGATTTGTGGAGCTATGCTTTAGCGCTTTATACTGCTTTCACTCAGGAAAATTTTGGTAGATTTGGCGCTGTGTTGCATCACTTTTTTAAGACAAAAAATGAAGAAGCTGAAAAATGTTTAAAAGGATTAAAGTATAATTTAATCCAAGAGGGTGATTTCGAGCTGATACGAGATTTCGAGCAAGAACTTGAAAATTTAGAAAAAGACTTGAAAGATCGAAAAATTTATGATTCTAAAAAAAGTGTCATTTCTCTCTTTATTTCTTTACATGAGTATCAAGAAGCCTTTGGAGAGGTGATTCCATCAGAAACTATCAAGTCAATATGGGAAGATATTCAAGAAGAATTTAAAAATGGTGACCAGAATAATGCTAAAAGAAGATTGGCTGTATTTGATTTTTTATTTGAGAAAGATGGAAATACTGAAGTATACAATCTAAAAAAACTGAATTTTACTCTACCAAAGTTAGGCGTTTGGGAAAAAATAATTCTTAAAAAAGGAAAAGAAAGGGGCGATAATTCTAGTGAATTAAAGTTGTTCATAAGTTTTATAAAAGATTTATGCTCATATAAATCTGAAGGACCAAAAACTGCTGAAGAATTTTTATCTCATCCTTTTTTTACAAACATTTTTCAATTTAATTTAAAATTTAATCATTGCAATAGATTTCTTAATACAAACAGCAAACTTAAAATAGTCGAAGTTGGAAATGAGGAAAATTGTTTGGAAATATCTTTAAAAAATGCAGAGAAAGTTTTGGATTCTAAATATCAGCTAACCAAGGGAGCTAAATTTGCAGTTTTTCTTGAAATATCGCCTAGTAGATCTTTATTTGGTAAAAATAAACTGGTAGAGAGATCTCAACTTATTTGTTTGATTAATGGAATTTCACTTACTGAAGGAGCTACATTAACACTATAACAATGTTACTAACTGTTTCTTTGATGTTTGATCTCTCTACTGGAAAAAGATCTTTCAGTGCTTTTATTTTGACCTAGGGCTGTATGAGCTGCAGCCTTAGTTCTTTCTAGAGTTTTATCTCTTAGAGCTCTTCGCATAAATGCAAATAAATTATGATTAGCAGAAACTTGATCTACTTTTCTTATCATATCCACCCTCTCCTTAAATTATTATTATCTCATAAAAATATTAAAATGTCAATTAAAAATTAGTTAGTAGGTTTTAAAGGTTTTAGTATTTACTATTTAGAAATTGTTATTTAAAGTTAATTTGAATGTGTTCTATAGTTAATAACTTAAGGAAAGAGCTAAATTTCTGAAATTAATACGGTTAGTGATTGATTAACCTTTAAAGCAATAAGGAATCTTGGTAAGATTAAATAGTTATGAAAACAGCTTTAATTACTTTTTTATGCTGGTTTGGTAGGAAAGTCTTATCACTTAGGTATAAGATAAAAATTGAAGGACTAGATTTATTAGATAAAAAATATCTAGATAAAGATAGTGGAACTTTGATTCTTCCTAATCATCCAGCTCACACAGATCCTTTAATTTTATTCGTGTATCTTTGGCCTAAGCTGAAAATGCGACCAATGGCTGTCGAATACATGTATCGTAAGCCATTTATTAATTTTTTCATGAGAATGGCTAAAACTCTGCCAATACCTGACTTTGAAACTTCAACCAATGAGATCAAGATAGAGAAAGGAAAGAAGGTTTTGGATGAGGTCAAAAAAGGACTGAAGAAAAAGCAGTCTTTTATGCTTTATCCGTCTGGAAGACTGAAGCACAGCGGTAAGGAAGTAATAGGGGGTGCATCGGCTACTTACGATTTAATTAAAGACAGTCCAAATACAAATGTTGTTTTAGTTAGGACTGTAGGGCTTTGGGGAAGTATATTCTCCCGCGCATTAACCGGTAAATCCCCAGATATTATAACTAATATCAAAAGAAGTCTTAAGACAATTTTTAAAAACTTAATTTTCTTTGCACCTAGAAGAAAAATCAATATTGCAATTGAACTAAATCCTGAGGATTTCCCAAGAAAAGCAAGTAAGCTTGATCAAAATAGATATTTAGAGAACTGGTACAACCAGTATCCTTCGCATAAAGATCCTAAAGAGCTATTAGAGTCTGAGCCTTTAATGTTGGTGTCTTATGCCTTTTATAAAAAAGACTATCCAGATGTGGCTGAAGTAAGGCAAATCCAGAAAAAAAGAATGCCTTCTAATATTCCAGATAAGATAAAAAAAGATATCTATGCTTATTTGGCATCTTTAAGCGAGCATAAAGCAGCAGAAATTGAACCTAAAATGAGCCTTGCTATTGATCTAGGCTTAGACTCGCTAGATATTGCAAATGTGATTTCTTATCTAAGCGAACATTATGATGTAAAATCTGCCCATCCAGAAGATGTGGACTCGGTTCAAGATGTTCTAGCGCTTGCCGTTGGAAAGCTTGATAAGTCACATGACAAGATAGAACTAAAATATAAATGGCCTGAAGAGAAAAAAAGGCCGGAGCCTATGATGCCTCAAGGTGATACGATTTTTGAGGCCTTTTTAGAATGCGCTGAAAGAATGGATGGTTTTGTTGCAGTAGCTGATGATATGTCAGGAGTTCTATCTTACTCAAAGCTTAAAATGGCAGCTTTAGTGTTGGCATTGGAGATAAAGAAAATGCCGGGTAAATATCAGGCAATTATGCTGCCGGCATCAGTTGGTGCATATATTGCGATATTAGCTACACTTTTTGCAGGCAAAGTTCCGGTTATGCTCAACTGGACTTTAGGTCCTAGGTACTTAAATGACATGATGCGAGTGTCTGGCGCTAAAAAAGTGCTTTCTTCTTGGAAGTTTTTAGAAAGGCTTACAAACGTTGAGTTTGGTAACATTAAAGATGATATTGTCTTATTGGAAGACATAAAGAAAAAGATTTCGCTTCCAACCAAACTTAGAGGGTTCGCGCTTTCAAAAAGATCAAAAAAGAAGATATTAAGTGCTTTTAAATTACATAAAAAAGATCCAAATGATCCTGCTGTTATTTTATTTACCTCTGGAACAGAGTCTACTCCAAAAGCAGTTCCTTTAAGTCATAAGAATATTGTAGCAAACCAACAAGCTGCAATCCAATGTGTGGAGCTTAATGCAAAAGATAGTATCTTTGGCATCTTGCCGCCATTTCATTCGTTTGGCTTTTCAGTAGCCGGTCTGTTTCCTATTTTAGCTGGTCTAAGGGTAGCCTATTATCCAGATCCAACAGATGGCTTTGCGCTTGCAGCTAGAGTGAAACAATTTAAAATTTCAATTTTTTGTGGAGCTCCGAATTTTATAAACGGTCTTTTAACTTCTGGCGATAAAAAACAGCTTAAAAGTTTGAGGATTGTCATAACTGGAGCTGAAAAAGCGCCAAATAGTTTGTTCAAGAAAATCCAAAGCCTAAACCCTGAAATTATTATTATTGAGGGATATGGAATTACGGAATGCGCCCCAATGATATCGCTAACAAGACCATATCAAAAACGTATTGGAGTGGGACAATTATTGCCTGGTATTGAAGGTTGTACAATTCATCCTGAGACTAAAAAACCTAAGAACCCTCAAGAGGAGGGTGAGATCTGTATATCTGGGCCAAATGTATTCTCGGGATACTTAGGTAAAAAAGCATCTCCTTTTATTAAGCTTCATGGAAAAACCTGGTATATGACAGGTGATCTTGGGAAAATTGATAAAGACGACCATATTATTTTATCCGGCAGATTAAAGCGTTTTGCCAAAATTGGTGGAGAGATGATCAGTTTAGGTGGTATCGAAGAAGTTATTACGGATAAGTTGCTGTCAAAGCAAGAAGCCGAAGAGGGTGCTCAAATAGCTCTTTGTGTTGATGAGACAGATGAGAGCAAGTCTACACTAGTTTTGTTTACAACTCTTGACTTGGACAAGAAACAACTCAATGAGCTTTTAAGAAAAGAAGGTTTTTCTAGGCTTGTAAAAATAAGTGTTGTTATTAAAATCGAAGAAGTTCCACTCTTGGGGACCGGTAAAGTAGATTATCGAACTTTGCAAAGCATGATTTAAAAAATGAAGAACCTATACGATCATATCAGTTTAAAAATTTATAATACTGAGACAAAGCAAAAAGAAATAGTCTTTCCAATAGATGGCAAGCAGATAAGAATGTATGCTTGTGGCCCTACTGTCTATAACTTTGCTCACATTGGTAATTTTAGAACCTATGTCTTTGAAGATCTTTTAAGAAGGACCTTAAAATTCTTTGGCTTCGACGTTAAAATGGTCATGAATATCACCGATGTAGATGATAAGACTATCAAAGGGGCGATTGAAAAAGATGTCACTTTAGAAGAGTTTATCAAACCATATTTAGATGCGTTTTTCGAAGATCTCAAGCAGCTTAACATTGAGCCGGCAGATCAATACCCAAAAGCTACTGAATATATTCAGCAAATGATTGATATCATCTTAAATTTAATTGAAAAAGGCTATGCATATACCGGATCTGATGGGAGTGTTTACTTTTCAGTTCAAAAATTTAAACAATACGGAAGGCTTTCTCATTTAAATTTAAGTGAGCTAAAAGCTGGTGCATCAAACCGAGTAGAGTCTGATGAGTACGATAAGGAAGAAGCATCTGATTTTGTGCTCTGGAAGGCGTATGATGCTAAAAGAGACGGGAAGATTTACTGGGACAGTCCTTTTGGTCATGGAAGGCCTGGATGGCACTTAGAATGCTCTACAATGGCCATGAAAATACTTGGAAAATCAATCGATATTCACTGCGGTGGGGTAGATAATATCTTTCCGCACCATGAGAATGAAATAGCCCAGTCAGAATGTTATTCAGGAAGGCAGTTTGTAAAAATATGGGCCCATTCCGAACATCTTTTGGTAGATAACAAAAAAATGTCAAAGAGCTTAGGTAATTTTTATACTCTAAGGGATTTGTTAGACAAAGGATATACCGGAGCCCAAGTTCGCTACATGCTCTTACATGCTCATTATAGGACTCAACTTAATTTTACTTTGAAGGGCTTGGAGTCAACAAATGCGTCTTTACAAAGAATTCAAGATTTTGTTGAACGCTTGCAAGATATTAAAGTCAGCAACCAATTTAATGAAATGGATTCAACAATTGATGAGTTCAAACTCAAGTTTGCAAGTGCTTTAGCTGATGATTTGAATATAGCTTTAGCTCTTTCTGTCTTATTTGATTTTATAAGAGCTATAAATCAGCTGATAGATAGCAATAACATTGGAAAACAAGACGCTGATAAAATTCTACAATTTCTAGAGTTATTAAATCAGGTCTTAGGTTTTTTGCCATTAGAGAAAACTGACCTAAAAATACCTAAAGAGATAGTAGATGCTCTTCAAAAAAGAGATGAAGCTAGAAAGTCAAAAAACTGGCCTTTAGCTGATGAGCTAAGAGACTTCATAACATCTAAAGGCTATTTAATAGAAGATGGCCCAAATGGGGCCAAAGTTAAAAAAGCTTAGTCTTCAGTTTTCATCAAAGGAAAGAATAAAACATCTCTAATTGATGCAGCCTTAGAAAAGAGCATAACTAGTCTATCTATTCCAATTCCAACTCCAGATGCAGGCGGCATACCCTGAGATATAGCTTCCAGAAAATCCTCATCTAATGGATGTGCTTCATCATCGCCTTTTTCTCTTTTCTCGCCTTGAAGTTCAAGCAATTTTCTTTGTAAGATAGGATCATTTAGCTCTGAGTAAGCATTTGATGCTTCAGTTGCCAATATAAAACTTTCGAATCTTTCAACTAAGACTTCTTTAGAGCCTGATGGATCTCTCAATGGCTTACAAAGAGGTGTAGTCTCGATTGGATGGTCAATGATATGGTGGGGCTGAATTAAATGCTCTTCAACAAATTCTTCAAATAGCATTTGGATTAATATCCCTCTAGGTGCTTCTTTTATCTCTTTTGGACTTAAAGATGCTTTTTCGTTAAGTATCTTTCTGATCTCATCATCAGATAGGCTATCTACGTCAATTTTAGCATAAAGCTTGATGCTTTCTTTGAAAGTAAGTCGTTTCCATGGCGCTTTTAGATTAATAGTCAGATCAGTTCCATCTTCTTTGGTAAAGGTAACCTCCGGCTTGCCAAATAGCTCAATTGCAATTGTCTCATATAGATTTTCAACATATTGCATCATATCTTTATAATCCCAATATGCAGCATAAGCCTCTAGCATCGTGAACTCAGGATTGTGAGTCCTGTCAATCCCTTCGTTTCTAAAAACTTTTCCAATTTCATAGATCTTTTGCATTCCGCCAACCAACAGTTTCTTTAAAGGGATCTCTAGAGAAATCCTCAAGAACATATCTTGGTGCAGTGAATTTAGGTGGGTTTCAAAGGGACTAGCCTCAGCGCCGCCATAGATATTTTGTAAAACAGGGGTCTCAACTTCTAAGAAATTAGATTCATCAAAATACTTTCTAATAATTTTTAGTATTTTCGATCTAAGGACAAATACATCAAATGATTCTTTGTTAGAAATTAAATCTAACCAGCGCTTGCGATATCTTACTCCTTTGTCAGCAAGGCCGCTATGCTTGTCTGGTAAAGGGAGTAATGACTTGGTCAAAAGGGTCACTTGCTTTGCATAAATTGTGATCTCACCTTTTTGTGTTCTAAATAAGTTTCCTTCAACCCCTAAGATATCTCCCAGATCAAATTTCTTTTCGATTATTTTAATCGGTTTTGGATCATTTTCTGATGGGTTATATCCAACTAGTTCTGTTAGGTCGCGGTTGATCATGATCTGGATCCTACCACTTTCATCTTGCAGATGAGCAAATGCATTTTTACCCATAGCTCTAAAGAGTACTAGTCTTCCAGCTACTATTACAGACTCAGTCGAGCCAGATGCAGCATCATCGCTGTGGCCGATCTCTTTGCCGTCATTTAAATCTTTGATTTCTTCAGCAGTATGGCTAGGTTCGTACTTGTGTGGATAAGGTGTGATGTTTAATTTTAAAAGCTCGTCTAGTTTTTGCTTTCTTAGTTGATATTCACTTAAGGTTGTGTATTCTGCTGTTGTCATGATTCCCTCATAATTGATGGATATTTTCGGTGTTTTGGGATTATTTGTCAAAAGGGCTATAGTAGCTAGGTGTAATTAAAAGTTTTATTCAGCTTTGGTAAAGCTTGGATTAATAATATGCTAATAACGTCTCAAATCACGAACCTATCCAACTGAGTATCCTAACCACATAAAAATTAACCCGAGTTTGTTAAACGTCTGTCAGAAGGTTGGCAATCTTTCCCACTTCATTAAAAGTCTTCTACACTTACGTTTTAATCAAGAAAATATCCTTTCTATAACCCATCTTTTTCGAGTTGCACAAAAGCCAATCAGCGATTGCTTTTGTGCTGACCTTTTCTTTATTGGTAAGTAATTTCTCTCTAATAGTGGTTGGGGACGCCGCTTTGTTAGCGGGCCGCCTCTGTGTAGCCAGAAGCGGAAGACTTAGCAATAAGCTGGAGCCTACTCTCGTTTGAATAGTGGGAATCTTTTTCCTTTAGGGAGAGGGAGGAGGATGTCAAGTCTGCTTAAAAGTATTTAAGGTAAAATAAAAACCCTTGCCAAGCAAGGGTAAAGTCTTTCAAGTATTTTTCAGATCAGGTATTTCTATTAGCTAGCTCTAGCATCTTTTTTATCTGGTTCTCTAATTATATCCCGAATTTGACTATCAGATATAATACTTGATTGAGCATCATCCAGATTAAAGCTTGCTATTTTAGAATCTCTATATTGTTTTAATCTTTCTTCAAAGATAGCATTGATTGAAACAAAATATGAAAACTTTTCACGATTTTTCGACATTTCAGAAATTTTTTCTGGAGTTGTAATTTTTCTAGATTTTAAGGACCTATAATATGTTCCAACTTTTAGAAAAGATGCAGCAAGGCCATAAAGAGTTAATGAATGTTCAAGTCTTGCCGTAATTCTTCTAGAATTTGCTGCGGCTTTTCTTTCTTCGTAAGATTGATTATGGATTTTATTTAAATTAACCCATTCTAATAATGATCTTGCTAAATCATCATCAATTTGTTTATTTAGGGGAGCATCTAGCTTATTTTGTTCTTTCTGAATTAACTTGGTTAATTCGATATTAAGATATTTGAGTTTATCATTTCTCCGATTTTGAGGTCTTGCATTTCTTTTATATTTATTTTCAAATTCAACATTAAAAGCTTCGCAGAGCTTTATCATTTTGATAAATACTATATCTGTATAATTATCTGTTGAATTAATTAGATTACGAATAGCTTTCTTAATTTGAAGTTCTAGACCTATCAGTCTTGAAGAATTATTATTTATCTTTGTTTGAAGCTTTTCAATTTCTAACTGCTTTCTATTCCTTCTTTGAACATTGAAAATAACAGTCCCAATTAAAGCAACCGGCACTAAAGAAGTTTTCAATATACCAAATAGAGAATGTTTAAAGATTCCTCCAATAGCAACAGCTTTTTGACACATAGGACTGCGACTTAAGACAAGTTTATCTTCATTTAATCTACGGCTTGTTTTTTCAACCGAAGCTTTAAGTGAATTATTAAAAGATTCTTCAGACACATTAGATCCAGCAAAAAAAGCCAATTTTACATTGAATAGAGATTCATGATCTGAAATAGGAATTGGGGTAAAATCAATAGCAGCTTTGGCAGTTTCACTGTAAATCTTAGCTCTACTGTGGAATTTTTCTATTTCAGAATTGGATTCTTGTGAATTGCTGGTATTTCTTCCTTCATAAAAACTTTCAGAGGGTATTGCTGCTGGAGTTGAATTACAGCTATCAGCTCTTGTTGATACAGTCATTTTGGAACCTCGTTTTTTATTTTTCGCGAACAATTTAAAGCGTTAATGCTTAAAGTGCAATGTGATTTATCTGTTGTAAATTTTTTTTAGATTTATTTGAAAGCATTCAAGCTAAAATAAAAAAGCCATAGACTGATCTGCGGCTCAAAATAATTTAAATTAAAGTTTTTTAGTAAAACTTAGGAATTATTTAGAGAATTTAAGGTTTATTGTAATTCATAAGTCTTAGTAAGAGGCGCTCGCACCGAATTTTTGATTCTTATAATTTTCGAGGATTATTTTTAGATTTGTGTTTAAAATTTTTATCCACTAATGGCAAGTTATCTACTATTTTTTTTACAATGGCTTGTAAAGCTTTTATATCGATTTCTTGTGTGAGTCGATAAATTTATCTTAAGAAAAAACCACAGCAAATGCTGTGGTTTTTAAGCTTTTTAACTTTAAGGTAAAAACTAACTGTTGTTGCTTCGTCGGTCTTTAATTAGTTGACGTAGTTCGCTAAATGGAATAAATCTTTTAGCATTTTCTGATAAAGAAGATTTATAAAAAGGTGTTTCACCACTTATCATGCGTATGCTAATTTCCAAAGTTTTTATATGTGTTAATGGCATTCTATCCTTATCTGCTTTGACTGCGCGATTTAGCATAAACATAGAAAACTTTTTGGATAAGCTAACTTTTTTTGGTAAATAACAAACCTCAGCTTTTATTCCTTTTAATGAGTCTTCGCGATTGATCTGATCTTTAATTTCTGGAATAGCGGAAGAAGTAATAAACTGTCTTTTTAACATAGTCCTAGCTAATCCTTGAAAAGAATTTCTAGCTAGAGCGCTTATGAAGGCCTGAGAAATTGCTAAACCTCTTTGATTTTTTATTTCTATTTTTAACCTTTCTATTTCTTTTTTTATAAATTCTATTCTTTCTTCATTAGAACAGCTAATTAATTCTTTTTCAAATTCCAGAAGCAAAGTTCGTTTTTTTGCTATTTGTTTATTATATGTTGCTTCTCTATTTTTTATTTTCTCTGAGAAAGCACAAACTAGTGGAGAAGTAACCATTCCCAGTGTTAATGCTATAGCACCTTTAGGGATTAAAGACAGAGAAATTCCAAATCTTTGCATCCTGAGCATTAAGATCTTTTTTTTATTTTCGGCATCTTCAATCTCAATTCTTTGCTGCTTATTCAATTTAACTGGAGCAGGCTCATTAGGTAAATTATTTGAATTAGTCTTTTTTAAGCCTTTTTCAATGGTGATTTCAGAATCACTTTTAGATATGGCTGGAGATGCTCCTCTAGGAGCTTTTCTCATAGTAGCTGCTGGGGTAGCTGTCGGAGTATTTTCATTGGAAGATAATGCCGGCTCAGAACTTTGGTTAGAAAATTCAGAAACTCTTTTAGCAGCAGGAGCTGCTATTTCCTCTGTTGACGCAGAACTTGCGTTAGAAAATACAGAATCTCTTTTAGCTGCAGCTTTTTTAGCAGCATTAGCTGTTCTTTTATCAACGCTAAATCCTTGTTCCTCAAGGGAATTAATTAAAGCTCCTAGAGTTTGTCTATTCGTGGAAGATATACTTAGTGAACTCATTATTATTACCTTTTTAATTAAGATGGTTATAGTTTAATTAATGTAGTGGTTTATTTCTACATTTAAACTATTTACAACTATTTATAAATTAAAATTTAACAAGGGTTAATAGTTTAAATAACTGTAATAGAGTTACTTGTTAAAAATGTTAAAAATAAAATAACTGTTTTTTTTTATATATAAATTCTAGTGATAATAAAAAATTGTAAAAACATCAATACAGTTTCTTGGAGTATTTTTATTTTTTTATCATTAAGTTTTAACTTTAACTAAACAATTAAGTTGTTGACGTTTAGATGTTTGATTCAAATTGTGGCAGCTTAGACAGAGATGTTAATTTATGAATAGCTGAAAAAGAAATTGAAGCCACAGCATTTGCCGTGGCTATAAGTCACTTAGATATAGCTGATTAAGGCAAAAAAGCATTAAAACCTTAAAATAGATTGATGAAAATGATTTTTCTTTAAAGCAACAAAGCTAAGCGGCATTCTAGCGTGATTTTTTTTCACCTGACGCTGAGCTGGGGTGGTTGGATCCTCATTGGGGTATCCTATATTCCTGGTTATTGTAAGTGGTATGCTATCTTTAAGTTTCTCAAATAGTACTTTAAACTGTCTATCTTCTAGAAGAGTGTTTAGGAGTTGTTCTATGGCATTTTTATTGTTTACACCATTAAAAACAGGAATTTCATCTTGCCACTTTTTTTGAGAAAACACTTCAATTAGTATTTGCCCAATTTCATTTAAAACTTCATCAATCTTATTTTTATTTTTACTTATATCTACTTTTTGGGCGTTTTCGTGGCTTTTACTTAATAACTCTTTGGATTCAGGATTCGAGTCGTGACTTTCGATAGATCTAAGTATTAAAGGCAAAACTAAAGCATGTGCATATTCTGTTCGATTTATTTCATCCTCTCTTTTTTTATTCAGAACATAATCTAGGGCAAAGTTGTTTTCTTGTTCTAAAAATAGAGATTGTTCGATTCCTTGAGTTGTGAAATTTCTAACTAATGCAGAAAAAGCTATATGACATATTACACTTGTTCTACCATTGCTTATACGTCTTAATTTAAGATTGCCATCTACGTCGAGATGTTCATCATTTAAGGCAATGTTTTGATAGCGGACTTCCGATTCTTCCAACTTCCTACGGAAAACTTTTACGCCAAACGAAAAAGGTAGAGAAATAGGCAAAGTAGCTAAAACAACAAATGCTCTTGAATAGGTTTGGAGCTTTGCAATTTTTCTTTTTTTCGAGTAATGTTGGATCCGAAATTCGTCAAGTTCTCTAAATTTTTGTTGTTCTTCGTAAGTATTAGCAGTTTTGAGTAGACTATTTGGAGGATTGACAGGACCTTCTGAACTGTCTGTATCTGAGTCGGAGTCTGCAGGGTAATAAGGGGCTGCGGCCGGAATTGCCATAATAAAACCTATTTTTATTTTTTAGAGAAGATAATTTAAATATCTAATTTCTATAATTCAATGTAAAATAACTTTTACTGTTTTAAAAAAAATATAATGCGCAAAATTATAATTAAAATTACTTCAAGTAAATCCCAAACAATGAGAGCTCTTTTATTTGCAAGTCTTGGAATAGATAAATCGGAGATTTATAATCTTTTAAATTCTAGCGATACTGATGCAATGCTTATTGGATTAAAAGGTTTAGGCGTAGAAATAACACAAGGTGTTAATACTGCTAAAGTTAAAGGACTTTACGGTGAAAAGTTATCTGTTGATGGTTTGAAAGTGGATGCCGGTAACTCTGGACAGGTATTAAGGTTTTTAGGTGGAGTTTTAGCTTTATTTAAAGGTAAGTATCTTTTAACTGGAGATTATTCTATTCAAAATAACAGACCTATAGCTCCAATGGTAGATTCTCTAAAAGCTCTTGGTGCTAATGTTAGTTATTTAAAAAAAGAAGGATATGCCCCAGTAAAAGTTGAAGGGCCAATTAAAGCTGGAAGTTTTCGTTTAGATGGAAAAGACTCTCAGCCAGTATCTGCAATGTTGATTGCATGTTCTTTCTTAGATGGTCCATCTACTATATATGTAGATGATCCAGGAGAAAAACCTTGGATTGATCTAACATTGAGCTGGATCAATAAACTAGGAGGGAGAGTTGTTAATGAAAATTATCAAAAATATAAAGTTCAAGGTGGATTGAAGTATCAAGGTTTTAAATATAGAGTACCTGGAGACTTTAGCTCTGCAGCCTTTCCTCTTGTTAGTGGTATTATCAGCAATTGTCATTGTGTTTTAGAGAACTTGGATTTTGATGATGTGCAAGGGGATAAAAAACTAATTGATGTTCTAGTTTTGATGGGAGCTAATTTAGAAAAAGATAAGAAAAACAATAGGTTAATAGTTCATCCTAATGGGAAGTTGATAGGAGGCACTTTTGATATTAATGATATTATCGATGCAGTTCCAATACTTGCCGTTCTCGGCTGTTTTTGTGAAAATCCATTAGAGCTTCAGAACTGTCAAATTGCAAGGTGCAAAGAATCGAACAGACTAGAGGCTATTACAGAAGAGTTAAGAAAAATGGGAGCTGAAATTAACTGTTTTGAGGACAGGCTTGTTATTAAGCCCTCTAATCTAATAGCTACTAAAGTATCAAGTCATAACGATCATAGGATAGCAATGTCACTGATAGTTGCTTCTTTAAAAGCAAAAGGTGATAATTTCGAGATAGATAACACTGAATGTATCAAAAAAAGCTATCCAAATTTTTTTGAGGATTTCCAAAAATTCAAAGAACCAACCTTATGAACCTGATTTTAATTGGATTTAAAAATGCCGGTAAATCCACAATTGGGAAAGTTTTGTCTGAAAAAACCAACAAGCCTTTCTTTGATATTGATCGATTGATTGAACAAAACTACAATAGTCTTAGTTATTTTGAAATTTATCAAAAAGAAGGTGAAAAGCGATTTCGAGAGCTTGAAAAACAAGCTGTTTTCTCTTTGAGAAATGTCAAAGATGCGGTTATAGCAACCGGTGGTGGAACGCTTTTAGATCCTCAGAACCAAGCATTTCTTAAAAGTATCGGAAAGCTAATTTATCTTTATGTTGAAAAAGATATTTTAAGAGAAAGAATCCAAAAGACAAGAGTCCCTTACTTTTTACAAAATGGTTTTGCTAAGACCTATTTAAAAAGAGATCTTATTTATCAAAAATGCGCAGATCATGTGCTTGATATATCAAAAAAAGGTGCTAAGTTAAGTGTTGATGAGATTATAAGTATTTTTTATGGCAAGTAATCAATTTGGAAATATTTTTAAAATGACTACCTGGGGAGAGTCTCACGGAAGTGCAATTGGTGTTGTGATTGACGGATGTCCAGCTGGAATTGCTATAAGTGCAGATGAGATTAACTTTGAACTTGAAAAAAGAGCTCCGGGTAAAAATCCATTTGTAACTCCTAGAAAAGAAAAAGATAAAGCTGAAATTCTATCAGGTGTTTTTGAGGGATATACAACTGGTGCTCCTATCTCAGTTCTAATCAAAAATATGGATGTTAAATCTGATTCTTATCATGCAATTAAAGAGCTATACAAACCAGGCCATGCTAATTTCACTTATCTAAAAAAATATGGAATTTTTGATTACAAAGGATCAGGTAGGGCTTCAGCTAGAGAGACCGCAGCAAGGGTCATTGCAGGTGCTATAGCCAAAAAGCTTTTAGCATCTTATGGCATTGAAACGTGTGCATACCTTAAAAGAATTGAAAAAATTAGCTTTGAAAAAACTGATGAGAGTATTGATCTTCTTAAAAAAAACAAAGAAGCTAGTGTTATTTTTTGCCCATCAGGAGAGACTACCGATAAGATGATTGTTTTTTTAGAAAAGATCAAAGAAGAAGGGGATTCAATCGGTGGTATTGTTGAATTTGTAACAAGTAATTTACCAGTTGGGCTTGGGGATCCTGTTTATGAAAAGCTAGAAGCTAATCTTGCAAAGGCAATGCTTAGTATACCGGCATCCAAAGGTTTTGAGATAGGAGAGGGGTTTAACTCAGTTAATTTAAAAGGATCTGAGTCTAACGATTGTCTAACAATTGAAGCAGGGGATGTTCATTTTACATCAAACTCAGCAGGTGGAACGCTAGGCGGCATCAGCAACGGGATGCCAATTACAGGAAGGGTAGTGTTCAAAGCAACATCTAGTATTTTTAAAAAACAACAAACAGTGGATATCTACAATCAAAAAAAACACTTTAAGCAAAGTAAAGCTGCAAGGCATGATCCGTGTGTTGCAGTTAGAGCAGTAGCTGTAGTTGAGGCAATGCTAAATATTGTCATAGCTGATGCAGTCCTTATGAACAAAAATGCAAGACATGATCCAGTACATAAATGATTTAATTACTAACCCTGATCTTTTCTTTCATATTAAAGATCTAGCAAAGACCTTTGTGATTTTCTGCGATGACAATATCAAAGCAATATATGGAAATAAGTTACTGCAGACATTAAAAATAGAAGGTTTAAACGTCCATTTAATTTCCTTTGAGCCTGGCGAAGAAAACAAAACAAGAGCTACTAAAGCTCATTTGGAAGATGAACTCTTCAAGCTAGGCATAAAAAAAGACAGTCTATTTATTGCAATTGGCGGGGGAGTGACAAGCGATTTGATAGGTTTTTTAGCCGCAACTTATTTAAGGGGCGTTAAAGCTGTGTACATTCCAACAACTCTTTTAGCTATGGTGGATGCAGCTATTGGAGGTAAAGTAGGAGTAAATACTACTTATGGTAAAAACTTAATCGGGACTATCTATTCACCTTTGAAAATTTTCATCGATCCAAATTTTTTAAGCACTCTTTGTCGTGAGGAGCTTATAAATGGATATGTCGAAATGCTAAAACATGGTCTTATCAAATCAAAAGAGCATTTTGAAAAAGTAAGACTTAGCTTTGATTGTAAAAAAATTCCAAGCATAGAACTTATTTTGGAGTCGATTAAGATCAAAGAAAAAGTTGTAAAGCTAGATCTTTTCGAAAAAAATATCCGAAAAATACTTAATTTTGGACACACCTTTGGACATGCCATTGAAATACTAAGTAGTTTTAGAATACCTCATGGTAAGGCCGTAGCTATTGGGATTTTAATGGAAAGCTATTTATCTATGAGGATGGGTATTTTAGGCGAAAACGAATTTCTTGCGATCTTAGATATCTTTAAAGAGTTTCAGCTTAAGGAAAGCTTTAAAGTAGATAGCTGGAAAATGGCGTTAAGCTATGATAAAAAAAACAAAAAAAATTCAATTGAATTCATTGTATTAAATGCAATTGGCAGTGTAGAAAAACACTTACATAATATAACTTATCCCCTTACTGATGATCTTTTATCAGATGCAGTCAGTTGGATTGAAAGCCTTAATACCTCAAGATGCTAGCTGTTACGGTTCAAAAGAAATATCTAAAGATACCTAAATACTTTAACTATGCAGATATCTTAGAGATCAGAGTAGATCTGATTGATAATATAGACCTTGATTGGACTAAAAGATTTTTAAAAAAAGTCAAAAAGCCTTGGATTCTAACGATCAGGAAAAACTCTCAAGGAGGTAATTTTAAAGGATCTGAAGAGCTAAGGCTGAAAACTATATCTGAATACCTGAGATTAAACCCCACGTACCTAGATATCGAGTATGATGTTGATTTAGGTTTTGTAAGAGAGTTAAAGAAAAAACATCCATCTTTAAAATTTATTAGATCTTTCCATGATTTTCAAAAAACTCCTAGTGATATTGAGGAGTTTGTAAACTCAAAGTATGATCCTTTTTTTGATATTCATAAGTTTGCTTTTCGTGCAAACTCAATGAAAGATACCTTAAAGTTGATGTGTTACTTAAAAAAAAGGAAAGATCAACGGAGGATTGCTTTAGTTGCCATGGGAAAACATGGTCATCCTTTGAGAGTGTGTGGCAAAATTTTAGGGAATGCCATTTCATATGCCTCGGTCAATGAGTTTAGTAAAATTGCCTCTCAACTATCGGTTAGAGAGCTTATAAACATCTATAATTACCCCAGGTTAAATCATAAAACAAAAATATATGCACTGATCGGCAAAGGTATTTCTCACAGTATTGGTCATTTATTTCACAATTTTTTCTTTTCGAAACACGATATCAATGCAGTCTATGTGAAAATTCCTCTAAATAAAAAAGAGCTGGGTGCATTTTTTAAGCTAGCAAAAGATCTTCCAATTTATGGTTTGAGTGTGACAACTCCTTTTAAACTGAGCTTGTCTACTTATTTAGCAGATGCCCAAGGTCCAATAAATACTTTAAAAAGAACAGAAGGTGGTTGGCAAAGTAAAAACACTGATGGTATTGGAGCTTTCAATGTTTTAAAGAAATATTTAAAAGAAAATACAAGGATATTACTTTTTGGATCAGGTCCTACAGCTCTTTCAGTTTTTGAAATTTTAAAAGAAAAATTCTTGATAGATATCTATAGCAGAAACTATCAGAGGACTATTTTAACTTATCCAGAAAAAGTTAAAGTGATAAAAGACTTTAACTCGATTAATTTTTCTGATTATGATCTAGTGATCAATGCAGCCTCTTATAAAGCTGACTTTTTGAATAAAGTAGCTAGAAAAAACTTAAAGACTGACATTAGTTTTTTTGATATGAATTATCAAAAAGAAAACAACAACCTCAAAAACCCTTTCATAAAAAAAATTGCTGGAAAAGAATTGTTTTTCAGCCAAGCAATTTATCAGCAAGTGTTTTGGAATGAAGAAAAATACTCTTTTGAAATAGCTGAGGAGTTTAAAAGAAAGTGGAAGATGGATCGACATCAACTGTAAAATTAATCTTATTAAATCTATTTTTTACATCAGCTAGAATATTATTGAATGCAAATACCTTCTTACCGTGGATAATAATTTGATGTCGGTAAGTGTCTTTGATTTTTGCATATGCACAACTAGTAGGCATTTGAATAGTATACTCTGCAGGTGTTAACCTCTTAAGTTCTTTATAAATTGTATTAGCATCACTGCAGGTTGTTTTCTCGTCTTTTCCAGTAAAGACAATCTTCCATAAATGGTAAAAAGGTGGAAAGTTACATAGCTTTCTTGACTCTATTTCATATTCGTAGAATTTTTCAAAGTTTTGCTCTTTGGCCATTTGAATGATCGTATGATCTGGATTCATTGTCTGAATAACCACTTCACCCGGAATGTCATTTCTTCCAGCTCTTCCAGAGACTTGTGTTATAGTCTGAAAAACGCTTTCAGATGCTCTGAAATCCGGTATGAACAAGGAAGCATCAGCGTTTAAGACTCCAACTAAAGTAACAGATGGAAAATGAAGTCCCTTGGTTACCATCTGAGTTCCTATTAAAATATCTTTTTTGCCAGCTTTAAATTCTTTTAAAATCGTTTCATGACTTTTTTTCTTAGAAGTTGTGTCTCTGTCCATCCTAATAGGCCTACATTCAGGTATAAGTCCTTTTAAAGACCGCTCGACATGCTCTGTCCCAAATCCTTTAAATTTTAATAAGCTAGATCCGCAAGCGTAGCATTTATTTATAAAGGGCTTTTCATATGAGCATAAATGACAGCGCATTGCATTTACACTCTTATGATAAGTGAGAGCTAAATCACAATGAGGACATTTGATAATATTTGAGCAACTAAGACAGGTGTAAGATGCGTAGTAGCCTCTTCTATTTAAAAATAAGATGACTTGCTCGCTTTTCTGGACACGGTCTTTGATTTTACTAATTAGTGATGCTGAAAAATGGGAGAAACCACCATTTTTCTCATATTCTTTTTTCATATCTATCAGATGGATCTTTGGTAAAGTACTACTTGAGGCTCTTTTACTTAGTTTACTCAGTGTGTATTTGCCATTTACTGCATTGTGGTAGCTTTCAAAAGAAGGCGTGGCGCTACCTAAAACTACCGGTATATCTGCAATTTTACCCCTTACAATAGCAATATCTCTGGCATTATAATAGGGCGATTCCTCTGATTGTTTATAGCTCATCTCATGTTCTTCATCGACAATGATAAGCCCTAAGTTATTTGCTGGAGCGAAAACAGCTGATCTAGCTCCGATGATCAACATTGCATCATTTTTTAAGATTTGATCAATTGCATCGAATCTCTCGCCTAAAGATCTTTTATGGTGGATAATTGCTATTTTATCAGAAAATCTACTTTGAAAACGTTCTATCATCTGTTCTGTAATTGCAATTTCAGGTAAAAGCAAAATTGCTGACTTTGATTCACTTAAGCATTTTCTTATTAAGTGAATATATATCTCAGTCTTACCACTGCCTGTTACACCGTGTATTAAGTGTGTTTTAAATTTTTTCTGAATAATGTCTTCTTTAATTGTTTGAAAACATTTTTCTTGTTCTTCATTTAACTTTTTATCAGGGGTTTGAAAACGCTCCTGAAGTAAAAGGTGGTCTGGGTTTATTTTACTTGCAGTGATAATGTTTTTATTTATGAGAGATTGAATAGGGCTAGTAGAAAACCCTTTAAAATGATTCAAAAGATCTTGTTGTAAAATGCCGCCTTGATGTTTTAGAAAAAATTCTAATATTTTTATTTGCTTAATCGACTTTTTTTGAATTTCAGGAATTAGCGCTAAAACTTCTTGTTTGGTTTTTTTTAAACTTAGAAAAACTTGCTCTTTTGGTTTTACATTTTTTCGAATTGAGTTAGATACTAGGTTTTTCATGATCTTGTGATAACTTGCTAGGTAGTACTTTTGCATAAAGGAGGCAAGTTCTAAAAGGTCTCTAGGAAGCACTATCTTATCTAAAATGATATCTTCAATTTCTTTTAAATTTTTGAAACTGCTTTTATCTTTAATTGCTAAAACAGTTCCAAAAGTAGCTTTTGATTTTAAGGGGACTTTAACGCGAAGCCCTTTTTTTATTTTATCTTCTAAGTTCTTAGGTACTAAGTATTCAAGTACCTTGTCTACTTTAAGATCTAGGGCAACTTCAGCGATCAAAGGTTTGTGATCGTTTGACATAACGCTTTCCAAAGGGATTTTTTAAGCAAGAAGTTTTGAAAATAGAGCTTGATGTTCGGAATGAGAAAAAGTGGTTTGTCCATTAGTGTTTTTAAAGATTTATTGGGAATTTCTTTGAAATAGCTCATTAAATTTTTAAAACCCCATATTTGGTCATCAACTGAAATTAATAAACGGATATTTTCTGATTTTAAGAACTCTTCCCACTGGTTATCCTTTTCAATGGTATCAATTAAGACAACCTTTGTTTCAAAAAAGTAAACTTCAATAGCTTTTGCTAAAGATTTAAGAAATTCTAACTCATCACCTTCTTTTAATGATGTTAAAATTACTACAGGATATGCATTTAATTTATATTTCCACTTGCTTGCAACTTTTTTAGCTTTTGAATCATCTAGTATTTCTTTAGTTAATGCAAAGTGTGGATCAATTGCATTAATAAGTTTTTTGATACTTTCAAATTGCTCAAATTTTACCGAGATGTCTAAGGTCTTATCTAAAAAAGACGGTTTTTCTTTTTTAGGTTTTTCTTCTTTTAAAACCACCTCTTTTGGCTTTTCTTCAATAACTTCTGGTTCTTTTTGCTTTTTTTCAATGGTTTCAGGCCTTTGGACTATTTCTACAGGTTTTTTTGGAACTTGTACATTAGGCTTTATAACAGCTTGCTCTACAGGCTTTATGAGCATAGTTTTGGATGTTTTTTGAAATGAGCCAGTTTTTTTAGGCTTAAATGAAAGCAAGAATCTATCTTCGAAAAAAAGAGGAGAACCCTCTTTTACATAACTTACAACATCTTTGACTAAGTTTTTAAATTCACTTTTCATTTTTCTCTCGAAGCTATTATCATTGTATACTTTTTACAAATAAAGGTGCAAAAAATGTCTTCAGCTTCAACTACAGAAATGTCTAGAATTACTAAAGAGCAATACGGATATGGTACTTTTGAAGAATTCGATGGATCAGATTGTACTAGTTTATATGTGTCAGAAGGCTCAGATCATGAATACGAGCCAAGTAGATGCAGATCTAGATGCTATAAGTTAGCAGAGGTCTCAAGTACACTTGCAGTCCCAATTGTGACTGCTTTAAGCTGGTATTTTTTAGCACATGATTGTGAAGGTGAATCAACTAGTAACTGTATAAAAGAAGAGATGCCTACTTTTTTACTTGCAACAACTGGAAGCATTTATACTGGGATAAAACTCATTAATGGGGCAATCAACTGTAGAAGAGAGTTGCCCAATTCAGAGGAAGCTTTATTGAACTCTTAGTGCTTTTAAGGAACTAACATTGTTGTGCTTAGGATCTTGTTTCTTTTTAGATTTTTTTATTTTTTTTCTTCCGAAAAAAATATCTTCAGTTGTATAAACTTCCGAAAAAATTTAAAAAAGAAGAAAAAATGGCTAATTCAACTCAAGAAGCTAGAAGTTCACAAAGATTAACTCAAGAAAGTACACATGTAAGTTTAAATGTACGAAGTTTAGAAACTACTCAATATACGCCACTTCTAAGGCCGCAGCCAAGTGAAAATAAATGTCGTGAATTAGCAAAAACTTTAGCCAAAAGGTCACTCCCAGCTGCTGCTATCATAAGCTTTAGCATAAGGAAAATTGAAGGGGATGAAGAAGAATCTGAAAATCCAACAAGACTAGGATTTGAGGGTTTGGGCCTTCTGTTTGGTGCTGCACTGATGCTTGAGAAATGTGCTAAATGGGTAGTAGTTGATAGGTTCTCTTGTTTTAGAAGAAATGGACAAGTCAACTAGAACCTTTTTAAAGGTATAAGTTACTTCTATATCAAAAAAAGCTTCTTATCTTTTTTTGTCTGCTGCAATCAAAAGTTCTATGCGGGGATACTAAAAAACAGTTAAATGCAAAAGACTATACCCTTGTGTAGTTGATATCCTCATTAGCGCAAAGCTATTAACATTGTTTTACTTAAATTAAATTATTTTTATTTTTTTTCTTTAAAAAAAATACCATTAGCTATATAAAGCTGCGAAAAAAAATTTAAAAATAAGGTAAAAATATGACACCGGCAGTAACTAGAACAAATACTACTGAAACTCCGCTTCTAGAAAGTGGGGAGTCTCAAGCAGATATAGAAAGAAGAGTAAAAAATTGTTACAAAACAGCAAAAAATATTACATTGGGGGTTTGTTTTATATCCATTGCAGGAAGCTTAGCTACAGAATTTACAATTTGTAGCGATCTTACTCGTGAAGAATGCTCGGATAAATATAAATATCCGCCAGTATTACAAGTAACCGGTCTTATTTCAGGTTTTATAATAATGAGTAAGATATTAGCTGATAGATATTGTAGGCAAAACAGATAAATCATGAATACAAATTTTCTGTAATGGAAATATATTCAGTTAATTAACCAAATGTAAAGTTCCAATTATAGACATAAGCTATGATGTAAAAAAAGGTAATAAATGAGTTTTGCAACCATGTTGGGAGCTAGAGGAGTAGTAAATCCTCACACCCATGTTTCCTCTGGTTATAATGTGGACCTTGAAAACCAAACCGATGAAAATAGAGAAAGAATTAATTGTAGTGGA
>Ga0066639_10001208_pt1 | contig 23053 bp, 24 predicted proteins | sample CryGeyCG2114_010_2_FD_59504 | JGI IMG/M metagenome (GOLD analysis project Ga0066639, IMG submission 59504) | Groundwater microbial communities from aquifer - Crystal Geyser CG10_big_fil_rev_8/21/14_0.10 | ecosystem: Environmental > Aquatic > Deep subsurface > Groundwater | place: USA: Utah...
CACCCCATCAAAACCATCATCTGATACGAGTGTATTACTTCCGCCAGCAAGGATAAAAAAAGGCACCTTTTTTGCTTGTGCGTATTCAAGTGCCGCAACCACTTCTGTGGCAGAAGTTACCTCAATAAAGTAACGGGCTAGTCCTCCAATTTTGAATGTTGTGTGTTGTGCTAAGTGCACATATTCCTGTACTTTCATCTCGAGTATAGTACCACGCTATCGCATGCTTTTACGTTTTTTTTGACGATGGAATCCAATGGCGAATCGGTGAGCCTCATTGTTTGCCAGTAATATATCTTTTTCCCACTTTTCAATGAGGATTTGATTCCCTACTACTTTGTCGGCTTTATGCCTGTCATTTTTCACCACATTTACTATAGGGACTTTATAGCCGTACTCTCCCAGTACACGTTGTGCTGCATTTTTTTGGGCAACACCACCGTCTATAACGAGTATAGTCGGCATGTCCCACTCAGTATGTTCAAAGCGTCGTCGCAGTATTTCTTCAAGAGCGGCAATATCGCCTTGTTGTGGGGTTTGAATGTTGAACTTTCGATACTCAGCTTTTTGAGGCTCACTATCTTGCACTACCACCATGACGCCCACTCGTGCCGTTTCGCTTATGTGTGCAACGTCATAGGCTTCAATTCTTTCAGAACCGCCGCCTGAAGAGACTTTATACTCGCTGCCAAGTAACGCAGCGTCTTTGATGTGCTGTAGCGCAAAGATACGTTTTTTTAAATCACTCGCATCTTCAAACCGTTCTTCTTTTGCGGCTTTTTTCATGTTTCGCTCAAGTTCTTGTAGTAACTTAGGTTTTTTCCCTTCAAAGAGGAGTCGTATATGATGCATGATTACTGCATACTCCGTTTTTGTCACTTCACCCGAGCAGACGCCTGGGCAGAGTCCGAGTTGTCGATTAAAACAAGGTTTACTTTTTGTTTGTGCGTTATCGCTCGGCACACATGTGTCCCGAAATGGAAAAATCTTCCGCACTATTTTCATTGCATCCTTTAATGCACCTCCATTTGGAAACGGACCGAATAAGTACTTAACATCCTTCTCCTTCCAATCGGAAAAAAGCTCCCGTCCGCGCACAACTAACACTCGTGGGAATTCTTCTTTTGTAATAACGAGATAATTGAAGCTTTTATTATCTTTCTCCTTCGTATTATGGTCAGGTTGGTGCTTTTTAATTAAGTTGGCTTCAAGAATAAGTGCTTCGAGAACAGAATCAGTCTCAGTCCAGTCAACATTTTGAGCCTCTTCGAGCATTTTTACTATTAACGGCCCACGAGTATTCTTTATATCAGTATTGAAATAGCTGCGAACGCGATTTCTTAACGATGTGGCCTTGCCGACGTAGAGTATCTTTTTCTTGGCATCACGAAAAATATACACACCTGGTGCATCGGGTAATTTTATTTTGGTAATATCTTTTTTGTTCATACGTAACGAGTAAGTGCCGCGGATTATTAGTCCGCGGCACTTTTTGTCACAGACGCATGCACACGTTCATGCATGTTGATGATGGGCCAAGGATTTCCGTCAAGGTATATTTCGAACAAAGCGTCTCCACTTTCTCGAGCCTCCTCTTCGGACATTCTTGGTTCATCACGGCGGACGAGGATAGCACTCGCCTTGCGTAAAGATTGAAGGGAATTTTTCTTACAAATATCCCATAATACGTCTCGCGCTCGGCTCATGTTTGCCCTGTCGTCTGCCGTCTGTTGATACCCTTCGTTTTCATCCATGTCAGAGACCCTTTCTTGGATAGACGAAAGTGAGAACTACTAAAACAAAAGTCTAGCACAAACCGTATAAGGAGGCTACTTTTGCTTCAATACTTTCGCTAAGTATTTAGCAGTGTGAGAACCTTTCGTTTTAGCCACTTCTTCAGGGGTACCTTTTGCCACAAGTGTTCCTCCGCCATCACCTCCTTCAGGCCCGAAGTCGATTACATAATCTGCCGACTTTATAACATCCATATTGTGCTCAATAAGCACAACACTGTTCCCGCGGCGTACAAGCTCTTGCAGGATTTCTATAAGTTTTGCAACGTCGTCATAGTGCAAACCAACTGTTGGCTCATCAAGTAGGTACATAGTTTTCGTCATTCCGGGGCGGTACAGTTCTGAAGCAATCTTAACGCGCTGTGCCTCACCTCCTGAGAGTGTTGTTGCACTTTGTCCAAGTGTCAGATATCCAAGACCCACTTCGTTAAGTGTCTTTAGACGGTCATAGATTCCAGGGATGTCTTCAAAGAATGAGAGTGCGTCTTCAATGGTCATGTTAAGGACCTGGTTAATGTTTTTCCCCTTGTATTCAACTTCAAGTGTCTCTTTCATGAATCGTTTCCCGAGACATACGTCACACGTAACGTGAACGGTCGGCAAGAAGTGCATTTCAACGGCAATCATTCCGTTACCCTGACAGGCCTCACAGCGCCCCCCTTTTACATTGAAGCTAAAACGTCCAGGTTTCCAGCCGCGTGCACGGGCTTCGCTCGTTTCTGCGAATAAATCACGAATGTGTGTGAATGCTCCTGTATACGTTGCAGGGTTTGATCGCGGCGTGCGCCCAATCGGTGATTGATCAATAAGAATAGAGCGGCTGATGTATTCCGTGCCTGAAAAACGTGCGCAGTTATACACTTTGGCACTGCGATACTTCCTATCAAATCGTGCGCGGAGGTTTTCATGAAGGATTTCATACATGAATGTAGATTTTCCAGAGCCAGAAACACCTGTAATCGCAACCAGCCGACCAAGTGGAACATCAACACTTAAGTTATCAATACTATATTTTTTACCACCGCGAATTTGTAGCGCCCCTTTATTGGAGTCCCGTCGCTTTTCTGGTATCTCAATCTTCTTTTCGCCACGAAGATACGCAAGTGTCGAAGAATTGCTTTTGTTTGTTTTTGCAGAAAGAAGTTCTTCCAACCACCCTGAGACGACTACATTTCCACCGTGAACACCTGCTCCAGGACCGATATCTATGAGATAATCCGCGGCAAAAATAGTATCTTCATCATGTTCAACCACAATGATAGTGTTTCCAAGGTCACGCAAGTTTGTGAGTGTCTTGATAAGACGGTCATTATCTCGTTGATGAAGTCCAATTGTTGGTTCATCAAGTACATACATAGCGCCAACAAGACCACTTCCTAATTGACTCGCGAGTCGGATACGTTGTGCCTCACCACCAGAGAGTGTATTTGCACGCCTATCGAGCGCGAGGTATGCAATACCAACATCCAACATAAACTGTAGACGATTGGTTATCTCTTTAACAATAACCTTAGATATTTCCTTCTCTGTTGGAGTAAGCTCAAGCTCAATAAAGAAATCCTGTGCATCAGTAATCGACATCGCAGAAAGTTCAACAATATTTTTCTTATTTTTTCCTTCACCAAGAAACACATGGAGTGCTTCTTTTCGTAGACGTGCCCCGTTACATACTTCACACGGGTCATTTAGAAAAAAGTGTTTTGTGCCAAGCCCCTTACATTCTTCACAGGCACCATACGGCGAGTTGAAGCTGAATAATCGTGGCTCAACTTCGGGAAATGAGAATCCGTCATATGGACACATAAACTTTGCTGAGATGATATGCTCTTCACCTTTTGGGTCTATAACACGCATTAGGCCATCCGCTTCAGTTAGTGCACGTTCGATTGCTTCTGAAATACGTTCCTCAGTTCCCTTTTTGTCATCGGTAAATTCACTGACAAATATTTCATCAATAAGAATATCGATGTCATGCTTCTTAGTTTTTGACAACGTGACCCGTTCGCGCAAGCTAATCTCTTTACCGTCGACTCGTGCACGCTCGTATCCCTTTCCAAGCATATCGTAGAGAAGCTGGTAGTATTCTCCTTTCCGTCCAACGATTACTGGCGAGTATAGCTGGATTTTTGCAGTAGTTACATCAACGCCAAGTACTTTTTTTGAATCCTTGGTCGTAGAAGAAATCAGTTTCTTGATAGTGAGGAGGATTTCTTCGTTACTTAGTTTGTGAATAGGACGGCCACATTCTAGACATTCTGGGTGACCTACGCGCGCATATAGTACACGAAGATAGTCGTAGATTTCTGTAATAGTCGCCACAGTTGATCGCGGGTTATTAGAACGTGATTTTTGATCAATAGAAATAGCTGGAGAAAGTCCAGAGATTTCATCGATATCAGGTTTTTGCATTTGTCGTAGGAACTGTCGGGCATAGGCACTAAGTGACTCGACATACCGACGTTGCCCCTCTGCAAAAATAGTATCGAATGCTAAAGATGACTTACCAGAACCTGAGAGTCCAGAAATAACCACCATCTTGTTACGTGGCATTTCAACAGTAATATTCTTTAGATTGTGCGTACGCGCACCTTTTACAACAATTTTATCTTCCATATATTTAAACCCGTCCCTGCATGGGGGCAGGGGTTAGGTACAAACTATACTCTATTTCGAATATTCCTCCAACGATTGTATCTCATCACGCAGTAGTGCCGCTGTTTCAAAATCCATTTCCTTTGCTGCCTCAAGCATTTGTTTACGTTTCTGTGTAATGAGTTTTTTGCGCCCTGCCGCGTTTTTTACTGTCGCCATATCCATCTCCACCATTTTAGCGACAGCTTTCGTGTGACTTTTTATAAATGACCCAGATATGTCATTTATTTTCTTCAAGATAGTCTTTGGTGTAATACCGTGCTTCTTATTGTACGCAACTTGTTTTTCACGTCGTCTATTCGTTTCTTTGAGTGCCCTATCCATTGAACCCGTTAATCTATCTGCGTACAAAATGACGCGACCATGCACATTTCGTGCGGCACGCCCAATAGTTTGAATAAGTGCAGTATCGCTTCGGAGGAAACCTTCCTTATCTGCATCAAGAATTCCCACAAGCTCAACTTCAGGAAGGTCGAGTCCTTCACGCAACAAGTTTACCCCAACGAGCACATCAAATTCTCCCTTTCTAAAGTTGGTAAGAATTTGAATTCTCTCGACTGTTTTTATATCACTGTGTACGTATTGGGCTTTGATACCAGTATCCTTAAGATATTCAGATAAATCTTCAGCCATTTTTTTTGTTAACACAGTCACCAATGAGCGAGCACCTCGCTTAGTTATTTTTTCTGCCTCAGTTATAAAATCTTTTACTTGTCCAGGATACGCACCTTTAGAAACCACTGGGCGCACATCAACTTCGGGATCAACTAACCCCGTTGGTCGAATAATCTGTTCTACAACTGAACAATCTGCAGGATGCTTCATTGATGCCTCTTCTATACGATTCTCTTCATGGTCACGCAATTTGTAGTTTGTGTGTAGTAGACACGTTTCCGCACTACTTTTTTCGAACTCATATTTCCCCGGAGTCGCACTTACATAGATACTCTCCCCTACATGGGACTCGAATTCTTCGAAGTTAAGCGGGCGGTTATCGCGGGCACTTGGCAGACGGAAGCCATACTCTACAAGCACATCTTTTCGGGCACGGTCTCCAGCCTGCATGCCGGCAATTTGAGGCAAGGTTACATGCGATTCATCGATGACTGTCAGAAAATCTGGGCTTCCATCTTCTTTCTTTGGAAAATAGGAAAGAAGCGTGTGTGGTGGCTCCCCCTTTTTTCGTCGGTCAAAATGTAACGAGTAGTTCTCTATCCCGTTGCAATACCCTATTTCCTTTATGAGCGCTACGTCTTGTCGCGTACGGCGGCTGAGACGTTCCGCATCAAGTTCTTTACCCGAACGTCGCAATAGTGCTACTTGCTCCTTCAATTCTTCCTGTATGTCCTTAATGGCAGCATCTTTTACATCGTCAGGAGTGACGAAGTGTTTTGCGGGAAAAATAGTTGCCTCAGATTCGTCAGCTTGTACCACGCGTGTTATAGGATCTATGCGCTCTATATGAGAGATGGTATTCCCTACAAAGTGCAGACGGAAAATAACTTCTTCGTTGGCAGGCATTATTTCAATGGTGTTTCCCATTGCACGAAACGTACCTGCATTCAAATCACCAATAACGCGAGTGAAGTACATGTCTACTAATTCGCGGATAAGCGTTGCTCGAGTGTAAGTGGCTCCAACTTTTAAATTGAGAATGGTTTTTGCATATTCTTCAGGGTTCCCTAAACCATAAATCGCTGATACTGATGCAACAACGATGACATCTTTTTTGGTTAATAGTGCTTGCGTTGTCGCATGTCGCAGACGGTCGATTTCTTCATTTATTTGCGCTTCCTTTTCGATAAAGGTATCGGTAATCGCTACATACGCTTCTGGTTGATAGAAATCATAATACGAAACGAAGTAATGCACTTCGTTTTCCGGAAAGAAGTCCTTGAATTCTGAAGCAAGTTGAGCTGCAAGCGTTTTGTTGTGTGCAATAACGAGGGTCGCTTTTCCTGTATTTTGGATAACATTAGCTATCGTATAGGTTTTTCCAGTACCCGTAGCACCGAGGAGCGTCTGATGCCGTTTGTGTTCCTGTACCCCTTTTGTAAGCGCTGCGATAGCCTCAGGCTGGTCACCTGCTGGTTCATATGGCTTCTTGATAGTAAAGACGTTCTTCTTCATTCCACTACTGTACGGTAGAAAGTAAAAACCGACAACTTATTGTCGGTTTTTATTGCGTAGGCTGCCCTTCTTTCAAATCAACAAGGAGGACATCAAATTCCAGTGTGGAATTTTTGGGGATGATAACGGTTCCATCCGACGCAGTAACTTCCTCGTCGCCGTAGGCAAGTGCTGGTGGCACTACTAAGTGACGAGCTTCACCCTTTTGCATACCAATAAGACCTAAGTCCCATCCAGGAATAACTGAGCCTTGCCCTAAGACAAATGTATACGGTTCGCGGTCAATAGATGTATCAATTCGTTTCCCATCTTCAAGTGTTGCTACATAGTGAACAGAAACAATATCTCCAAACTTCGCCTCTCTGCCTGTTCCGCTATTTACCTTTGTAACTTCAAATCCTTTTAGTATTTCATCAATGTTTAGATTCGTATCTGTATTTTCTGCACTGTTTGATACTGATGCAGAAAAGGAGTTAAGAGTTTGCGACATACTTGTGTCGGTTGCAGTTGACGATACAAAAATACTTGGAAGAAAGCCAGCGACTACAACAAGAGAGACTGCGATTGCGATTCCTTCCTTTTTTGAGATTCTTTTCATACGTTTCTTACTATCCATAGTACAACAAATATGCATTTCAATGGGAGTTATACCCAACTACTTTTTTAGAGGTTCTGAATGAGGTTTCGGAAGAGTATCGCAACTGTCATTGGGCCAACCCCTCCAGGTGTCCGTGAAAAAATACGTGCAACACTTTCGCAATCTTGTGAAATATCCCCTTCCACACTCCCCCCTGCACTTGATGTTCCCGCGTCTATGAGAACCACATCCTTTTTTACCATTTCCGGGCGAATTAAATTAGGAATTCCCGCACCAGACACGATGATATCTGCATTGTTAATATACTGCGCAAAGTTTTCTGGTGTTGTCTTACTGTCAATTACAAATACGTGTGCCCCGTGCCGCTCGAGTATTATTCGCGCGGGAAGTCCTACTAACTTTCCTTTTCCAATAACTACAATATTACTACTGGTTACCGGTACAGAATATTTTTCGAGTATTTCCTTTACCGCTCCTGCGACTGGAGGTAAAAAGTAGTTCTTGTTAGTTTTAAATTCTTCAAATGCCGCATCACCAAGTACATCAACATCTTTTGCAATCGGCACTGCGTTAAGTACAGTTTTTGTGTCACAGCTCTTTGGTAATGGGAGCTGTACTACAATTCCGTCGGAAGCATCAGAAATAGAATGAATGTGTGCAACTAACTCTTCTGTAGAAATTGACGCAGGGAAGTCGTATTCGTTAAATGTCACGCCGATAGTTTCAGCAAAACGTCGCTTTGCACGTACAAAACTTTGTGTAACAGGGTCTTCTCCAACAACGATGATACTTAATTGAGGTGTAGCAGAAAGGGTTCCAACTTTCGTAGCAAGCTCCTCTTGAATATGTAGCGCGAGTGCGCGTCCGTTCACAATAGTTGCCATACGGTGAGTATCCTACTCTGCAATAAACAAACGCGCCAGCCTGAGCGCTTCATAGGTGTGTTTCCCCTTCAGTTTTTTGTGAACTGGGGCCAACTTTAAAGATTTAGTTTTCTTGAATGCGTCCGCAATTTCAGAGAGCATTTCTTTGGGTGGTTTTACATGCTTGTATGACGCACTCGCGCCCGTTTCCTTTAATTTTTCACAGTGCGAAAGTATTGTACCCATCGTCATCCCTCGTTCTTCTATTATTTCCTCAAGAGTTTTTCCTGCATCAAGCAACCGACGAGTCTTTACATGCGTCGGGATTGTATCTGGTGCAGTGGCTTCGGCTTCTGAGCGTCCCACAATATCAATAAAGTCGTCCTGCATGTCTTGAATTTTCTTAGCAGAAAACTTGGCAAACACATGCTCCCATTTCTCTGATTCTGCCTGGAGCTCTGCATCTCGCGCACGAACGTACGGGTGTACTTCCAACGCAGTTGCATTTAACCCATGCAGTATCAAACCTTCAAGCGTACGTGCGCGTGAAAGAGCAACGTATCCCTGCCCAGGTGCAAATGCACGCGATAAATCTACCTCAACCGCATCAAGACTCATACCCTGACTTTTGTGTACGGTAATGGCCCACGCAAGACGTAGTGGCACTTGGGTAACACTGGCAAGCACCTTATTATCATCAGTGGTCTCCCACGACACAGGGTGTGCAGTAATCTGCTTCCCGTCATGTGTTTTTATCACCGGATATTCTCCATCTACATCGACAACTTCTCCGAGCGTTCCATTTACGTAGTCTTGCTCAGGGTTATTTTTCACAAACATAACACGAGCGCCAATTTTGAGTTCCAGCACTTCGGGAGCCAACACACTCTTTTTTAGTGTTTCCACTAAGTTTGCGCGACCGTGTGAAGTCATTTCATACGACACGGTGTCACCAGGTAACGTATCGAGTTCCTCCTTATTACGCGTATCTACATTAAGATTGTGCGTATGTAACACCACTGCATCAGTATCGTGCATGAGGTTTTTATCCATGCGACTTTTAAGTGCTTCTTGTGACGCAATAGAAATATCACCATCGCGTATGTCATTCAAAATACCGAGTAATTTACCACCTTCTTGCCGATACTGTTCAGTTAAATAACATACACGAAAGTCTCCTTCTGCCCACGCACGAGAAGAATCTGCAAATGCTTCTGAATCTCCACCGCGTACAATAGGCGGTAACTGAAAGAAGTCCCCTGAAAGAATTACTTGTAGACCTCCAAACGGTTCGTTATTTCTTTTCATCGCGCGTGCCACTTCGTCCACCATATCGAGCAGTTCAGGGCGCAGCATTGAAACTTCGTCAATAAGTAACACACTTGCACGTTCAAACCGCTTAACCAAAGGTTGGCGCTGTGTGAGTGCATCAAGGTCCCACTCACTTAAATAGTCCTTGATACCAATACCTGACCACGAATGGATGGTCATACCACCTAAGTGTGTCGCCGCAATACCGGTAGACGCAGTTATTCCAACACTAACATTATGTTTTCTTAAATATGCAATGTACTGGTTAAGTACGTGCGTTTTACCTGACCCAGCGGCTCCAGTGAGATATACGTTCCTACCTGTTTTAAGAATTCCAAGAGCCGTCTCTTGCTTCATACGTTAGAGAGTTAGAAGATTAGGCGCAAAAGAGAGTAATCCACCAAGAATAATCATGAGGATACCACCAATAAGCAGTGATGCGTGTGAGTATTTTTGTGCAGAGTGTAACTTATCAATTCCCCAGAGAGCCAACCCAAACACAACAAAGTCATCAATCATGTAGAAGAAAATGTACATCAGTGTGTAACCTTGAGTCCCCCAAAACGAAAGGTGGTTAAGCTCAAGAATTTTTGTAAACGCCTGAGGGATACCTACAGAACAGGCAAACTCTATAATGTTTACTGAAAACGCAATTGCAATAACTGCGCCTATTGCCGCAATGGTGAGTGGTGCCTTTGCAATTTCTTGTATGCGGCTTTGAATTTTTCCCTGTGTCTCAAGGTCTGTTACGTCACATACGAGTGCTGCTTTCCTATCTCTATGGTATTTGTAGAGAAAGTACACTCCGCCCCCAATTGCCAATACTCCAATGATTGGTGTGACTATTTGATCAAGTCCAACGAAGTCCCAAGCTGAATACCAAACATTAAGAATGAGAGCGTACATAGCTGCTTCCGCAAGAATAAAGAGTCCTGCAATTTGAAACATTCTCCTTCGATTTCCTACCTGCATTAATACAAGCAAAAATGTAACGAGTACCCACATCGCACATGGGTTAAAGCCGTCGACAGTTCCTAACACAATAGCGAGTGAAGTAAGTGAAAGTGTCTGAAGATCAACCACGCCCAAGAAAGGCAATTTGAACGAGAACTCACTCACCGCAAAGTCTGGAGTACACACGTCTCCACTTTCACATCCAGCACCCACAGTACCATCAACAATAGTTTTACCTGCAATAAAATCTGACAGAGAGAGTTCACCAACTTCGTGCGCGCGCATAACGGCTTGTTGTATTCGTACGCCTGTAGTTTCAGGTGCATCAAAACCAAGAATCATCGTGTCGCCAACAACTGTGATAGGGGTTATGCGCGCGACTCTCTTAAGTGTTGTAATTTGTTGATACAAGCTGTTATCAGCTTCGTTTGTAACAATGTCATGGTACTCAACTGTGAAGGGGACCCCACTACTTTTAGCCGAAAGGTTCATTAGGAATTCCTTCTCATCTTGGCAATGTGTGCAACTCTCACGCTTAAACACATGAATGGTTACGGGTACGTTTTGTTCCTGCGGTTCCTGTGCACGTGTGACAACAGGAAGAAAAACGGACACAATAACGAGTACACTTAAAAGATTGAGGAATTTCCGAGACATACGAGCTATGTTTAATTTTTTATCTCAACTGCTGTTATGACAACTGGAGTGACTGGTCGGTCAGAAGCGCCAGTTTGAGTGTTTTCAATAGCCGTGACGACATCCATTCCACCAACTACTTTCCCGAACACCGTGTGCTTCGTATCGAGGAAATTGTTGTCGGCAACGTTAATGAAGAACTGGCTTCCATTTGTATTTGGCCCTGCGTTTGCCATTGCGATTGTTCCAGTGTTGTTATGATTGTTTGGTGTGATTTCGTCGTCAAAAGAGTATCCAGGACCTCCTGTCCCCCATGATTGTACGAGAGAATCATCTTTTGATAGTGGGTCACCACCTTGAATCATAAACCCTGCTATAACGCGGTGGAATTTTGTACCATCATAAAATCCTTCACTCGCAAGCGTAACAAAGTTCGCAACTGTATTAGGAGCGTAGGTAGGATCAAGTTCGAGAGTGATGTCTCCCATAGAAGTTTTGAACACGACTGTGGTCATCATATTTTCTGAATTCATAGCTGTGCTATCTTGTGCCGACGTTGTGGTATCACCCGTTATTGTTTCTTCAGTAGTAGTTTGTATGCGGTTTTCGTTATTTGTTTGTGACATAAAGTAGGCCGTTGCGCCAAGCGCTAAAATTATTATTCCGATTAAAATTGGATATAGGTTGTTCATACTAAATTCCTTATAGTAACTGAAGCAGTATACCAGAGTGTCTTCATTTCACTATAAACAGACAAAATAAAGAGGCGGCAACTTTTGCAAGCTGCCGCCTCCCCTGTTCACCTGTGCTTTCAGCGTGCCGATTCGGGCACGACGACGCGACAGTTACGATCGCGATTTTTCGCACCAGCTCGACAGCGGAAAACATCGTCCCGTCCACCAGAGGTGGACTGACGAAACGTCGGATGCGGAGGGAAAATATCCGTCCAGTGCCGGAGCACCAAGAACGAAACGACTCCCAAACCACCACCGACGAGTGCCGAAGCACCCATGCCGCCATTGACCGCAATGTAGACAACAGTGCCACCGCCCACACACGGAACGACGCCGTACCGAACGAATGTGCCGACATCCTTCACATCGTCATCCAGCGTCGCTTCTGCGGCAAGGCACGCGGCAGTGGCTGCCGCGATTGTGCCATTGCTGATGGACGGGCTGTGAGACCCGCCACTTGCAGCCGCAGGACTACCACCACCAGAGCCGCCGCCCGGAGGAAGCGGGCCACCGCCACCCGGAGGGGGCGGAGGGGGCGGACCGAAATCCGCCTGAGCGATCGAAATCGGCACGAAAACAAGCAGAACGAACAGGAATCTCAAAAAGCGCTGCATAATAGCCTCCTTTCGCCTGAGATCACCTCCATTTATACAAGTTTTCTAGGACCTTGTCAATTTACCGATTTATTGTGCAACGGAAAACCAAACCGTTATTTCCTTTGCTGCATCGTGTTCTGGTAAACCAGATGGGTTATCTTTGTGGAGGATTAGTGTACCTCGCTTCATAAAGTCTGGATCACCTGTGTGGTACGGACTTGTGTACTCCAACGTTGCAGTAAATGGTACGTAGTCTTCAGTCATCCAATCTCCTTGCGCTTGTGCAATACCTTCCGCAATAATTAAGCCGTCCCAGTTTGTGAGTGTAATAGGAAATGATGCCTCAAAAAACCAATACCCTCTCGCTTTCCCAGAAATAGTAAGTGGAGATGTGATAGTACTTTCTGCCGTTGGCGTATCGAGTATGAGAAGTTCAGTCTCAGTTGTGCTTGTTGCTTGTGTAGTTGGAGCTTCAGCTACATCTGTTCCTATAGACACACCATCATGTTTGTATAACAGAAATGCTGAAAAGCTAATAATAAATACGACTAGAATGACGACAGATATTTTTTTCATATGGAATAATAATTTTTAAAGTAGCCCGTTAAGTGACGTGGTATAGGTATTTATGAACGCTGGAATAGCAAACATGAGTCCTATGACCGGAACAACGACCATGGCAATGGTAACCCACAGGATTGTGAGAAAATATTTGCGAGTCTTTTCAACAGACGCATAAATTGCGTTCAATTTCGCATCCATGTCGTTTAATTTTTCTTGTACATCTTGCTCCATATGCTATGCATTTACCTACTAAAGCTTTAGCATACCATGTCTACACACCAGCATTAAAGTTCCTAGTAAAGCGAGACGTGTGTGAGTATCTCTAAGAAGTCGTTTCGCACAGATGAAGAATTGTCGTGGTACTCACCACTGAGTAGGTACACACGCCCATTGTTTAACAACAGCAACACATCACTCGTATACAGTCCATCAACGGTATACCGAATTCCCGCTACGCCTGCGAAGGTTACGTCACGAATGTTCGATGCTAGCGCAATATTCGAGTCACCGGTGTGTTCATACGCCCACTCTCGCGGCAACACATTTGCCGCATTTTCAAAGATTCTGATTGCAATTGAAGGAGGCGCCTCTCGAGCGATACCGCTTCCCAGCATCTCTGCATACTCTTCTTTATTGAATAATGAGAGTGATACATCACTTGCCGCATCTTCGTGTTCTATTAGCAAGTACCCATGAGGACTCGTGCGGTATTCAAATCGCACACCCAAGTCATCATTACGATATCGTTTCCACTCTTCGTCATTGCGGACAAATACCTCCCTATCAGTTTCTAATGTATCCCATCCAAGTGGAACGTCACAGGGTGTCTGAAACTCTTGTACCTCTCCCGTTGTGGGATTTCGGGCGTCGGTAACAACCTGTGCACACAGATCTGCTGAAGTAGGTGTACCTGAATCTTGCGGTGTGTACATCGCCCATAATACAAGCGCAACGAAACTTAACGCGAGTGCGCACAACAACAATGCAATGGTTCTAATATGTTTCATATTTAAGTTGAAGATTGATTAATTCGCATTATTCGCTGAAGCCAAGGCTCATTCAAGAAAGAAACGGTTACGTGAATGTACGTTATGAATACAAATGTCTCTGCATTAAGAAACGTATTGTATGTCCAATCAAATAACGTTCCAGAAAAAAACACTGCACATACTAACGGAACCACGATAATTGCGTGTAACACAATATAGTTCCGTAATTCCTTATGAGACGTGGAATAGAAACGTAGCGCAAAATGTACCATCCACATAATGAAATGGTACGAAAGTATGAATCCAAACAAATATACGTAGGTTATCGGATCAAAAAAGAGAGCTATCACCGTTCCAGCACACACGGTAAGTAAAACCGGAATACCGACCTTCCAAAGTCGCAAGCGCACAAGGCCGTACACGAGTGCAGGTATGCTTACTACAAGCATCAGTATAGGTACTGCTGTGAAGAGCCATAGCGGTGCTACGTGTGCTAAATAAGGCAAAAAGAAATCAGCCGGCACACGCAAGTACGTTAAATCATTATTATAAAAAAATGAGTTGTGTCGTACTGCAAGTAAGAGCAGCGCAGTGAACCATCCGACACTTGATGCGAACAGTACCCATGGATGCACTGTGCCTAACTCTTGTTTACTTAATGAATATTCATTAAACATCTCGTGCACCATAAAATACGGAATCACTAAGATTGCCAAAATCGTTATCTGATTAAATAGCAGTAAGGTGAATGCAAATATCCCTGCAAGAATAGTGAGGAAGAAAAACGCAAATTTTAATCGTGGCGGTTTTGTTGGCCGCAATACACTCCGCATTTGGTAGATATAGCCAACTATGAAATGAGCGTATCCTAGTATAAACGTAACAATGAGTACGTTTTGCCAGCCAAGTTCTACAGTGTTACTGAAGATGACTAGTAGTACACCTAACAAAATTGTAGCCGTAGCACTACCTAGTACATTGAGAACGTGTGAATTCATTCTTGAAAGTATACCAAACCACTTGCGAGGTCGTTACATGCATGGGGAGATTATTACTCAACAAATGTTAGCGAGCTAACGATGTCCGTAACGACTGTGTCTGGATTAAATTCTTCTTGCTCTAGTATGCAGGCTGACTGCTGTGGGTCATCGTAGTTCATGCACTGTGGCAACCTAACTGTAAATTTTACGGTCACTTCATTGTGCTCTACCACTGTGCTGTATGTGTAGGTTGTATAGATACTTCCCGCCGCACCCTCAGATTGAGTTGTGATGCAGTACTCATTCCCATTAATAGTTTCATTGACAGTTTCTCCTTGTGCAGTCGTTTGTCCTCCTCCAGCAGAACATTGCATACTATCCGTACTTGTAACGGTCACACTCGGTGGCCATGTTGTGAGGTGTACGTATTCTTGATGTAAATCTGTTGGATACACAAAAGAAAAGTCATCGTCAGAAAATGTACTTTCGTTCGTTTTGGGCTCGGTCTCACCGGTAAAGATAATCGTATTGTCTTTAAAGAGCGTCAGTTGATTGCCCTTATTCCAAAATACAATACTTTCATCATCGTTTGCATACCGAGCACCAGACGCTGATATCGCTCGAGGAAGAGTTGTGGTACCAAGTGCAGAATAATAGAAGGTAACTGAATCATCAAGAAAAGTTGCAGGTACCTGCTCGTTACCTGAAACAAATGTTGCGTTGATTGGCTTTCCTACGACTTCCGTTGTCGGAACAGGTGTGTCCCCAGCTTTTTTATGTGTAATGAAATACGTGCCACCAATAGCCACAATAACGAGCGCAATGACAACTACACTATTTTTTGTATTCATAATTCTATTTCTATTTATCTGCTATAAAAACACTTCCACTTTATACGACGAATATCTTTACTCCATCTTACAACATCTGCTGTAGATAGCGTACTGTGCAAACATGATGATGAAACGTACAATGAATTTGATTTAACATTTTATTACTTACACATTGGTAATCATGCACTCATCTTCAATACACGGACTAACTACGGAAGAAATAGCGACCGCAAGAAAGCAATACGGCTATAACGAAATTACTGAGCATGAAGTGACCTTTTTGGTACGCCTCTTCAAAAAACTATTTCAGCCAATCTCTATCATGATGGAGATAGCTATGCTTCTTTCAATAGTGGCTGGCAAATTTGAGGATTTTTTGATTATAGGAACACTTCTTATCATTAATATAGGGGTTGACGTGTTTCAGGAAACAAAGGCATACGCAGCACTTCACGCAATCAAACAAACACTTGCGCCAATGGCAACGGTGTTACGGAACAATGTAACGGTCAAAGTGCCAACCCGCGAGTTAGTTCCGGGCGATGTTGTTGTCTTAAGCCTTGGTGACATAGTTCCTGCAGACGCTAAAGTCTTAGAGGATTCTATTCTTTCAATCGACCAATCAACTATAACGGGTGAATCTCTTCCAGTGGAGAAATCTAAGAATGATTTTCTCTACGCAAGTTCTATCGTGGTTCAAGGTTCAGCGCTGGTTACGGTAACAGCAACTGGCCAGAGCGCTTCTATTGGCAAAAGTATAGATTTAATTAGCAAAGCTACAAAAAATGCAAGAAGTGAATTCGAACGAGCAATTCTTCGCATGAGTCGCTTCCTTATCGGCTTAGCTATTGTTCTCTCTGTCATTGTCTTCACGAGCCTTATCCTGCGCGGCGACCCTCTTGTCGAAACAATACGTTTTGTATTGGTGCTTATTGTAGCCTCTATTCCAGTTGCACTACCAACAGTACTCTCAGTAACGATGGCACTCGGTGCACGCAGACTTGCCGCAATGAAAGCAATTGTTTCCACACTTCGTTCCATTGAGGCACTCGCGGGCATTGACCAACTATGCGTTGATAAAACAGGGACGCTTACAAAAAATCAAATCGCAGTATTTGAACCGCACACGTATGGCGCATGCACTGAGGAAGAACTCTTTACGTATGCACTTCTGGCCAGTGACGAAGGATACAAAACCCCAATTGAACATGCTCTTTTTGAGTATACACAGGAACGCAAGCTTATGCTGCATACAAAGGAGTTTGCCGTGACCGAATTTGTTACGTTTGACCCTCGTACAAAAGTCACTGAAGCTCAGATTACAGACGCACACGGCGTAACTTCTCGTATCATCATGGGCGCCCCACAAATTATTGCCGCACAACTTACCAGCACAGAGGAGCATTCGAAATTTATGGCGGACGTGCAAATGCGTGCACACGATGGTTTTAAGACTCTTGGCCTTGCATGCAAAAAAGGCAAGGAGGTTTCAATTATTGGTCTTATCCCACTCCTTGATCCACCACGCGACGATGCAGCGTCTGTAATTGCAAATATCCGAAAAAAGGGTGTCCGTATACGAATGATAACTGGCGATAGTTCTCCAATTGCCGCGTATGTTGCAAACCTGCTTGGTATCGGAAAACGTATCGCAACCGGCCCACAACTCCAAGAACAAAAAATCTCATGCGACGATTGTGGTGACCATCTCATAAACAACACCGATGTGTTTGCCGAAGTGACCCCCGAAGATAAATATCAAATTGTTGAAGCGCTACAAAATGCAAACCGTCTTGTAGCCATGACGGGAGATGGAGTAAATGACGCACCAGCGCTTAAACGTGCTAACGTTGGCTTTGCCGTATCAGGCGCAACAGATGCTGCGCGCTCTGCAGCTGACATAGTATTACTTGGGAAAAGTCTTAACGTGATAGAAGCTGCAATTGGATACTCACGTGTTATTTTTGCGCGCATGCAATCGTATGCAACATTTCGAATTTCTGAAACTATCCGTATTATTCTTTTTGTTTCCCTTTCAATTCTTGCATTTAACTTTGTGCCAGTAACCGCCGTCATGATTATCATGCTCGCATTACTGAACGACATTCCGGTAATGGCAATCGCCTACGACAACGCTCCTGAGAGCGAGCATCCTATCCGCTGGGACATTCGTGAGACAATAATTATCGCAAGTGTACTTGGTGTTGCTGGACTAGTGTCCTCGTTCTTACTTCTGTACTGGCTTCAATTGAGCGGACTTTCAGTCGCAATAATACAAACACTTATCTTTCTAAAGCTAGACGTCGCTGGGCACTCCACGTTGTATCTTACTCGAACAGGGCGAAAGCATTTCTGGGAGCGCCCCTTCCCGTCACTCCCCTTCTTCCTTCCCGCATTTAGCTCACGAATTATTGGGACATTGCTTGCGTTGTTTGGAATATTTATGGAGCCAATTAGTGTTACGGCGGTCATTGGCCTCTGGATATATGCGACAGTGTGGTTCTTGATTAACGACCAAATAAAAGTGCTGGCGTACAAGATACTTGATAACGTAATTAAAAAGCCAAGAAATCCGTACACAACTGCAGGAGGACATCCAAAACCATCAAGAGTGCATGCGTCACACGCTGCGTAACCTACGCACCAAGCTCACTAAGGAGTTCAAAATGTTTTTGTGATATTGGAAAGAGTGAGAGCCTGTTTCCTTTTTGCAACAAGCGCATATCGTGCAATTGTGAAATGGTGCGCATATCGTGAAGCGAGACCGGCTTGCTAAACTTTTTCTTAAAAGCAATATCTACCATGTACCAAATTGGACGTTCTTTAGTGCTTTTGGGGTCAGGGTGCTCAGAATTCTTATCAAACGCAGTAAAATCTGGATATCCTTCTTTTACAACCTCTGCAATGCCGACAGCGGCAGGTACATTACATGAGGAGTGATAGAAGATGACTTGGTCTCCCTTTTTTACGTCGTCCCGAAGCAGGTTACGTGCTTGATAGTTGCGCACACCATCCCAATGCTCCCGTTTCTTGCGTTTGAGGTCGTCGATACTAAAAGATGTTGGTTCAGTTTTGAATAGCCAGTAATTCATAAAAGAACTATACCGTACTTTGACGACTCACTAAACTTGTGTAGATTTTCTGCAAAAACTAAACGCCTCAACGGGTTGAGGCGTTTAGCATATTTGTGGCTTAATCAAGCCTCCCTACATTAGTCTTCGTCCTTGGGAAATCCCCACATCCACTTTGGTTTCTCCCCTTTTAGATACGCAATTCGTATAAACGTAATACTCAGTAAGGTAACAGGGAGAAAGAAAGTAAATACGAGTTCACGCGGCGTAGAACGTTCATCAATCGTTAGTGCAAACGCGAAGATGGCAATAATGAACACAAGAGTTACCAACCACCCCTGCCAAGTAACTGGTGTCCATCCCCAACCAAATACTTTCCGCTTGAACCAGATGTCTTGCGGTCTATCTTTAACGTATGCGATATATTTCTTTAAAAAATTCATATAGATAAGTGTAACAAAACGTGTGTTCTTGGATAGTCTTTACAAAAAAGCACCCGAGAAGGGTGCTTTAAAGTTATTCTGCTGCTGCTTCTGTTGTTACTTCTGGAGTAACCTCTTCTGTTGTAGCTTCTTGTGTTTCGTCTGTCATGTTTTTATATGTACTTAGCTACTAAACTTGGATAGGAAGTATACCTTGATTACACTCATAATGACAGAAAAAAATGACCTCGCATTAAAATATACAGTTTACAGTGCTAAAGTCTTCAATACTTTAAAATTACCACGAAACCCTTCATACTCTTCACTTCCTTCCTCTACAATACCCTGCTTCACGACGATGTTGCCGTTTTCAACAAAGACTCCAAACTCATCGCCACCTCCGGCCCACCAACATAAGTATGAATTCATTTGATTCTCAAGAAGTGGCAAGTTACTGGTACCACATGAGCCTGTTGTTGTAGCAATTACACGCGCCTGTCCATTCACACTCAATGTAATTTCTGACGTGGGAACACCGAAATCATCTTCCAAAACAACGGTACTGCCCCATTCAAAATCTGTATCAAGAGTTTGAATATTTTCGTTCATAACCCCGAGAGTAGTATTCGCTGGCTTACTTTCGTTATTTTTTACAGTAACGCCGTAGTAAGCGCCAGCAATAAGGAGAAGGACGAGTACGATGTATGCAGTATTTTTCATATAGAAGAATGGTACCATCACTTATGACGCGTTTCTAGCACCTTCTTTAAATCAGTGAGCTTTTGTTCTGCTATGTCCTCGTAGCCTTCAAGAACAGCAGATGTGAATGGAACTTTTTTTCTGCGTCGCATCCATACATACCCAATACTTCCCACAATAAGTGCACCCACTGCATTGACTATCAAGTCTCCCATCGTGTCAGGAAGTCCGCTTTCTTGCATGTTAAAGCCAAGTAGCAAGTCGCCAAAATATTCGAACACTTCCCAAAGGACGCCGATAGCTAGGGAAAATGTAACGGAAAAGAGTGCAATGAATTCTGGACTGAGTGAAATCTTTTCAGTCTTTTGTGAGTTCAATAAATACACTAATGTAAATCCTATAATCCCCAACAAAATTCCAGAATGAAAGTGCAGGATTCCATCAAAAAGAGGAAACCGCTCGTAGTAGTCCTGTAAGCTTCCTAGAAACAACGAGAAGAAAATGAACGTAGCAATCACTGCATCTACTTCGAAAGAAATTTTTATGTTGTATCGTGTGCTAAGCACATGCGGTGCAACCATAAGTGCAAATATTAGAGCGGTGCTTACCGCATCAACAAAGTTCCCCATAAAGAGGAATGCAATAAATGAAAGGGCTACGATTGTACGTGTCCCATAGTACGCAAGGTAAATCAGAGAGTTTCCCACATTCATAATGAATACTTAAAGTGTACACCCATTATATCCACCATGTTAGTAAAAAGCCGCATATGCATATGCGGCTTTTTACAATCCATATTCTGAGTCCCTTTACTTTGTTTTCCTTGTAGTTTTCTTTGCTGCCTTTTTTACCGCAGCTTTTCCTTTCTTTGCTCCTTTTTCAAATTCTTTTTCCACGTGGTTCCATTGTTCCTTTACATCCTTTGCAAAGCTTGCCACCTCTGATGCTGCGACGCCCTTTGCTTTCTTGTATTTGTCTGCAACTGAGTCAACGATTTTATCGACGGAACTCTTATCAATTTCTTTTAATTTCTCAATTCGCTCCATTACCTCTCCCTGAGCCTTAAGTGTCCAGCTCTGAATTTTCTTTCGGTGCTGTTTACCTTTTGGTCCGTAAAAATAAAATGCGCTCGCTGCAGCTGCTGCTGCGGCTGCACCCATGAGCAACGCTCCGCCAGTCTTTGATACTTCTTTTTTTGCTGTTTTCTTTGCTGTCATATAGTTAGTTATGTAGTTATGAATTTTTTTTAGTTTTTGTGCGTTTTGTGGCTTTTGTTCCAAAGCCACTTCGCGCAACTGCTCCTATAATTGTGCCGAACACATCTGCGTTCTTTTTTATTGTAGCACGTGCACCGTCTATGTCGTCTTTTATGCGCACCGTCTCATCCCGCACCAACTCACCAATTTCATTAATGGTGCTTAACGCCCTGTATGCAAAGTACGCAAGAACACAAAGCGCAATAGTGAGTACTCCGACCGCGATGCTCGTAATAAAGAAAAAAATATCCGCGTGAATTAATGTTTCCATACGCGTATGGTAACCGCTTGCCGAGAGTAAGTCTATTGGAGTGCTGGGGGAAATGCGTATTTAGCAACATCATTCAAAATCAAACACTCATCAAGATTAACTGAGTACTCATCAGGACGTTCGCTAACATCAGCAATGACATCAGGAATACTCATCCACTTTGCATCCATTACTTCATCGAACGGGAACACAAAATCTTCTATATCCTTCTTGGTTGTTGCAAAGTAAAACTGACAAAAATGCTCGTACCCTCCATGAATTCTCATTTTAGGGCCGACTTTTAAATCTTCTGGCTCTAGTTCTAGCCCAATTTCTTCTTCAGTTTCTTTACGAATATTGTCTTGATACGTTTCGCCTTCTTCGACAGTTCCTGCGACACTGCATCCCCAACGCCCTGGGTGCTGTTTTTTGGTTAGGGCGCGCTGTGTAAGCAACACATCATTTTTATCGTTTAGTAACCATAACGCGCTGACACGGTAAATATCTGTTGAGAGTAAATCCTTACGCTCCTTTATAACTACTTCGTTGTCATGTTCGTCGACAATTGGAACTCGCATAGCGTTAGTGATGTGCTGCTCGTTTTTGTTTTGGCGCATGTCCTTTAAGATACAAAACGGCAAGTAATGTCACAATTGGTACCGTGAGTACAAGTCCAATGCTTCCCACGATGGTGCGGACAATCTCTGTAGCAAACAACTCTGAATTCACCGTAGCACTGAGTGTTGCTGGCGATAAGTAAAAATACATAAGTAGTGGCAACGAGGCACCTGCATAGGCAAGCACTAATGTATTGACTAGTGCTCCCACGTGCTCTCGCCCCACACGTAATGCTCGTGTATACGCTTCTCTACGTGTCATCTCCTTATTTGAATCGAAAAGTTCGGTCACTACTGCTGCTTGTGTGATAGCGATGTCATCAAGGATTCCTAGAACACCAATGATGATTGCACCAAGAAGCAATCCAGCAAAGTCGAGTGTTCCATTAGTGTTGAAGTTTAAATAGACAGATTCTTCTGAGGCAAAACCAGATAAATCACTTCCATGAACTGAGAGAACGGCGAGTAGCCCCGTAAGTACCACTGCAATCATAGTTCCTACGTAGGCAACAACCGATTCCCTATTAAACCCATGTGTTAAAAAGATGGCCGCAAAAAGAATACCTGCTGCCACAAGCGCACTTGCAAAAAGAGGGTTCCAACCATGCAAAAGCCCCGGCAGAAGGATGTAGAAGATAGCAAAAAAACTTCCACCAAGTGCCAGCAGTGAACGCACACCTTGCCAACCTCCAAAAATAATCACAGTGAAGATAAAAAGGAGGCCTAGAATCATCAGCGCCCCCTTACGGTCGATATTCATTACGGTATACGCCTCTGTTCCATCTAAATACACGCTATGGTTAAAATAAAATTTGTCTCCTGCATCAAGCTCTAGGTAATCGTTCTCAATTGTAATGACACTTCCTTTTTGCGGGCCATCGAGTATCTCTGCTTGTATTGTTTGAAATAAATGTTCCGTGTCAGTCCCTGGAATTTCCCGCATTTCCTCGTTTACAATTTCGAGAACCTTTCCATGGTACGTACCTTGGTAATCGTCATGGAGCACTTGTGCTGAGGCAATCCCGAATGGGAATAACAGGAATATAGATAGTGCTATGAGGATTCGCATGGAGGTATTTTACACTAAAATGGGCATCTGGTTAGT